>Ga0078972_1011982_pt1 | contig 15176 bp, 16 predicted proteins | sample YelNatPaOPGAMG01_FD_67568 | JGI IMG/M metagenome (GOLD analysis project Ga0078972, IMG submission 67568) | Hot spring thermophilic microbial communities from Obsidian Pool, Yellowstone National Park, USA - OP-RAMG-01 (SPADES assembly) (version 2) | ecosystem: Environmental > Aquatic > Thermal... | reverse complement strand
AAAAGACAGGTGCGACAGACCACTTTCTGGAGACAGACAAAACATAAGCAATGTTTATTATGGTAGAACCTATCTTGGTGAAATGTTTAAAGTTTACTTAGAATGCTTCAGGGTTTTGAAGCCGGGCAAGTTCATGGTTGTTGTGGTTAAAGACATACAGAGAAGCTGGAAAACAATTCCTTTAGGGGCAGACACAATAAAACTTTGTCAGCTAGCTGGTTTTGAATTGCATGACATAATAATTAACAAGATGTACTTTCCAAGCTTCTGGATTTTAGACTTAGCTAAAAAATCGCAAAAAGAAGAAAACAAGGGAACAGAGAAATTCCACGTATTGAAAAATCATGAGTATGTTTTAGTTTTTAGGAAGCCTAAATAATTTTTACTTTAATTCCCATCCTTTTATACCAATCAACCCTTTCCCAAAGTCTTCTCTCAAACTCTCTGTCTATTTCTCCTTCTATTTTAGTAGGCTTACAAAAGAAGTACTTGTCGATTATAGTCCAACTTTCTGGAATAGTGAAACGCTTGAACCTACCAGCATCCAAATGGTTGCCAGTATAACCCCAAGTTTCCCTTATCCCCTTATGGCAAATATAATCACAACTCTGATCCGAAATTATCGTGTAATCTGGAAAATGAATTTCGATTATACCAGCTTCATAAGACTCCTTGCTAACTTCCTTGTCCATACGAGAATTTACATCATAAACTCCTCTATCAAACTCGTAAGCACTTTTAAGCAAAGAGTCTAAATCCTTTGTTTTATCATTTATAGCGCTTGCTAACCTTACTCCAGTTCCACAATGTACAGTAAAAGAAACTTCCCTACGCAAATTCTGGATGTAAACTCTAAGGTAGGACATAAAAAAGAGGATTTAGTCCCAAGCTTTTCCATTTTACTGACACATAAAATTCCGTAAATTGTTTTGCTAAAAATTATTGAACGAACTCATACTGATTAGCCCTTTTCCCAGGCCTTTCTCAAGCTTCTTGTCTAATTCCTCTAATCTCAGCAGGTCTCCACGCGCAAAGAAATTTCGCTTTTTCATATCCTAAAAATTGATATGCGCACACAATAAAATTTATTGTGAAAAAACTAAACATAGTTTAGTCAAATAAGGTGATATTAATGTCAATTCCATCCAAAACTGCAAGTGCCATATCCGATCTTCTCATAAGAATAGTTACGACGAAATTGGTGGAATATAAACCTGAAACGACACATATGCCCTTTCACCATCGATTACTTGGAAAAGATCGTTATGCAATGTTTTCTTTTATTCAGTCTATGAATACTACTTTTGGCCTCTCTATATGGGAGCAAGTTGCCATTATCTTGGCTAAGGGAGCAGGTCACCATGCTGAGAGACAATTCAAATTGCTTGGTGAAATTGATTCTAAAACTGAGGAACTTATACGAGATATCCATTACCAATTGAGAAAGGGTGAAATTACAGCTAATAAAATTAAGGAAATTTCGCTAATTAGAGAGAGCATTAAGCCTGGTAAACCAAAAGAAGACCCGGATTCCGTTGTTGATTTACTTGTAATAAAAGATAAAGAAGAAAATTATTTTGATATTACCAGCGCTAAGCCGAACATGAAAGAATTCGTTGCACTCAAATTGAAACTTTTAAGATGGACAGCATTACGCCTAAGTCAAAAAAGAGATGCACAAGTTTTCACTAGGTTGGCGATCCCCTATAATCCATACCATCCAGAGCCTTATGAGCGATGGACACTTAAAGGTTTATATGACTTAGAGGGGGGCGAAATTTTAGTAGGAGAAGAATTCTGGAATTTTCTTGCAGATAATGACATTTATGAAGAATTGCTTGACATATTTCAAGAGGTGGGAATAAAATTAAGAGATGAGATAGATAAAAAGTTCGCAGAATTTCGCTGATTAGAAAAACTTTTATCAGTTACAAAAACAACAATCAATTAATGGAAACATTATTTCGCAAACTAATTATTTCAGGAAAGCATCTTTATCTTCTAGATAAAGCGCTCCGGCAAAACTATAAGATCTATTATGAGACTTCAAAGAAACTTGAAAGTATAGCTCTATTTAAAGAATTTTTAAGAGAAATTTATGCAGGGGGTAAAAAAGGAGGACGACATGGATTCGAAAGACAAATGATATTGGGTGACCTTTTAGAATATATCTTGACAGGAAGAGGTTATTATTTCGCGGTAAAGGGTAAGGATTACATAGAGTCTTTTGTTAAAATAATAATGTATGTATGTAATTTATTGATTTTGATGGAAGATAGTTCTGTCGATGTTAAGCTCCGAAATAAGATAATTATTACGCTTGAAAAAGGACTAAAGGAAAATTTTGTAGAAGATAAAGAACAAGAATTAGCACTACAAAAATTGAAAGAATTTGAAGGTAAGATTTTACCAGGAGTAAAGGGTGGACATGAAGACTTCTTTGACTCACTTTTTCCAAAGAGAGTTGGATGTGTGCCTGAATTACTGGTCTATGTGTATCTGATTAGGAAAAGATATGGATATGTCGTACCCTTATTAACATTGCAACGATTACTTGGAAATCAAAGCTATATAATACCTCCTGACTTTTTATTGCTGAGATCCAAGGGAGAAATTTTCGGAATAGAAGTCGGGACACATAAGGAACGCCAAATTACAACGTTCTCTACAATCACATCAATTCCTGTGTTTACCGTGGGATTAGGATCTCCTGAACAGCCTCAGCCTTATAGATGTGGAAAATGCCAAAGGTGGATAATTTACTGTGATAAAGTAATTGAATACTGCTCAAAAAATCAAGATATGCCTGATCAAGAATATTTAGACTGCAACAATTGTGACCAGATAAAAAAATGCCCATTTATTGTTTATCACGGCAAAGCTCACGACCATTCCGGTAAAGTAAGAGAGTTGCGTTATCATTATAACTGCGTTAAAGGAGATCCTATTGTCAAAAAAGTTATCGGGTCTAAAAGATATAAAAAGCCGAAGCTAATAGCACCATTACCTTGGGTTAGCGGTTTAGAATCAATTAAAGAAGAGAGTTAATTGCAGATTGTGAAACTTTAAATATTATAAAAGTCGTATAATTTATGAAAAAGTACGAAAGGTGTATTCAAAATGGAGAAAACCCGGAAAACTGTAACCTTGCCTAAAGAACTTGTTGAGTGGGCTGAAAATGCCGTGAGGGAAGGTAAATATCCGGGTATACGTTCATTATCTGGTCTTGTTGAATTTTTAATGCGTAACGAACGAACAAAAACAAGTAGAAGTGATATTTGAATAATGGGGCTTCAAAGAAAAGCTGAAGCAAAAATTGAGGAGGTTTAAAATGACTAGAATTATAGAGGAATGGTTGCCTGTTCGTGAATTAAGTCGTGATGCCGCTATTGAAATGGCTTATAAATCAATTCCCGCATATATAAGACATTGCAGAGAACTAAAGATTTTAGAGAAAAATGTAAGTAGAAATTTTTACGACCCAAAAATAAGAAATTTACATCCATGGTTTGCAAGAAGACCATGTTCTGTTGCCAGGGCAATAACATTGGCATCGGTTATTTCACAGAATCATAAAAGTCTATTTATGGAGGCCATCGGGTGGAATGAAAAATTAAACGCTTTTAGCTCGAACAGGTATCCACCTCTCCTTTTTTTCACAGATCCTAAGAGAAACATAATTGAACAATTATTAAAAATGGAAAATAAAAAACCGAATGAAATAACTGTTTGTGACCCAATGGCTGGTGGGGGTACTATACCATTCGAAAGTCTAAGATTAGGTTTTAAGACAGTAGCAATTGAATATAACCCAGTGGCATATCTAATCTTAAAAGGGACAATTTACTATCCATCAAAGTTCGGAAATGAACTTGCAAAAATCGTTGAAGAAGAAAGTCAAAATTTAATAACATTTGCACAAAAAGAACTGGGAGACTTTTATCCTAAAGATTCAGAAGGCTATATCATTGCAAGAGGAATTAAATGCCCTAACTGTAGCGGATTCTTCCCATTGATACATGATTCAGAGATAACAAGAAACTGTTATCTTAATATACGCTTCGATAAGAACGCAAAAAGATTTGAAACATCAGTTTCCAAATTTCAAACAGGGTTTCCCTACAAAAGCCAAAAAAGAGGAGAGATTATTTGTCCATACTGTCATGCCACAATAAAAAAGGAGGATGCTTATAAAAGCTGGACGCAGAATCATACAAAAATATTTGAAGATTTGCGAAATGGAAAATTTAATGAGAACGAAATCTTATCCACTCACATTCTATTAATAAAACAAACGAAAGATGGCTATAAAATTCCTGATGAAAATGATGTTAAATGTTTTCTAAACGCTTGTAAGGTGTTAGTCAATTCCTTTGAAGAATTAAAAGACTTTATCCCCTTAAATGAAATACCGATGTGTAACGATGTATTCAGACCCCTTAAAAAACATGGTATAAAATACTGGTATGAATTGTTCAACCCTCGCCAATTATTCGTCTTGGCTAATTTAATAAAGTATATTCATGAGAGAGGAAAAATTCTGTTAAATAAAGGAGAACTTGGGGCTGCTGTTATTCTCTATTTATCTTTAGGTATTAGTAGAGTTGTAGACTATAATTCAATTGCTACTACTTGGAAAAGAGGGACAATTAGAGATACTATAGGACAATACGCTCGCGGTCGACAGGTAAACTATAGCGAGGAGTATTGTGAAGCAATAGTTCCATATCGTAATCTAAGCTGGATATTTGAGCCTGGTCGGGTAAACAGAATCACTCAAGGAGGAATAATACCTGTCCTGAGCGAATTATGTAAGAGAGTTAGTGGTTTTGAGAAAAATCTAAAGATATTCCAAGGCGATTGCAGGCATCTTACCTCTTTAGTTCCGGAGAAAATAGATGTAATAAATGTTGATCCTCCTTATTTTGATAGCCATATTTACAGTGATATAAGTGAATACTTTTGGCAAGTACTTAGACTTGCTCTTAGTCCAGTTATAAATGCTGGTTATATATTCAACGATATAATGTTAAATGGTTGGACGCCAACATCACCAAATGTCCCTCGAGAAGGCGAAATAATTGTACGAAAAAGTGGAAGTGATATTCATAATAAAAAATTTGATGAAATGTGGTATACCAGTCAGATGGCTAAATTTTTTGAAGAATGTTTTAATTCCCTTAAAAATGATGGAATTTTACTTGTATGGTTCACACATAGATCATTAGAAGCGTGGAAAGCGATAATTAATGCACTTTACGCGGGTGGTTTCTTCGTAACAAGAATTTGGCCAGTAACTTCAGAACTTTTAACTCGGTTAGTAAGCGGAAGAAACAACAACGTTTTGAACAAGACATTAATTATCGTGAGTAGAAAAAGAGGAACTGAAAAAATAAGCGAGGTGAAAGTGGAAAATCACGTAATAAAATTAATTGAATTCATGGCCGACGCCTTACTGAAAGTAAATGCTTCTGAAACTGAGCTTCGCACATTTTTACGTGCAGCAGCAATGAGCGGTATTACGATAGCTCCTTTGCCCGATGAAGTATCCAACCCTGTAGAATATTGTAATTCAAAGCTTATACCATGGTCAATTAAAATTGCTGATGATGTTCTTCTACACATTCAAAAGAAATTCAAAAATAAAAGTTTCAGGGATATTTCGAGTCTTGACCCATATTTGTGATTTTGAGTTTGTTTATTTTCAGCTAAATTTTTTCTCCTTTAAATACCTGAACCGCAATGCCTTCTAGCTCTTTGTGGTTATAGGCCTATAAAACTATACTGGATGACTTAGCTAATCCAGCTGAAGAAAAATGAGAAGGATGGAGAAATATTCAAAAATACTTCCTAAGATTTAAAGTAAAAATATGAGTTTAAGCGAGATTTTCCCTCCATATCCAATACAAATAATTTCTCCTAGGGGAGGTAATGTTAAAATAGCCTCCAGAAGAGTTTATGTAGATTTTCCATACATTTTTTGGAATTTCATAAGTGAGGTTACTCTAAAAATAAATAGGTCGAAATCTCCACAAAAAATTTTTCAAAAAGAATTGGAAATTTTTAATTCTGATGATGAAATAAGGAGGATTACAACTTTTAACAATGTTCCCCTTGGAAGTATTTCACTTGTTACTACACCATTCACTACAAAGTTATTGCTAAAGCTTAAGGTTAATTGGCCTGTCTTCTTCCAATATTTGGAAAATAAAGCTCAAGAACTGATTTCTAAAATAGAAGCAGATGGCTCCAATATTAGAGAAATTTACAATGAAATTATAAACAATTACTTTAAGCTGGTACCTTTTGTTCCAAATCCCGAAATGGCTAGATTTAACATTTATCAGCTGGAAAACTTCAAAAAATTAGTGAGACAACTGCAAGAAGAGCGGGATATTCAACATTCTCTTTTAACTCTTAAGCAAACTATTAGGGGTGTTGCAGAAGCAGCGGAATTAGAAGGTATAGAATTATGGATGCTTCAGCTTGAATCTGATTTTTCTGGAGTCGAAAAGTGTCTCGAAAACGCAGACATTTTATCATGTTATTTCTATCTAAGGAACGCGTTAGAAAATCTCATTAAACTCGTAGTCTATGACGACATAGCTAAAAACTTTAATACTTGCCAAGGAATATCACAAGTCTTTTTCTTTTATGAAAAGGTAGCGAAAGATAGATGCTACAGTATTCAACAACTAAAAAGTAAGTATGTAAAGAAAATCGCAAGCTATCTAAAAAATGTACCAGAGATAAAATTAGAGAAGATATACTTAATGATGATTGAGAAACGATTTCCTAAGTTGAGTATAAATAGCCAGACTCTAGAAGAATTCCAGAACATGTATAATGTATCAATCAAGAATTATTGGTCTGCTTGCAGCGAAATAATTCATAATCAATCCCCACTTCCATTCTTCTCATTGCTGGAAGTCAAATCATTTAAACAGTTCCTAAGGCGATATTCTGAGCGATTTATCTCCGTGATTAAAATTATTCCTTCGATCGTTAAAGTTTCAGAGAAAGATTTTGAGTTTTGGATTAAAGATATCGGGATTTTACCCAGCGGACATATTGCTAAAAGGTTAGCGGACGCAAAAACAGCGCAGGAATTCACTTTAGCAAAGCAAAAACTTAGTAAGAATGCAAGAAAAGCATTTCGTCAACTTATTTTCCAAAAGGAAACAAAACTAATTTTAAAGTCATTGATAGAAGACAAGACGTTAAGGAGAGAAATCTTCTTTAATCCTTTAACCTTAGTCTCATTGTTTCATCTTTCTTCTCCCGGATTAACTCGTATTACCTCTGGAGAATTTAGTTTTGAAGACATAGAATATCTTATAACGAAAATTCAGCCCCTTTCCTTCTTTGTTAAAGGAAGCATTAAACTTGAGTTTTATACAACTCTGCGAATACTTGAAGAGAAGATGATGCCTGAACTTGAAAAAATATATCCGGAATTTTCTAAATTAAATGAAGAAGAGAAGAAAACTATAATTTTTTGCCTTTTAGTCATAAAATTACCTGAACTTTTTGTTCAAAAGTAGAAAGATTGTTCTGTAAACTCTCATATCACATTTGTTATCAAATCGGCTACTTGCTTGAAAAATGATATAATGCCAGAAACAGTAGCTAAAGGTTTCAACTTTTCCCATGCTAGTTTGATTATATTTTTATCAGGTGATGGTTTGGAAAGTTGATCTTTAATAGTATCGATATCCTTAGCATAGTTTAGTTTTTCCGCATCAGATAATTGAGAGGAATTTCTAACAGCTTCCGATAAAAGCGACAATTTCCTGAAAAGGTCAATGTATTGGGTATTTACAACGATATTCTGATCTCCAATTATAGTTACGCCTTGAATGTTGGTTATGTTGATGCCTGAGATCGACTTCTCAACTCTTTGAAACTTTGAAGGGCCTTCGAAATAGTTGATACCTATGTCTGATATCTTATAGTATTCTTTCTTTTGCTTCCTAACAAAACCTTTTGGAGTTTTAAATTCTGATTCTTCGAATTCAACCTTAACCCAACCAGACTGAATTAAATAATCTAAATTACTTGCTATTTCGCTCTCCTTCAAACCAAGTTTTTTAAGTTCTGTTTTCAACTCGCTACGAGAAACTCTAGTACTTTCACGTCCTCTTGCGCTTTTATGGACTTTATAAAGAAAATCCAATATACTCTTTCGTACATCATCGCTAGATTCGGTATCGCCATTACTATCCATCATTTTCACCCCATATTTGGAGGTTGTTACAACTCACTTTAATAAAAATGAATTTAAATTATTTTTTACAAACAACTTGATGACTTCTTATGTTGCTTGAAGATACGGCAAGTTCTACATCCACAATCTTTTACTTTTATTTCCTGAAAATCAATTCATGAAATTGATGACAAAAGAGCTAAGGAAGAAAATCCCTCCTTTATATTCTCAAGAGAACGTCAAAGATCCTATAGTTTGTGCAAAGTACTTTATGCCAGACTCTCATTGGACTTGGTACGTTTTAGAATTTGACGGAAAAGACACTTTCTTTGGGTATGTTGATGGCGATTATCAAGAGTTAGGCTATTTTAGCCTTTCAGAACTAGAAAGCATCAGAGGACCATTAGGGCTAAAAGTTGAAAGAGACTTGTACTGGAAACCAAAACCTTTGAGCGAGGTAAAGAAGGAAATAAGCAAACAAGCACAAAAATCAAGTTAACCTCCTACAGCTTTCTTTTTGAGGATTTCTTTGAAGTAGTCTATCTGTCTATCTATTTCCTGCAACCTAATGTTATGTTTCAGAATGTTGTCTAGACATCGTTTTATTTCTTTAATTGTCTCTTTAGGTATTTTCGCCATACTATTTTTATACTGTTCTTTGTCTTTAAAAAGTAGGGTTTGCTGTTGAGTTATTCTTATAACACGTCTAAAGTTGCGTTTTTTGATCTTGACGGTACAATAACGGAAAAAAGCGAAAATGCTGGGATAAAACTTGAAGAAGTTCTTTACGAGAAGGGTATACTTAAAAAAGAAGATTGGTGGCTAACTCAAGAAGTCATCGGGAAATATCGTAGAAACGAAATTTCGTATGAGAGACTAGTTCAGAATTTGTCTCGAATATATGCAAATGCTTTGAAGGGAGTACCAGTATGTGAAGTTCAAAATGTTTTGTCAGAAGTCGTTAAACGTATCAAGCTTAGGGAGGAAGTCCCTGAAGTTATTCAATGGTTTAAGGACAACGGTTTCATTTTAGTGCTTATGTCAGCTTCGCCCATTGAAGTTGTACGTGTGATAGCTTCTAAACTGCATTTTGACGAGGCATATGGACTTAAATTAGAAACAAAAGATGGTGTATACACGGGAAAGTTTTTCACAGTAACAAGCAAATACAAAAGAAACGTAATAAAGAGAAAGTTAAAGGAACACCGTTTTTCTGTCGGAATAGGTGATAACTGGTATGATATGGAAGCTTACCAAGATCTTGATATTAGATTTTTGATAGATGATGAGTACCAAGGTAATGAAAGATTCGTAGACGGTAAAACCTTAGTCATAAAAAATTTAAAGGAAACGACCTCATTCTTGATGCCTATCCCCCTATTGTAAAGGGGACTCCTTAATAATATATTTTGTACTATAGAAATCGATTTTGTTACTAAAAGATAGTAACAAAATATGAGTATCTACATCAAGAGTAAAGAAGACTGGATACCCACGCTCAAAGATGTCCTTGTTAAGGAGTATGAATACAATAAACGTAAAAGACATAAAAGGTACTTGTGGTACTGGGATATAGATGTAACAATTGATTTAGCTGTTCTAATAGCTCACATACCCGATGAGTTATATCCGATAAGAATAAAAACTATTGACAGTCGTTATGTTAAACCTACGCAAGAGGATTTGATTCTCTGGAAAAAGTTGTATGAAGATGTAGGTTTCAAAGAATCCGAGATTGCAAAGATCACGAAATGGCGTGAAGCTACTATAAGAAAGGGATTACATAAAATGGGTGTTAAACCAGATCCTAGAAGGTATTAGAGACACATTTTAAACGGTAATCTTGTCCTCAAGCCAAATTAAGAAATCTTCATTTAATCTACGTAAACAGTATGGACATTTAAAAAGGCTAAACTGTCGAACATTCTTGCCTTATTATGCTGAACATAAATCAATAAATACAACAAAAAATAAAACCCATTTTCAAAATACCAGTCGCCAAATACGAACAGATAGAGTGGGGCAAAAGATTGACTTTAATATCCCGAGTTAATCAAGCAATTAAATTATCTTTAGAATGGTTTAAGAGAAAACAAAGAGAAGATTTTGGCTGGTCTAAATATAAACAAGTCCCTTCAAATGTAAGAAGTACGTCTGAGTCTATCGATGCCCTGATAACACTGGGAGAAGATATTAGCTGCCCTTCGGTAAGAAAAGGAATCCTATGGCTAATCGAAAATTCCGATATTTGGGGTAACGAGGCCTTAAAAGGAAATAATACATCAAAAAATAAGGAAGAAGGGTTAGACGACCTTTGTTGGGGACTCATCGGTCTTGATAGATGTGAAAATGTTTATGTTCGGAAACTTTTTTCTAAAAAATTGGATCTTCTACTATCCAGGCAGATAACCTTAATTGAAGACGATTTGGATAGAAAATGTTTTGGCTTATACATTGAAAGGCCGCGTCAATTTCCTGAACTTTTAGGTCTGTACTCATCAGCATTAGCATTAAAAATCATGTGCAGGCACTTTTCCATTGACGACCAAAGGATACAAAACCTTATTCATGGATTAAGAAGATACAGAGCAAAAGATGGAGGGTGGCCCACTCGTTTAAACCCAGACAGAGAATCTGATCCTTGCTACACTGCCATAATTTTAGAGTCATTATTGTGTGGAGGAGTAAGTGTTAAAGACGAAATTGTAAGTACATCTCTAAAATTTCTAGAAAATGAGCTTATGAAAAGAGGATGTTTATGGTCTGAATGGATAGAAGAAGGTTTTGAAAAAAGAGATAAAATAGAACAAGTTTCAACGGAAGCAACAGGTCAAGGTCTGATAACATTACTTAAGTCAGGGTATGATCCTACCAACAATGCAATCACGAAAGCTGTGGAATGGCTTTTATCGGACGATATATTTGTTTGGCAAGGAAAGGATAAAGGGGGTTTTAGACTTTTTCCACAAGGTCCTATACTTAATTATTCAACATATTACGGAAGCGTTGCCTTAAAGACGTTCTTCGATGTTGTGCAAAATTGGGATAAATTGAAGAGAGCGTACCGAATAGATAGTTCAAAGATTGACATTGAAAATAAGGCTTTTTTAAGCCGTTTTCTTGTCGGTTTGGGGTTGGAGAAACGTAAACCCTCTGTTACCATCTCAAATCTAAAACAATTAAGGCTTTTGGAAAATGTAATCAAAGGTAAGATAAAAGACCGAAGCACCATCGAAAGAATATGGTGCGTTTTACAAACGTTAAATAATGAAGGCCCTTTAACATTAGATGAACTTGAAGACCAAGTACGCATAAAAACAAATTTCCTTCAACTTAAGAAGAAGTCGTGGAAAAAAGAGATGCACATGGTTCTTTCTCGTATTAATGAGTTAAACTTATTGATGTTTTATAAAAAAGATGGAACCATTAAAGAAGTAAGTTCTCCCACTTCAGAACATGAGTATAGTGAGTCGTTTCTAAAAAAGGTCAAAGTATGGATACGCCTTGATTTTTAATATTTAAATATTTATGCTCCTTACCTAAAAATATGTCTAAACAACAAGAAGGAAAGATCACTAAAAAGTTAAAGATCAAAAATTTAAAAGAAGACGAATGTATAAAGCTTTTAAAAGGCTTTAAAAAAATGGGATTATATGAGACCAAAGCATACGTATTCTCTTTATTAGCATTACTTAAGCAGCAAGAATATTCCAGACGTCTGGAGTTTTTCGGTCATACCAGGGATCTTGCTGGTATTTTTGCAGACGAACTTGCGTATTTTACCAAAAAATATACAAATACAAAAATCAAACCTGAAAATTTTTTGGATCAGTCTTTTAGACGGGATTATGCAAAATTATTGTTAGCTTCGGGTATTCCAGACATTGAAGAGTATTTCAAAAGATGGTGTGAAGTTGGAGATTACCAGTTAATAGACGAGTTCAAAAAAGCACGGGTTAAACCCAAATGCGCCAGATATAGTAAACTACTTTTTTAGAATGAAGATTCCAGTTTGGAAATTAACTTCCATTTTAAACTTCAACTTCTAAAAACTTTATCAAACGTGAAATTAATCACTAAACTGCATATGTTACTTGAGATAAAATGCCCCTTGACGAAACGTCTACTGGTTTGTATAAGAATATCATATGCCCACATTGTGGTAGAAGGATTTCTTTAATCGTTACAATCTATCAGCTAAAACCTCGCAGGATTAAGATGATGGGGCTAATTCAAAACATTCTAACACAAGACGAGTTTTTGAAATTTTTAGAACTAAGTATGGTTGAAAAGACGATTTTCTGTATCGGAAGAATTTTTGATATGTACGGGAAACATCCGAGCGAAACAGAATTAGCAAAGTTCATCGGGTTGAGCGAGCAAACTACTAGCAAATATTTAAAAGAACTAAAAATGAAAAACCTTGTAATCGGCAGTCAGCAAAGAAAAGATGCACACGGCCATTTCCAAGAAAAACAATTCTCACTTACAGAATCGGGCATGCTAGAGTATTCACGTTTAATCTATAAAGTTTTAGAAGCCACGCGCAACGAAAAATTTAAAAGTACAACTAATTAAGCGGTTTCCGTTTAAATTTTCTTTTCTTTTGACTGGGTTTAATCGGTCTCCGTATGTTCTCACCGTTTCAATTATTGACATTATTATTAATCAGGGTGAAAAAATGGAAAAAGGCAACATGATAATAGTAAGACGATTCCCAAACGGCATAGTTGAAACACAAAGAGTGGAACCAAAAATCATCGAAGCCCTACGTGACATCGGTTTTAGAATGTCGGAAAAGGAAGAGGAACTTTTGAGGAGAAAAAATGCATTAGAGGCAGAAAGAAGGCTCAGCGCTCATGATCCTCCTTGTATCTGCTGTGGCACTTGGAGTGATAACTGGTTGTGCCCCAACTGTAGAGTGCGCTTTCCTTGGATGCGCCCCGACTTTGGAGGTTATTAGAATGTCAGAGGAATACCAATACCCAGAGTTAAGGCGCAGGATAAGGCGGTATCCAAATCTCTTCGAACCGAAAGAAGAGGATATCTGGGAAGTTGTAGAGCATCTTAAGCGCAGAATGGATACGTACGAACTCGAGCATCTTGTCAGAGAAATGCCACTAGAAGATGTTGTGAAAGCTCTTCTATTGCGTGGGCACCCTCTGGCCTACATAAGCAGAGAAATAAGAGAGACGAGAGAGACGAGGACTGAAGGCCTGATCTTCAAACACCCTGTCGAAACGTCAAGTCGTTACATAAGGGAACTTCGCATATCTAGCGGAGGTTACGGGTATGAACCAGATACTAGTTCAACGTAGGCCTGTACTAGCCAATCAAGACTTTGTTAGCTTATGCGAAGCCCTAGAAGCCAATCCTAGGGACGAAGGAGCGTGGCGTGAACTCTTTGACCATTACCTAGACAGGCATGTGTGCATTGTAATCATGAAGCGAACCATTCAGTCTAGGGCCATCAAATCAGAATACCTAGCTTGGGTGATGTGACATGATAGGGTTAATAATGTGGATAATAGCGTTCGCCGGCGCATCCTACATGGCTGCTAAAGGGATCATGGATGCTGAATATTATGAAGTTGAACATGAAGACTTTGATTATCAGGATAGCGATGATAAGGAAGAAAGCATAACAATACTACGCCACTATCCTGACGGAACCGTTGAGGTAGACGAACAATAACCCCTTTTTCTTTTTTTGGAGGGTTAAGCATGTCAGATCCTGAGTTAAGGAGAATCAGCAAAAGACTTGACGAATTAGAAAGAAAAATTGAGTTCGGAAGGATAATCCTTGAAGATAGAAAGGAAGAAGCCAACGAGGGTGAACTGGACAATAAAACGTATTATTCTACACCAGACGGGGGAATAATTAAAACAACTAAGGTTAGACTGTTTTGTGACTGGTGTGGCCGGAGAAACGATAACTTCGACATGTGCGTTGTGTGCGGAAAGAAGATTTGTAACGAATGTTCAATCCATTTTGAAGGAAAAATCCTCTGCCCAGAATGCTTAGGAACTTTACACCCATTAAGCAAAGAAGAATTTAAGGTTCTCAAATCATTGGCAAGCGAGATAAAAGACTTAGATACAATTGCAACTTTAGCGAGGATAAAGATAGATAAAGTTAGAAAATGCGTCAGAAGTCTTATTGAGAAGGGACTGATCCAAAAAGAAGGGTTCTTCCCATTTTATGAAATAAACCTTTTAGACCAAGGTATTGAAGTGCTCAATGCTTACGAACAAGTCTTCCAAAGGTATGAAGACGTAGCTATTTTTGAAAAAGAATTGGAGCGTGCTCTTATTGAAAAACCCTGAACCCTTTGTTCTAACCATACTTTTATCGGGCATCTTTACCTTCATTCTCGGCATAGCTTTGTATGTCTACCAACTTATGGAAAGGTATTCTGTGGAGTGGCAAGTTCAACTTGCTTTCTTCGGTTTTATCCTGATACTCTTGGCTTTAACAGTTTCGAAAATTTTGTGGAAGGTGAAGTACTTTGGATGAGTTGGAATGGGAATGGATAAAAGAGACTATAGAATGGGCAGGCAAAACGCCATATATCAGTAAGGATCTCATCAATAGGCTTTTGCTCGCCTATACGCTAGAAAACGACGAAAAAGAAAAAGTGAAGCAAGAAATAGACTCGCTGATAGACGAATTCTCTTATCAAGTCTTCCTTTCTAAAAAGCCTCTCCTCGAATGCCCAACTAGAGAAGAAGCCTTTGGAGAAATAGAACTTGGAGGAAAAGTAATGCAAGGTGATAGACTACTTTGGAGTTTCGGCTTAACAAGAGAAGAACTAAACCAGCATTTGCTCATCACAGGGAGAAGCGGCTGTGGCAAGACGACCCTAATCGTGCAAATAATAAAAGAACTACTCAGAGAAAACATACCATTTCTAGTGTTTGACTATAAACTGGACTACAGAGCTTTAGTTCGTGTATACCCGCAAATATT
>Ga0078972_1011978_pt1 | contig 15183 bp, 14 predicted proteins | sample YelNatPaOPGAMG01_FD_67568 | JGI IMG/M metagenome (GOLD analysis project Ga0078972, IMG submission 67568) | Hot spring thermophilic microbial communities from Obsidian Pool, Yellowstone National Park, USA - OP-RAMG-01 (SPADES assembly) (version 2) | ecosystem: Environmental > Aquatic > Thermal... | reverse complement strand
GAATTGGGTTCCATCTATTCCCAATAGAAAAAAGGCCTCCCCCCCTTTCCCTATAATTGTCCTTCAAACTATCATATCCATTTCGTAAGGATTTTTGTTGAGTCGATGCGGAGTCAATTGGGGGACTTGACAACTAAAGTTGATTATACTATATTGTATACAATACTGTATGGTAAATAGTATCACAAACAGTATAATGTATCGACCGACAAAGATGCAGCACTCTGCTCGACGGGTCTCACGGCGTAAGCGGGCTGTTCGATCGAGTGTTGCGAGGTCTGGCAAGTAGTCAGCGTGTTGCTTGTAGCACAGAGGGAAGTTGTCTCTGTGTGTCCTGCAGGGCAGCGAGACCTCGGTGCCAAGCAAGGTTAGGTGAGCTTAAAGGAGGTCATGGGACTGAGGTGGCGAAGCTGTAGCACATCCTCCCATTCTGTGGCAGTGAAGACAAAGATGAGAGCCGTGCCTACATTAGCCTCGAAGAGGCTTGGCTTTAGTAAGTGTGGTAGGGGGAATAGGCACGTTGATTTGCGATCCTAACACGATGCCGATGACTTTTGCGAAGTCATAAATGGATTGCTGAAGCCATACTTCATGGCGTTATGTGCTCTCACGCAGGCTAAGTTGATGAAATAATTGTGAAGGTCAGGAATAGTAACGGTTTTGCAGTAAGGAGCGACAAAAATGAAACTGACGAGAGCTCAACTAAAGAATAACATACTTCAATCGATCAGGGCTGATATAATCTCACATCGCCTCAAGCCGGGTCAGTCTATTCAGGAAGATCAACTTGCAAAGCACTACGGAATTAGTCGTACCCCTATTCGGGAAATACTAAGAAAACTGGAGCAAGAGGATCTAGTGAAGATAGTTCCGAACGTTGGCGCTTTTGTGTCTGATCTGACTTTGAAAGACATAGAGGAAGTTCTTGACATCAGGCTGTGGTTGGAAACCGCTGCAGCAAAAGCTGCGGCATTGAAGGCGACCGAGGAACAGTTAGCTGAGTTCACGAGAATAGATAAACAGCTTGATTTAGCAGTGGAAAAACAGGACAGCATAATCTCGTTTGAGGCTGACGACAGGCTTCATGATTTGATATTGGTGGCTGCAGACAACGAAAGAGCGAGGAAAATTATAAAGAACCTGATAGGGCAAATTTATCGGATTAGGTTTATCTCAGGACACAAGCCTGGGCGTATAAACACCACAGTGGCGGAGCATAAGCAGATCGTTGCTGCTATTTTAGCGCGAGAGCCTGAGAGGGCAGAAGAAGCGATGCGAATACACATTTTGAATACTAAGAAAATTCTTTTGTCATCTTCTTCTGACATGGAAGCTAAGTTTGAGGCTTTGTTGCGAAATTCTCCCATACTTTAGCTAACTTTAATTAATCACAGCATGGATGTTATTATCACCGAGAACATAGAAGGTGTCTCAATCGACGCGTTGAGTGAGAAGTTCAAAGTATATCGAGATGAGAAATTATGGGATAAACGTCTTGAGCTGTTCGAGACGGTTTCTACTGCTAGAGCAGTCATTGTCAGAAACCAGACAAAGGTCGATAGATCGTTACTGGAAAATGCTAAGTCCCTACAGATCGTAGCACGTGCTGGTGCAGGATATGATAACATCGATGTTGCTGCTGCGAGCAAATTGGGTATCGTTGTTTCTTATACTCCAGAGGGAAATTCGATTTCGACGGCTGAGCATGCATTTGCATTGATGCTGGCATTGTCTCGCAAGCTGGTCGTTGCTCATAGAGATACCGCTCTTGGTGGTTGGAGTAGATATAGCTTTGTTGGTACCGAGTTGTTTGGGAAAACTTTGGGGATTCTTGGATTCGGGAAGGTGGGTGCACGAATTGCTATCAGGGCACGTGCATTCGGAATGAGGGTAGTCGCGTACGACAAATATATCCTTCCGAATCAATTTACAGTCACTGAAACTGGCGTTGAATTAAAACCTCTTGAGGAGGTTTTAAAGGAGTCTGACATCGTATCTGCTCATCTTCCTTTGAATCAAGACACAATCGGCTTGTTGAATTACGATAAGCTCAAGTTGATGAAGAAATCAGCTTTTCTGGTGAATACTAGTCGGGGTGGAATAGTTGTAGAGAAGGATCTAATTCAAGCACTAGAAGAGAAATTGATCGCTGGGGCTGCATTGGATGTTCGTGAAAAGGAGCCACCCGAGGAATCAAAACTAAATCACATGGATAACGTTATTCTCACACCGCACGTGGCTGCGTTTACCTGGGAGGCTCAAAAGAGGGTTGTAGATACGGTGGTCGAGGACGTTACGCGAGTCTTACATGGTGTTCCAGCCCTGAACTATGTTAATTTCTCCCTCCCCAAGAAAGGGTTGAAAAATGTCACAGATTGAGACAGAACCTCAGAAGATGAATTCTTTAGGTAAGATTAAAGAAGAAGATTACGGCATTTTCATCGGCGGACGATGGATTCCTGGCGAGATTTTGTTCGAAGTTAGGAGTCCTTTTGATGGTTCTATGGTCGGGAGAGTCCCACAAAGCACCCCTGAGCAGGTTGAACTGGCAATTGACTTTGCGTCGAAGGCTTATGAGACGTTCTCAAAAAGTACTGCGTACCAGCGGTACTTACTCCTCAAGAGGACTGCGGAATTAGTAATGGAACATAGTGAAGAGCTTGCACGGCTTATTACGGCTGAAAATAGCAAAGTCATTAGAGAGTCACGTGGTGAGGTTGCGCGTGCTGCAGACACATTTATGTTTGGAGCTGAAGAGGCAAGAAGAATACATGGCGAGACAGTGCCGCTAGACGCTGTACCATCAGGGGCTGGGCGCGTTGCTTACACGGTTCGTGAGCCAATTGGTGTAATCGCAGCCATCTCGCCTTTTAATGCTCCGCTGAATCTTGTAGCCCATAAGGTTGCTCCTGCAATAGCAGCAGGTAATACGGTGGTACTCAAACCGGCGTCTTCGACTCCAATCATCGCGCTCAGGCTAGCACAGATTATGGAAGAGGCGGGTCTACCGGAGGGGGTGTTGAACGTTGTGACAGGAAGCTCTGCGGTGGGTGAGCAGCTTGTCAGAGATCCTAGAGTGGTAATGGTCTCTTTCACTGGAAGCCCTGAAGTGGGAAGGCGTATTCGTGATATTGCAGGGTTTAAGCGATTCACGTTTGAATTAGGCTCTAACTCTGCCGTCATTATTGATGACGACTCTAAGCTCGATGAGGCTGTGAAACGGTGTGTTGAAGGTGGCTTTGCGCATTCCGGCCAAGTATGCATTTCCACGCAGCGGATACTCGTGCAACATAAGATTGAGAAAGTCTTTGTTGAAAAACTGACAGAAGCGGTTGGTAATCTTAAGACTGGGGACCCGTTCGATGAAACTACCGATGTGTCGGCTTTGATTACAACCAACGATGTTGTTCGCTTGGTTGATTGGATAAATGAGGCCAAAAGGATGGGAGCGATAGTCACAACGGGAGGCGATAAAGTAGGTAACGCAATACTTCCGACGGTCCTCACCAAAGTTACCCCAGGGATGAAAGTGTTCGACAAAGAGGTTTTCGGGCCTCTGGTGGCAGTGACGACTTATGATACATTCGAAGAGGCCATTAAGCTTCTCAATTCATCTAAGTATGCAATAAATGCGGGTGTTTATACGAGCGACCTCGCCAAAGCCATGAAGGCAGCGCGCGAAATAAGGGCGGGTGCGGTGTTGATAAACGATGTCCCAAGCTTTAGAGTAGACCATATGCCCTACGGCGGAGTGAAGGAAAGTGGACTCGGGCGCGAGGGGGTCAGGTACGCTATTGAAGAAATGACAGAACTGAAACTGGTGATTTTTAAGCTTTGAAAATAAGATTGCCATACATGGCTATGCGGACTGCGAAAAGGGGTTACATTCCGATGAGTTCAGACTGCTAAAAGTAATGGAAGGGCAAAATATCGATGAGAAAAATTAAAGTAGCATTGACGGGCACATTTCGTCCGATATTTCATGGTGACATGAAATCTGTATTGTATCGAAGCATAGAAGCTTTGAAGAGTGGAAGCTCCGAGATGGGATTCGAGTTTATTCCGGTGGAAAAAGGTATGGAAACCCTCAGCGACGCGGCGTCAGTGGCGGAGCGACTAGAAGGAGAAGGCGTGGACTTTATCATAATTCAGAACTCCTCATTTGCTGATGGTGATATGATAATCCCATTTTTTAAATCATCCGCGCGGCTAGCGATCTGGGGAGTGGAAGAGACGACGACAGATGGTCCACTTCCATTGAACTCACTTTGTGCTACCAATTTGTATGTAAGCATCGCAGGGAGATATGCACCGGGATATGCCAAGCCTGTGAAATGGCTATTTGGGAGTGCTGAATCAGATCAGTTTCGTAAACGGCTTGGTGCGACTGTTAGAGCCCTTACAGCGATTAAGAACATAAAGAACGCAAAGATACTCCAGATAGGGGATACGGAGTTTGGCTACCATGATTTGAAGTACGACACAAGAAAGCTCGAGGAAATCTTCGGGGTCACCATAGAAAAGCTTGAATTAGAGGAATTCTACTCTGAATACGAAGCAGCGATGAAGAATGAAGAGGTAGATAGCAAGGTTGCGGATATAGTGAAAGAAAGTGCCGGCGTCAATGCAGCGCAGGCAGATGTTCGAAAGTCAGCGGGGGCACATATTGCGTTTGAGAGAATCATTTCGAAACACGGTGCATCAGCTATAAGTTTCAGGTGTTGGCCGGAGGTACCGAACAAGATCGGGCTAATGGTCTGCTCTACGATTGGAAGACTAAATCAGGGTGGTGCGGTCAACGGCCAGGACGTTGTGGCGGCAACAGAGACGGATGTCCTTGGAGCGATAGGGATGATGGCTCTAAAATATATGAGTGGGCGTGAACCAATATTGATGGATCTATCGGGATGGGATAAGGAGACCGACTCGATTTATGTTTGGCATTGTGGGAATGTGCCGAAGGGTTGGTTTGACAAATCGGGGTTCAAGCTTGCTAATCATTTCAATCGCGACAAGATGGGAACTGTTCGTGAGGGGCGGTTGAAACAGACGGAAGTAACGGCATTGAGATTTATGGAGAATGATGCCAGTGCATTTGTTGGGAGTGGAAAATTCTATGATAGAGAATTTCCAATCTATAAAGGGTGCAGTTCTTGGATGAACGATCTCAGGATAAACGGTCACCAGGTATCGAGTGCTGATTATCTCAATACTTTATTAGTAAATGCAGTGCCACACCATCTTGCTTACATCGATGAGGATGTGACGACGGAAGTGAATGAATTCTGTGCGTGGTTAGGAATTAGTGTTTTGAATCCGACAAAATATCAAGATTACTTGCAGGTGCCAAAGTTCATCAGATGAAATGCTATCAATTATAAATTTCTGACCTTCAGCCAGTCTTTCAGAATAATGATATGAACCTAATGACTAGATCCTTACGGTATGAGTTGACGCATGAAAGAAGGGAGCGATAGTGCCATCCGGTAATTTGCTAGTAGCACAGGGGGGCGGACCGACGGCGGTCGTAAATTGTAGTCTCGTTGGCGTTATCGAAGAGGCCAAGCGAGCAGGGGTAACAAAAATAAATAAGATCATCGGCGCTCTTAACGGGGTCGACGGGATAATCGATGAAGTTTTAATTGACCTCCGAAAGGAACTCCCATCTACGTTGAGGAAAATCTATCACATGCCTGGCGCAGCTCTAGGTTCGTGTCGGAGAACGATGGCCGAAGAAGACTACGGTCGGATCGTAGACGTTTTCAGTAAGTACAATGTGAGATATTTTTTTTACATCGGTGGCAATGGTTCGATGCATACTGCAAATAAGGTGGCACAGGCAGCCCGGGACTTAGGATACAGTCTGGCGGTGATTGGTGTTCCAAAGACTATAGATAATGATATTCCTCATACGGATCACTCCCCTGGTTATGGAAGTGGCGCGAGGTACTTTGCAACGGTCACAAAAGAGATTGGGCTAGATGTGGAATCACTCCCTCCTCCTATTTCAGTAATAGAGACCCTTGGCAGGAATACTGGTTGGCTGGCAGCCGCAACTTCTCTAGCGCGGGAGAAGGAAGAGGACGCACCGAATTTGATTTATGTGCCTGAAAGAAACCTGAGCATAGATAAGTTCCTCTCCGACGTCTCTAACGTGTATGATAAACTCGGCCGAGCAGTGGTAGTTGTTAGTGAAGGCCTGAAGGACGAACAAGGGAATTATTTGGGGGGGATAAAAACAGAGGCGTCGAAAGATGGATTTGGGAGAGGGCTCCCTGGCGGTGCAGCTTCCTATTTAGCTGAACTGATATCTGAGAAGCTTGGAATTAGAGCCAGGAGTGAAAAGCCCGGCTTGGCGGCAAGAGCCGGAATAGAGTATGTTTCTAGCACCGATCAAAGAGAAGCTCATTTGGTAGGGAAGATGGCAGTGCGATTTGCACTGGAAGGGAAAACTGGTGTGATGATGACCTTAGTACGAGAAGACCGAAAGGATTATCGTTGCACCGTGGGATATGTTCCACTTGAAGCTGTTTCGGCTCAGGAAAGGTTGTTGCCAAACGAATATTTGAATAAAAACGGAAATGACGTTTCTAGCTCCTTTATCAGGTATTGTTTGCCAATAATTGGGGGACAAGTTAGATCCTTTGCATCTCTTGCTAGGCATAAGCTGATAAAAAGAGGTAAGTCCCTCTCGACCGGTAAGTCGCTACATACGAATTTTTAGCTGTGCTTACAACATGGGAATAATAAGAAAAAAGATTGATCGCGAACTCGAATCGTTCGTTTTGACGAATCGTACCGACGTAAGAGTAACTATTCTAAACTATGGTGCCACGATCGCAAGCATAGAGGTACCAGATTCGAAAGGTCAGATTGCTGACGTTGTTTTGGGCCATTGTGACCTGAAGAACTATGTCGGTGGCAGATTCTATTTTGGTGGTACGATCGGACGCTATGCAAACAGGATTGCGAGAGGGCGGTTTGTCATTGATGGGAAAGAATATCAAGTAATCGCTAATCGCAACGGGGATCACTTGCATGGTGGTGCAGTTGGGTTTGACAAGAAGTTTTGGCAGGCCAGTGTGGATGAGGGCCAACAATGTCCATCTCTTGAATTCAGGCTTGTTAGTCCGGATGGAGAGGAAGGATTCCCTGGGACAATGGATGTGAAGGTTATTTATTCGTTGACGGAGGATGATGAGTTACAAATCCAGTACATGGCGATATCAGATAGACCGACGGTGATTAACCTTACCAATCACAGCTATTTCAATCTAACTGGTTCTGCGGCCAACTCGATATTAGATCACGTTTTAATGATAGATGCAGACGAGTTTACTCCAATTAACAGTCTTTCTTTTCCCACTGGTGAAATGGTGAAGGTAGATGGTACTCCTATGGACTTCAGAAAACCCACTAGAATTGGAGAGAGAATTGACTCTGATTACGATCAACTGAAATTTGCCGGTGGTTACGACCACAACTGGGTATTGAACGACTTTAATGGGTTTGTTCGGAAGGTGGCGACACTATATGAACCAAATTCTGGAAGGTTGATGGAGGTACTGACAGACCAACCGGGGATCCAGTTTTATTCAGGCAACTATCTTGATGGGAGTGTAAAAGGGAAAGGGAATATCCTTATCAGTAAGAGATCAGGAGTCTGCCTTGAGTGCCAGCATTACCCCGACTCACCAAACCACACAGAGTTTCCTTCTGTTGTGCTAAAGCCAGGAGAGACATATAAGCAAACCACGATTTACAAATTTCTTGCTTTTTAGTTGCGCAACCCTTCATTTGCAAAATGCGAAAGATAACCAGATCAATAAACAAAACACAATAATACTAATGGAGAACGAGTATAGCTTTAATCTTGAGGAGTTTTTCCCAAAGAAACTGTTTTATCAAATCACCGATGTTAGAGTCGAACAGCCCGAGGTTGTTATTGAGCACGCTCAGAAGAGAAAGCGAAGAGACAGGTTGACCAAGGATGGTAAGCTCATAATTCTTGCCGCAGATCATCCAGGGAGAAGAGTTACAGCGCTCAGGAATAACCCGATTGGAATGGGGGACAGATATGAATACCTCGGCCGCGTTCTACGAGTTATAACGGGTGAAGGTTTCGACGGTGTCATGGGTACTACTGATATGGTGGAAGATATTCTTATTGTTGATTACCTGCATGAACAGAAAACTGGGAAGAGCTTCCTTGACGACAAGGTGATCATAGGTTGCATGAACAGAGGAGGGCAGGCTGGGTCCATGTACGAATTGGAGGACGCATTTACGTCGTTTACTGCAGAGAGCCTGAAAAAAATGAACCTCGATGGTGGTAAGATGATGTATCGACTCCACCCAACAGACCACGGATCGTTGGTTACTGTACGCGAATGTGCGCGGGCAATAACAGAGTTAGGTCGTCTTGGGCTATATGCCTTTATTGAGCCGGTGACCGTAGAGAATCGGGAAAAGAATTATGCTTTCAGAACGGACATAGAGACCCTTGTTCGCGATGTCGGAGCCGCGGCTGCACTGGGAGAAACGTCATTGAGAACTTGGTTAAAGATTTCGTACAACGAGAACTTTGAAAGGGTGGCGCGAGCAACGACACTTCCTATACTGCTTCTTGGCGGTCCAGCCAGAGAATCGCCAGCCGATACAATTGATGCTTTTGCAAAGGCAATGAAGTCGGCGCCGAATGTAAGAGGAGCAATGGTGGGAAGAAATGTGACATTTATAAGAGATGAAGATCCCCGGGCAGTGTCAAAGGCGTTGTCGAAAGTCATTCATGATGGCTACTCTTTAGGAAATGCCTTCGAATGCATACGTATGACACGAGGGGAGGAAATGGACTTTTTTTCCTGGGCTAACGAGCAACCAAATCCATAACCGCGAGAAAGGAGGTTTCGCAGATGTCAAGGTACATGCTCAAGCTATTAAATTTTTTCTTGTTTTTGATTTTTCCCGGGCTCTTGTATAGTCAGACTACTGGTTCGATTAGTGGGAAAGTAGTCTACGAGTCGACGGGAGCACCACTTCCAGGGGCGACCGTGCTGTTGAAGGGTACATGCCTCGGAGCATCCACCGACCTTGATGGAAGATATTCCATAGCGGATATTCTGGCGGGATCATACACGGTGCGGGCGAGTCACGTAGGTGTGTCGTCCTAACAAAAGTTGACGATAATAATGGGCCTGTCGTCAAATAAACCATAACAGGACCTGGAGCATCGAGTGTGGGAAAACATAGCAAGCTATGGTATGCCACGAGAGTTGGCAATTGACGTTTCATTCACAGATATATGTCCGCTGTGTATCAATGAATCATGCATACGTATGCCTTTAAACTCATCCAACATCAACACGCAGCTTTCCATTTTCCATCAGCTAAGGAACGCGCCATCGGAAGATTTCAACACCCACTGCACAATTACTGTACAATTTGTTTATGTCAAATTTCCAGAAGTTCCCCTTTGTTGAAGTTAAAATAGGTACGAAAGTCTATGTTGGATGGGAACAAATTATTTTGCACATCAATTCTGTTGTCTCCAAAATGAATAAGAAGGAAAAAGTGATTGTCGTTGAGTGTTATCAAGGTGTGTTTGAAGAAGAAATTATTGAAGAGTTTTCAAACGGATTAAAACCGGATTTATTAATTAAAGCCGAAAATCTTTATTGGGATGAAAATAAAATTAAAGAAATTGTTTATCCCGATGTAACCGAAGATCGCGTTTTCGGATACTTAACTCGACTTCAGATTGATGCTTTCTTTGATGATAAAAAATTAATTCAGGCAAAAAATAAAATTTCAGCGATGGGGAGGGCAATTGTTTTGGTTGTGGGAACAGGAGCTTCAGTGATCCCTTCCAGTTATGATTTGCTTATTTATGCCGACATGGCTCGTCGGGAAATCGAGCTCCGTATGCGGAAAAATGAGGTTGGCAACATCGGTGTTAACAACAAAGATATTGAAGACTGGAATCTTTTGTACAAGCAGGGCTATTTTGTTGATTGGCGTGTGTGCGACAGGTTGAAAAAGAAGCTTATGCACAAGTGGGATTTTGTACTCGATACAAATAATCATATTGAACCAAAGCTTGTCGAAGGCAAAGCAGTTTTAGAAGGCTTGGAGCAATGCTTAACTCGTCCATTCTCCTTAGTTCCTTTTTTCGATCCCGGACCGTGGGGTGGACAATGGATGAAAGAAGTTTGCGATCTTGACAGCTCGGTTGATAACTTTGCATGGTGCTTCAACTGCGTGCCCGAAGAAGAAAGCCTTCTTCTTAAGATTGATGGTATAATAATTGAAGTACCTTCCATTAATCTAGTATTCTATAAACCTCATAAACTTTTAGGAGAAGCTGTCTACGGACGCTTCGGCGATGAATTCCCAATACGTTTCGATTATCTTGATACGATGGACGGAGGGAATCTCAGCCTTCAAGTTCATCCTTTAACCGAATACATACAGGAAAAATTCGGCATCCATTATGCGCAGGATGAAAGCTATTACGTGATGGACGCAAAGGAAGGCGCGGTAGTTTATCTTGGTCTTAGAGAAGATATTCAGCCAGAACAAATGATCAACGAGCTTCAAGATGCCCAACAAGGCGGCAAGCTTTTCGAAGCTGAGAAGTATGTGCAGACGTGGAAGATTAAAAAGCATGACCATTATTTAATTCCCGCCGGAACAGTTCATTGTTCGGGCAAAGACAGCGTTGTGCTGGAGATTAGCGCTACGCCGTACATATTTACATTTAAGCTGTGGGATTGGGGACGCCTTGGTCTCGACGGCAAACCACGTCCCATAAATATTGAGCACGGCAAAAATGTTATTCAGTGGAACAGAACAGCTTCCTGGACAAAAGAAAATCTTGTGAATCAAATTATAAAGATTGCCGAGGGCGACGGCTGGGTTGAAGAACGCACCGGACTTCATGAAAGAGAGTTTATCGAAACACGGCGCCATTGGTTTACGAAGGAAGTTTTGCATAACACAAACGGCGGAGTGAATGTTCTCAATCTTGTTGAAGGAAAAGAAGTCATCGTTGAAAGCCCTTCAAACGCATTTGAACCCTTTGTCGTTCATTATGCTGAGACGTTCATCGTTCCAGCTTGTGTCGGTGAATATTCAATCAGACCTTACGGCGAGAGCGAAGGAAAACAGTGCGCAACTATAAAAGCGTTTGTTAGAACAAATGCATAGAAATCTGTCATTGGTCATTTATCGTCATCGGTTGTCATTTATGATAAATAATAAAAGAAGGATTGTTGTGAAGAAGATTCTTTTTGCGATTATCTGTTCCATCCTTCCTTTGCCGCTTTCAGTTTTAGCTGGAACAAGTGAAGGACAGTCCGCACAATCGAACAAACAAGCGGTAATTGAAGTAAGCCAGCTTCCCGCAGTTGTGAAGGGATCCGGTAAAAATTTTAGCTTGATAGGAATTTCTGTCGATAAAGTTGAAACACCGGCGGCTATGAATGTAACGCTTAGCGGCGGAGTGAAAAAAAGCTTTGAGGCGAAAAAAGGTAACAATTTATTTGAAATTATAATTCCGGAAGTCGGTATGCAAGCAACAATCAAGGCTGAGGTTGAGTTTGAAGGTAAATCAATTGAAAAAGAAATTTCGGTTAAGCCGGTTCCCGAATGGACGATTTAGTTAGTTTAACATACACGTACCGATGTTGGTTATCCCGAACCGCAAAGTGAAATTATCCCCGAGCAGCTTCGTTACATTGATTACGCATTAGACTACCTCGATAAAACCGATAATTATCCCGACGGCGCAAAATTCAAATGGACTTGCGAAACTGCGTGTGTTATTCAGGAATATCTACGCGTCTGCCCGAAGGCGCAGATGGAAAGTCTTCTTAGAAGAATAAAGGAATGAAAGTAAAGACGGCAATGCAGGATGATGTAAGCGGCGCCGCATGGTGCCTTTCCGATTATTTGAAAAGTGCAGGAATAAAATATTTGAGCATGGGCGAGAACGGAACTCATGCGCTCAAGCCGTTTGACAAGCCGACTGCATCCTGGTCGGAATCTCCTTCAGGAATTAAAATTTTAGCTTAGCGCGGAGAACATTACCATTTGGGAAACATGCTCGGAATCCTAAATGGATTAAACAATTTCGAAAGCGGCTTACTCCCTTACCTTATCAAATTAAAAGGTGAAGGATGTCCTTTTGACAGGACGATGATCCAATTCAGCGGGTACTGGATTGATGATTCACCGCCTTCAATTACTGCATGCGATCTTGTAAGAGAATGGAACGAGAAATTCCAATATCCAAAACTTAGGCTGGCAACGTTGGGTGAGTTCTTTAATTATATTGAAAAGAATGAAGCCGATAAACTTCCTACCTATCAGCTTGTGTGGCCCGACTGGTGGACAAATGGCGTCGGCTCATGCACGCTTGAGACGGGTTATGTAATGAATGCTCAGACAGATTTTATTGCGAACTAGGGTTTAATGTCAACGGCAAAGCTTCTCGGTGCTGATGTAAAGCCGGAGGCACTGCAAGAAACGAATTCTATAAACAGCAATATCGCATTCTATGATGAGTATACTTTCGGCGCGGGGGAAAGCGTTAGAGATCCGCTTTCATTAAACACGGCGGTTCAATGGAATCAAAAAAGCTCTTATGCTTGGACCGCAGTGAAAGATAACGGTGTGTTTCGGCAGGAGTCTTTTGGACTGCTGGGAGAACTTCTACCAAAGGTGAACGTTCCCTCGATTACCGTCTTCAATACCTTGAATATGGCTTGTTCCGGTGTCGCAAAGTTTTTTGCTTTCGATGCAATTATTCCTATGGATAAAAAAGTAAAAGCAATTGACGCTGATGGAAATGAAGTATCGCTTCTGCGTGCGGAGAGAGGACCCGGCGGATTTTATTGGCAGATTTTTGCCGACGATGTTCCGGCATTTGGTGATAAAACATATAAGGTAGATTGTAGTTGAAGATGAAAAGCCTATTCAAACCGCAGAACAAATTTTTAACGGTACTCTCGAAAACAAATTATTCTATGAACTCGAAGTTGATACGGCTAAAGGCGGCATCGTAAGTTTAATTGATGAGTCTGGTAACCGGCAGTTAGTTGATTTCGAAGCGTCTTGGGAGCTCGGACAATTTATTTACGAAAAACTTGCCGATAGAAAAAATGCTTTGGGGTCCGGGCAACGTTAAGTACAGTCCGGACTTGTTTACTAGAACGAGCATGACAGACATTAAAGTTGGAAAAGCTTTTGAAGCTCCAACCTGGAAGAGTGTTAGGTTTACTGGGAAGGTAAGAGGATGTGCTGACAGCAGCGGCGTTACTTGCGAGATTCGTCTTTACAATTCTCAAAAGAGAATACAGCTTATTTATTCAATGAAGAAGCTTCAGGTATTCGATCCGGAAGTTGCGTACGTGGCTTTTCCATTTGCGTCTAAAGAAAGTCAAATATCTTTTGAAGTTCAGGGCGGAACCGTTGTGCCGGCGAAAGGTCAATTGCCCGGTTCGGCATCGGATTGGGATGGCGTTTAAAACTTCGCAAGAGTCCGAAGCGCGGAAGGACAAATTATTTTTGCGAGTCACGAAGCTACACTGATGTAATTCGGTGACATCAACACCAGCAAGTGGCAGGAAGTTGATCAAGTTGAAAATCCTTATATCTATTCTTACGTTCTAAATAATTATTGGGGAACAAATTTTAGAGCAGGGCAAGAAGGCGGTTTTCGCTGGACTTACGATTTGACTTCGTCAAGCGATACTTCAATTCAGTTTGCATCTAACTTTGGCTGAGACTGCACAGTTCCACTTGCCGCAATGGTTAGACCCGGCGATGGAAAAAATTCGAAACTTGATTAAAAATCATTTCTAAATTTTGATTCTAATGATCTGCTTCTTGTATTTGCAAGGCCGGCATGGGATGGGAAAGGCATTATACTTTGCATGCGGGAATTAAACGCGCAGAAGACGTCTCTTAATGTTCCAAAATTAATTTCTTCCCAATCTTCTTGTAAGGCTTATGAAGTAAATTCGCTGGAAGAACAACATAAGCAGCTAACCGGAACAGTCCCGTTCAAACCGCACGACGTGAAATTCATTTTGTTAAAGCAATGACACACGGAACCATTAACTGCCGACTCCATGCATTCATGCCTGCATGCAATTATGCTTTAAGTCTACGTTTATCGCTAATTAATATGTATTTATGAAAGAAAGAAACAACACGTTTTTAATCCTAGTTACCTTTGCCGCGGCATTGGGCGGATTGCTTTTCGGATTCGACACTGCAGTTATTTCCGGTGTGGTACCGTTTATAAAAACCTATTTTAGTCTTGATGACATCGCACTGGGCTGGGCGGTGAGCAGCTTGATAGTAGGCTGTATATTTGGTGTAATCATTTCCGGCAAGCCAGCAGATATTTTCGGAAGAAGGAAGACACTGCTTGTCGCGTCGCTTCTGTTTTTTATTTCGGCAATAGGCTCCGCATTATCGGATCATTTTTATATTTTTATTCTGTTCAGATTTCTCGGAGGAATTGCTGTTGGAACCGCAAGCACTTTATCACCGATGTACATTTCGGAAATTTCTCCCGCTGCAAAAAGAGGAAGCCTTGTCTCGCTAAACCAGTTGACAATAGTAATCGGAATTCTTGTCGCGTTCTTTTCAAATTATTTGCTTCTAAATGTCAGCGACAACAACTGGCGCTGGATGCTAGCAGTGATGGGCTTGCCTGCGTTATTATTTTTTGTAACTCTTCTTTTTATTCCAGAAAGTCCGCGCTGGCTTGCTCAGAAAGAAAGGAGCGATGAAGCTTTTAAAATTCTGGAAAGAATAAACGGAGCCGAGCTTGCAAGGACTGAGTTGAATTCAATTGAAGAATCAATTGCGTCCGAGCTGAAAGGTTCTTTGAGGGAAGTTTTCTCAAAGGAAATTAGTCGGCTTATATGGATTGGAATTATTGTAGCTGTCTTTTCACAAGTAACCGGAATAAATTCAATCATGTATTATGCGCCGATGATTTTTGCGAAGACCGGCATCGGAATTAATAACGCTTTGATGCAAACAATTGCTGTTGGAGCAGTAAATCTATTTTTTACTTTCGTCGCCATTAAGTACATCGACAAATTTGGACGCAAGCCACTCCTTATTTGCGGGACAGGTGGTATGGCGGTTTCATTATTCGTACTAGCA
>Ga0078972_1011977_pt1 | contig 15183 bp, 15 predicted proteins | sample YelNatPaOPGAMG01_FD_67568 | JGI IMG/M metagenome (GOLD analysis project Ga0078972, IMG submission 67568) | Hot spring thermophilic microbial communities from Obsidian Pool, Yellowstone National Park, USA - OP-RAMG-01 (SPADES assembly) (version 2) | ecosystem: Environmental > Aquatic > Thermal... | reverse complement strand
AGGATTCGTCTCTGGAACGATTATCATCAAGGATTAGACCATCATTATATAACCCACTGATATAAACAGTAAAGAAATAGGCGGTCGTCTTGCTACCAAATGGGTCTATGTAGAATACAACAGCATCATCATTTGTAGTCATCTGTTTTACAGGTTTTGTATTCTTTGTCCAGCATCTAAAGGCAACATAGAGATTATTTTCATCCTGCAATAGATAGACTACTGTTTCATCAGAAGGTGGGCACTTTTCATAAGGCATATTCTGGACAAAATCATAGGCTGAATCTGCCTTCTGCCAGATTTCTTCAATAGACCCATCAATCACCGGTGCAGTATCACAGAACCGCACCTCAACAGATTTGCTGTTTACACCGAAAAAAAAGACCAATAAAAGATTCATTTAACCTCCTATCATAAACAAGGGTTATCAGGGGAATAAATTCCCTACTCCATTTCTGAATTCGCCCTTATTTACCCTCGTTTACCCATTTTTGTTGCGCCCTTTTAGCCCTTATTACTACAATGTATTACGCAAATTCAGTCAAAAAAGTTTCACTAATTAATCAGCAATCGTTTCGCAGTCTTATTTGTATCGCCTCTTGTCTGAACTGCGGTATTCTGAATCCAATTAATGCACCGATAATCAAAATTAAGCTGATGGTAATAAAGATGATTCGTAAAGAAAAGATATCAACCAGAAGGCCAGTCAATGCCATTGAGACCGGCATAGCAACCTGAGCAATGGTGAAGACAAAACTTGATACCACGCCAATCTTATCCTGAGGAACTTTCTTTTGGAAAAAAGTCATTATAGGAAGATTAGAGAGATTCAGACCTAAACCAAGAATTACTGCGGCAATAATCAAAGGTATCGTGCCAATGCCCAGTGCCATCAACATTATTGCAGATGCAGATATAATCAATCCGAATAACACTATGGATATCTTACTAAGAAATTTGCCAATAATACCAACAGGTAGACTGGAAACAATAAGTCCAATTGACAACCCACTCATCATTACTCCATATACTGTAGCACCAGACCCTGTTCTCTGGGATACTAAGGGCAGTAAAGAAAAAATCGGTGCACCAAAGAAATTTATACAGGCAGCATAGATAGCCATGGTTAATAGAAATGAAGAGCCTATCAAAAATCTATAGCCTGAATTCAGATCAGAGATAAAGAGTTTAAGCCCAATCCTCTTTTGATTCGCCTGAATGGGCGTTATTGCAATAAATATAATACATATTACCGAAACAAAAAAAGAAATGGCATCAAACAGGAAACAACTTGTAATACCGAAAATTCCAATAAATACACCACCTAAGGCAGGTGCAATAATTTGCATCAACCGTTTTGACCCGTTGAGTAATCCGTTGGCAGACAATAGCAAATCTTTCTCAACCAATTGAGGGACGATTGCAAATTCCGCCCGGTGAAAGAATGGAGAGAATATGGAAAAACCAAGGGTGGCGACATAAATATGTAAAATATTTGCCCTTTGGAATTTGACAAATATATATAACAAGAGGACAATTATTCCCCGTATAATGTCAATAAAAATGAGCAAGTTTTTTTATTGACTCTGTCCACAATAGGACCAGCAATAAAACCAAAGAATATCTCACCAAGGGTGTAAATACTAAGCACACCACCCAGTGCTACACCTTTACCACCAGATAACTCCAGGGTTAGCCACACAAAACCAATCATATAGAATCCATCACCCAGAGATGAAATAGTCTGCCCGATGAGGTAAAGAACAAATGATTTATTCTGCCAGATATTCTTCATTTATTAGAATTATGCCTTTGCATTCTCCGTAAAAGAAAATCTGCTTCCCCATCAATAAAAATACTACCCTGAGTTGGGTTTATTAAACAGCAGAGGCATTTAATAGTTGTGGTCTTGCCTGCACCATTTGGACCTAAAAAGCCGACTATCTCACCCTTTTTTTAACCCCAAAAAAATACGTCTATCGCCCTAACCCTCTGAGATTTATTTTTATAAACTTTTATTAAATTTTCACAATAAATAACGGCATTATTATTAAAATTTTTAATCATATGTTATATTATATTCAATTTTTTTTAATTTGTCAAGGGGGAAAACGCAAGTTTTTATACCAATTTTATCCGCAACCTGAACTATTCACCAAAATTGCCTATCCCCCAAATCAATTTTTTTACCAATCCTGTAGGAAAGGATGATTTTTGGAAGAAAAATTCAATATGGCCTTTTCTTTTTATTCATTTATCCTTTTCCTGATGCCAAAGTACGCTGGACAATTTCCTCAAGCGAATCCGTATATTTAGTAGCTTCTACGATTTTTATATTATTAGAGATAAGTTGTTTAAGGCGTAGGTTCATCTCTTCGGAATCGGTAAATGTTTCGGTTATTATTTCTCCATTTTCATTGTGTGTATAAGAAATTACATATTTTGGGCGTGAATGCCTTGATTTAAAATAATTGATGTCTTCTACTTCCAGAATCTTTCCATCATTAAAAATGGCTATCCTGTCAGCAACTTTTTCCACGAATGTCATAGCATGGGAAGCAATTAGAAGTGTTTTTTGTGTTTCTTTTAATTGATTTATCATATTGACCACTTCTTTAACCGATACGACATCAAGCCCGAGTGTTGGTTCATCAAGGATAATAACGGGTGCCTGGGTCGCGAGCATAAACGAAAAGGCTGCTTTTTGTAGCATTCCTCGGGAATAACGCGAAAGCGGTTCTTGAGCGCGATTAATAAGATGAAGCGAGTAAAAATTTCATATAAATTATCACGCGGAAAATTTTCCATCCAGTACTCAAACCAGAACCGGGCATTCTCCCAAAGCGAATTATCGCGTAGTAAAAAAGGTGTTTCAGGTAGAAAACGAAAGAAACGTGCCGCACGGGCGGGAAATTTGATAGGATTACAATTAAATATGGTAACCTCACCTGAAAAAGGAAGGAGAATGCCCGTAATAATCCGCAAAAATGTTGTCTTCCCGGCACCATTAGGTCCAAGAAGTGCTACTGTCTCACCTTCATAAATATCTATCGAAACATCTTTTAATGCCTCCACTGGTGGTTTGGTGGGATAGGTTTTCTTCAATTGCTTTGCGGTAATCACCTTCATACTCTATTTACCCCGTTACCAATACGGTATTCTTTATAACTCCACTTAACAAACAAAAACCCTAAAAAATTATACACCAAAATACCGGCAAGAGTAATAAAGAAATGTTGAAACACATTACTCTCATTTTTGAAAACCGAAATTATACCAACGGGTGGAATAACAAATGAAAATACTAATCTCCCAGTTAATGGAAGTATTAAAATAAAAAAATAAAAGCCAAGGAATATGAGCTGTGCTAAATGAAAGGCAAAAAAAAGCGAATTCCGAATCCAAAGCCTACACATATAAGTCCTATACACCACAAAACAAGAAGACAAAATCCTAAAAAAGAACTTAAAAAATAACACTGGGGTTGGACTAAAAAATATGCGACTACTAAACTAAGAAGTAATGTTGAAAAATAGATAGTTTGAACACCCAAAAAATAAGTCAATAGTGCAAGAATCCCACGGGGTGTAATCCAAAGATGAGCAGTAGTAGGTTCGCTAAATAGCTGATTTCCCCCCTGCATTGGAATATTTATCGCGCTCGCAGATAAGACAAATACAAGAAATGGAAAAAAAAGTTCGTGTATAGTGCCGCCTAAAGCACGCACTGTAAAGTATGCTGTAAGAAAAATTGATATAGTCATTAAAGGAAGAAGAAGAAACTGAAGTCCATATCGAGCCTTCCTTAACATTCCTCTAAATTAGAGATACACAACCAATAAATATAACCTCATATTAATCTTTATGATTATACTAAAACTATTCTATCTGTCAACCAATCAAAAACAGGGCCCTCATAAAATTTATCATTGAGAACCCTGTTCACATTGCGTTTAATGAACGCAACAGTGTCCACAACCACCGCCGCAATTACCAGGTACAGCGATTGGGATTGTAGGTTCTTTAGCCTTTACCACCGTAACCATTTTAATCACCTCCTTTCAGATATTTCTTCATGTAGTACATTTCCATCGCATCGGTTATAGATTGGTGTAGAATATAACACCCCTTTTTCCGTTTTTTTTGCGATAAAATGCATCCACCAACACATAAGGGAAGAAAAATACAATCTTGGCAATCACGATCATAAATCCAACTCTTTGTATCTAATTGCCATTCAGTCAATTTCCGATGATCAATGCTCAATGTTCCATTCTCTTCTAAATATCCTAAAGAGGAGGTTTCATCTAAGGCATCAGTACATTTCCATAATTTACCATTCGCACCAATCACCCAGCAACCAGAAAGCCCACCATAACAATAGACCGCTTTTGGCGAAGGTAATAGCACTTCATAAAAATACGAATCAGGAAAACCAAGTTTCTCCCACAAATATAATGAAAATTCACTTTCAATTTTTGCTGCCTTTTCCAAAGGACAAATTTTTAACCGCCTATCTCTTTCTGAACCACTTCTGAATATAGGTCTTAAAAGCAATCTAAATCTTTTATCGTCTCCAAAATTTGCACTATAAAGATTGATCCACTCATCTAATTTATAAATTGAATTTTGATCAAAGTTTGTCCTAACAATTACATAAATTTCATCATTTAGCCTTTTTATTCCGCATAAGTTCTCCAATATTCTCTGAAAAGTATCTCCGCCCGTTTTTAACTTTCTATATTGATTGTGAACCTCAGCAATTCCATCAATCGTCACTTGATAGCCGGTAATTCCAACTGCTATAAGATTTTTGCAGAGTCTCGGAGTAAGCAAGTAACCATTTGTCGTAACATCGGCTAAAAATTTCACACCATTCGCTTTTGCTAATCTTAAGCATTCCTGTGTAACGGATATAATTGATTCTGCTGCAAGTAATGGTTCTCCACCAAACCAGGAAATTTCTAATGTTTTGAGTTTCTTTATATGTCTATAAACGAATTTAACTATAGCTTTCGCAATTTCATTCGGCCTCTTTCTGCCACTGAAAGTTTCATAGCAGTAGATACACCTAAAATTACATATTTCTGCAGGAAGTATTATCAGCCTCATAATAGTTTTATCATCTGTGACTTTTTTGAAATCTTCAATTACTTCGCCTCTTTCATTTCGCTCTTTCTCAATAATATATCCGTTTTTTACCAAATCAGTCAAATACCTTTCTTTATCTTCAGTATTTATAAATTGGGAAGTAAGTATACTAAATGCTCCCGTTTTTGTATTAAAGATAAGAAGTGCCCCATCAGTGTTTTTTTTGTAAATATTATAACGAGAAAATTTATATTTGTGAGAGTATATTCCCAATGCTTTCGTAATTACATTATTTAATGAATTATTGCATTCTTCCTGATTTTCAGGTGGCATTTTATCATCCAGAACAAAAATTATAGTCTTTTAACATTTTTAGCAAATTCCCACGCTTCTACTGTTAATCATAACCACATAACTTATTAAATTCCGTGTTAAACAATTTCCACTTTTTCTTTTATATTGTTCCATAAATCTCTTATCCTCCAAATCTCCTTTTTTAATTCCACTCATATCACACTGTCACGCCTCTTCTCTTATTAATCCTTTCTTGTCTTCCGTTTTGCCCTTAAACCCTTTTTAGCCTTTTTCCTTTATACCGCTGATTGTCTTTTTTACAATCCACCTCTTTCCCCCTTTTAAAAAAGTAAAGACAAAGGGAATTTTTGACTTAAATTGCCCTATAAATGCCATCAAATAATATATATGCAAATTTCGTGCCAACCTGAAAGTATTGAAATTTTAACACTTTTAAATTTTTTACTGACATCTGATGTCAGTGGTTTGACATAAAACGTAAGTAAGACAAAATTAGGGGTATTTTTAAGGGTAAACGGCAAAAACTTCCGAAATTTAAAGATTTTTGCCAAAGTATTCTGCTAAAAAATTTGAAATGGGGGATTGGCTATAAACAACCCCAAAACTCAAATAACAAGATAACATCTTAAAGTCGCTTTATATCGTCTGTTCAGGATTTAGCCCATTATTTATACTATCTTTGGTAAATTACGTTCAAATGCAATCCTAAAGCGGATTTAAGCCAAGAGGTGTGTCGGCCGGCCACTACATCACAAGAACAGATGGGATTGCTTCGCCCGCCTTCGGCGGGCTCGCAACGACAGAAGGAGTAAGGCGGGCCCAATGACTTTTAGTATGAATAATCCGAAGAGAAAGTGGGGAGTGGTCAGTGAATAAAAAAGGCAGGGCGTTCAGCCCTGCCTAAAAAGATTATCCTGAGATCAGTTATCCTTATTCCATACTCAGAATCTTAAATTCAATGCGCCGGTTCAAGTCACGGCCAGACTTTGTCCTATTATCCGCAATAGGCTGGGTCTCACCATAGCCACGAACTTCAAGACGTGATGGATCTATATTATGATACCGCACAAGGTATTCCTTTACTGCGTTTGCTCTTTCATAAGAAAGTTTCATATTGTATGAATCAGAACCAATACTATCTGTATGACCTCCAATCTCAACCCTCATCTTGGGTTTGGCAATCAGGATCTTTGCTGCATCATCAAGGACCGGATAGGATTCAGGTTTGATCACGGCAGAATTGAAATCAAAGTATATGCCCCTTAAAATTATCCTTTCTCCAACCTTTGGTTCTTTTCTCAATGAGAAGTTCTGTACCTTTGTCTCATCCTTCGCAATCACGATTGGACTCGTCTCGGTGAGATAACCCTGTGCCTCAATCTTTAACACATAGGTTCCTGGTGCAAGTGTTACCTTATATATCCCTGTTGCAGGATCAGTAGATATGGCTGGAATATTTGCATCAACGAATGAAATCTGAGCAAGGATTGGTTTCTCATCCTCTTTATCAACTACCTTTCCAATGAGTGTGCCCTGGGCAAGAACAATCTTATTGAGTCCGATGTCTATTACCTTGGTATCACCTTCCTGGAGTGTTACTACCTTCTCATCAAACTGGTAACCAGTTGCCTCAACATGGATTCTAAACGTGCCCGGAACAAGGACTGCAGTATACATTCCCGAGGTATCTGAGGTGATGGATGGGAACTGGGTCTGGGGGAAGGTGATTGTAGCAACTACGGGCTGTTTTGTCTCTGCATCATAGACCTTTCCGATAACCTTTGCAATCTCCTTTTTGTTCAATGCAAAATCAAGGATTATCTGGTCTCCATCCTTTAATACTACACCCTGTTCCTTCCACCTGTAGCCTTCTGCTTCAACATGAATACGATAACTCCCTGGTGAGAATGATATATCATATGTGCCGTTAGCGGTCGTCTGGACTGCCTGCTTATCAGATCCAGGGAAACTTATGGTTGCAAGAACCGGCTCACCACTTTTTGCATCATACACCCTTCCGGAAACCTTGGCAACAGGTATATGGACCTCAACCTTCTTTATTAAATCTGCACCACCAGAGATATTAAAGAATGCCTTCCACCAGAAATCCGGATTCCTTTCAGGATTTAAAATACCAAGTTCACAGCCTAAGTCAAAACTTACGCTCCGTGCACCAAATCTCAGACCAGGTGTTACCCAGAGGGATTCAATGGTATTATCCATATCAAAGTAACCGAATGTCTCAAAAAGTAATCTCACATCCTCAGATGGGATGAGTTCAATACCACCACCATGGATGAAGTAATTTGGCCTTGGATGGAAATCTTCATCAGCAACATAATCAGGTTTTTTATCAATTCCTGTATACATATATCCACCATTCAAATGGACAGCAAATGGCCCAATCCGGAAATCAAACAATCCAGTTGCAATATAATCCGGATCATGTGGTATATGGGGTGGGAAATGGGGTGGGTAAGGATGACCACCTGGTGGATATGCCTCAGGGAATGAATCAGAATAGAATCTCTTGTCACATTCATAAGCATTGTTAAAATACTCCCGGGAGAGTCCTGGTCCAAAATTTACTGCACCTTGCACTCCAAATGCATAAAGGAGCGGAGTCTGTTTATCAACGATTATTGGATAACCTATCTTCCCGCCGACTTCAATCGTCTCAAATCCAATAACAGGGTCAGGGTCTCCTCTATCCTGTGGATAGTTACTCATCTCAAACCATTTCATAAATGGGGTTATCCTGAAGCGCATTTCAAGATAGTCAATGATTGAGTAAGATATTCCTGTTGAGACCTTAAAGAAGTGTTTGCGGTCAGTAACTCTAACACCCCACTGGGTCGTATCTATTGCCTCATAGCGCTCTTCAGGGCTAAGATGGAATGACAAAACACCCATATTATGGGGCTGGGCATACTGGAGTTTGAACATACCTCGGTTCCCATAGACAGATATCTCCTGGGCGATAAAAAGGCATGGCAAGATTATTATGCATAAAAGTATCTTTTTCATTATTCCTCCTTTTTTAAACACCAGGGAGATTGGCCCCAACGGGAGTCGAACCCGTATCTTCACCTTGAAAGAGTGATGTCCTATCCACTAGACGATGGGGCCTTATGTGTCAGAATATAGAGATTTCTAAAAGATTCATTATCAACTATTGCCCTATTTATCAGAAAGTAATTCTCAAGATTGGCATTTGTTGTCATTATGCGGTGGGATAAATCCTCACCCATTGCCAGAAGGAATTTTGCTGCAACCCTTGGATTCTCATCAATAATCTCCATAAAATGTTGCTTTTTTAACACATAGAGCCGGCAATCGGTTTTTGCCTTTACAGTAGCAGAACGTGGCTTATCAGTCAAAAGTGCCATTTCGCCGAAAAATGAAGATTCACCAAGTTCTGATAGAACGAGGACGAGGTCGCCACGCGTGAGGAAGACCTCTACCCTACCCGATTCAATAAGAAACATCTCATCGCCCATTGTGCCTTCTTTGATTATCACCGTATCTTGAGAAACCTCCCTGGATTCCCATTTTGCTATCAACCAGTTTATCTCCTGTGGCGAGAGATATTTAAATAACGCCACCTTAGTAAAATCCTTCATAATCATTAAATTTTATCCATATTTTGGGAAGTGTCAAGGGGTTGAAGGCCGGGCAAACCTTACCAGGTCAAATGCCTCAACCGAATATTTTATAAATCTCCTCAGTTCCCCATTGTATTTTTTATATGCACTATTCAGAATGTTTATTGCCTTCTCCTCTTCAATAACAAAGTCCGGATATGCGGTCTTATATACACGTAGTAATTCATCAAATATTAATTCAAACTCTGCCCTTGAAAATCTTCTAATAATTACCCTATTTTTGATAAATCGTGTAATACGCTGATCCTCTTCTGGAGTTGTTGCTAGCATCAAAAGAATATAAGTCTCTTTATAAGCATATGGTGTAGGACGAACCTGATTATGGAGCATACTATTATCTATCTTCTTTAAACTTTCGTCATTTAAGGCAATCCTTACCAAACCTTCAAGGAATTGCATGCCCTTCTCCTGGAGATTATATTCCCAAATGTGATTTATCTCTTCAAACTCATCTATTATTAGAACCAGACCACCAAGACCAAGGCGGTTTGCAATATAACTTAAACCACTCAGGATGTAATTGTAGAAATCGGCGGCAGTGGAGAAATCATATAAAGCAGGTATCCGTTGTCCACCCCTCACCCGATATGGTGACTCCGGGTCTGTAGCATACTCCTTTGTTGATTCACCTTCAATCCATTGATAGAAGACCTCGCTGTGTAAATCGTTATCTTCCATATCCTTTATCTTCTTTAAAACCGGTGTAAAAAAACAATGGTCACGTATATCAAGTTTTGTCGCCTCATGCAAAAGGTCACGAAAACCTTTTTCGCACCCATCTTTTATATACCTTAAACTGTATACGATTTCATGATAAATCTTTTTGGGCCGATAGGGTGGCGTCTCCTGAATATGGAGTTCACAATATGCAGTAGCAAATCCCTGCTTTAGCGAAAGGTGATGTAGATATTCCGCAAGATGGGTCTTCCCTGCCCCATATTCACCCTCAATCAAAAATACTCCACCACACCCATTTTTCAAGTTATTTAAAGCCTTCTGAAAAAGGTCAACTTCATAAGCCCGACCAAAGGTAAAATATTCAATATCCTGATGCGGAACAACACCGAGTCTGAATGCCTCAATGAGCCTCCTTGAGGAGACCCTGTCTAATTCTCTTTCTTCTATCTGTAAAGGTTTGAGCCATTTTGTTGGAAGCCAGAGGCATAGACCGCTCCGAAACTTGACCCGTGATTCAATACCATCCCATCTCGTCTCAAGGACAATCCCCTCACCAAAGATATTATGTATGACGATATTAAAATTCTTCGTGTTCAACTTCTTCCTTTTCTTTACGAATGATTTCTGCAGCACGTGAGCGAACAATCTGGCGGGCAGTATCCATATTAATCACCTGATTTGTATCCCTTATCCGCTGGAATGCCTCAATTATTGAAGTAACAAATATCCTCCGGTAACTTACATCAAGCATCTGCTTCTCAAGAACCGCGCCCACCATATTCTTCATTGACCTATTAAGAATGTTCTCATCAAATTTGTAATCATATGCAGATTCATAAATTCCCGCAAGTTTTCCTCCAAGTTTAGTCAAAAAATCCTCAGGGCTGAGCTCTATCTTCTCCAGGTCAATCTTGACGCCGGCAGGGTTCACTTTTGTAAAACTTGTGCGTAGTCTCTGATTTAATGCCTCATAAACACCACCCGCGCCTTCAAGCAATGTATTCTCATCAGGAATTGCATAAAAGAACATTGCACCAGGAAGCCTGGAATTTCCACATTCGTCAATGATCTGACGCAAATTATCAAGGGCACGCCTCCTATCGCGGGATGTGCTGATGCTCATGCCCCTTTCTGCTTCATCAAAAAGGAATACCATACCATTATATCCAAATGTATTTACTAACTGGATTAAACTCCTCAACATTCTGAAGGAACTTGTCCGGTCAATCCGTTCGGATATGCGATAGCGCAGTTTCAATTCCCTTGGTATATCCTCACCCTTTAACCATTGAACCAATGATAAGAACCCCTCTTCATCTTCGGCTGCAAGGTTTGAAAGTGCACCCTTTATACAATTTGCATAACTGACGCTCTCCAACCCTTTGATAAGGGAAATAAAATTCTCTTCGCCCTTTATTCTGTTATACCACTTTCTTAAAAATGCCTCAATCCCTATTTCATAAGCACCAAAATAATCCTTCTCGGTCATTGGTGTATTGATATTAGAAACAATCTTCTTATACACGAGTTCAAGGCGATCAAATGGGCATTCGGTTGAACTCAATGCCACATAACTTGTCACATAATTATATTTCCAGGCAAGATTTCTGATTGAGTATAAAAAATGGGTCTTACCTCCACCATAGGTTCCAATTATTAGTTTAAACGTGGAAATGCTTTGCATTCCCGGGAAGTTGAAATAATCCTGTTCAAGAACCTTCAAATATGTCTCAAGTCCAACACTAAAATATTCAGTTCCGAATTCCGGCGGTGTGCCATAGCCACCGAGGGTATTGATAATTATTCGTGCAAGGATTGGGTCTATCTGGGGCATAACTCCATCTTTTTTCAATTACCCTTCAGATGCCTTCTCAAATGCTATGTAAGAATAGTAAGTGCCCTCGCCTTCTTCGTTCTCTGGAATCCAGATTGATTGCCTCCTGTCCGTAGTTGCATCAAATGTAGCAATGTAAAGATGGACACCACGCTGGGAATATCCAGATTTTTTGAATAAGTATAATAAATATGCAAGTTCAATCCGCGAATATCCAACAAAATTCTCCCTTTTAGGGTCGGTTAAGAATCTTTCTGGTTGTTTTATTATTACATATTCATTTAGGACATCAACAAGAAGGACTTTTTCACCATATGACTTGTTTAAAATAGCAAGACGATTTTTATATGCCTTCTGCAAATCAAGGAAGAATTCTTTTGGATTAAAATCCTTTTTCTTCAATTCCATATCAAATTTCGTTATTGTTTTGTAAATGGATTCTGGTTCAAGTGGGATCTTTGATATCTTTTCAATTTTTGGACCAAAATATAGTGTTACCTCACCAAATTCAAAATTCAATTCAATGGTATAAAAGCCGAGATGTAGAGTTGGATACTGCCCTCTTATTATCTTATTATCCTTCTGGAATAAATCTTTAATCTGTTCACCCAGGCGAAAACGAAATTCCTGCCTTGCTTTTTCAAGTTCTGACTTCTCGTTATTCAGCCATTCCGATAGGTGATTTTTAAGGGCAAAATCAGGAAGGCCGCTTGCCAATTTTGAAAGTTCGTTCAAACTCTTTTCCAAAAGATAGAGATTCTCTACTGGTTTTTCCTTCAATTTAATGTAATTGTTCAGAATTTTATTTATCCTGCTGGATGATTTTATTAAAGCCTTAAAACTGTCAATTATTTCTTTCATTTTTGGCAAGGATAATCAATTAAGATACACCTCCCCCTATCATCTGAATGTGAGACCAATAATCCCATTATGGGTCTTATAATGGGGTACCAAATTATAATCATAATGGAGGAAGAATATACCTGTCTTGAGTGTGAATCCGACAATCGCCCGATAACTATTCTGAGCGATCAATTCAACATCAACTTTCTCCTTGACCTTTATCTTGTGCCCTGGCGTTAGTGTATCAGGTATTTCATACTCAAAATCATAGTTGAAATAGACCTTTGTCCCTTCAAATCCAAATCCTGCCATCGGTTCAAAGGCAATCAGATTTTTTGAAATGATCATCTGCAAATTCCAGGTATGACTCTTTATAAGTTGATAACCGAATGTATCCTTTATACCAAAATCCTGAAATGCGCCACCAATTGCAATGTCAAAAGGCAAGGGTAAAATTGACATAAATGGTAGACTGTTCAGATGCTGTTTCAAACCGAGTCCAAGGAATTCTACACGTGAACCCTTGAATGTAAAAGGTAAATACCGAACCATCAACTCAGAACCCTTGATGAATCCGACATTCAGTTGAGGCATTGCTAAGAATACACCTGAGAGGTTGAAACCACCAGGGATATAAGGGGGTATTCCTACTGCATTCCCTGTAACCGGCACATCCGTTCTATTCTTTGGTCCGAAGATTGTGCTCACACTATCCAGGATTAATGAGTCGTAATCAAGTTTATTATTTGCAAGCGAACAGGTCAGAACTTTCGCATTGAAGTATTTTGCAAATTCAGGAATCTGTATATACATTGCCCTAGCACTGAGGTCAAAACCAAGAATTTTGTGGCTCCGTGCTGAATGGAATAATCCAGTGGAAATTCCCGTGCCAAATGAGGTTATGAGTGGTTGAGTGTATCCTTCAAGGAGTTCCTCGCTCACCTTTTTTATCTTTTCCGCCAGTGGTTCAAAACCCTCTTGACCAAAAAGTGGATAAACAAAAGAGATAGTGATGAATATTATTTTTATTATCTTCATAAGTGATTATAAACACAATTATACCTTTGTCAAGGTTGGAGACGCTGACCACCCACCATTTTTATGCATCAATAACCTTATTATCTTCCTGCACCCCGTCAGTTTTTTAATTATTGACATTGGGGTATTATTTTATATAATTTAGTATTGCTTATTACCTAAGGAGGAAAATATGCCAATCACTTTGAGCGTCATCAAGGCAGATATTGGGGGCTATGTTGGGCATTCAAGTATGCACCCAAATGTCATTGCCCGGGCAATTCAATTGCTTGATAACGAAAAAAATAAAGGGACTATAGTCGATTTCCATGTAACTCATTGCGGCGACGACCTTGAACTTATCATGAGCCACAGGCTTGGGAACGATTCACAGGAAATCCATAAACTCGCCTGGGATGTATTTGTTGAATGCACAAATGTTGCAAAAGAATTGAAACTCTATGGTGCTGGACAGGATTTATTGACCGATGCCTTTTCAGGAAATGTAAAAGGTATGGGACCGGGTTGCGCAGAGATGACATTTGAAGAAAGGAAGAGTGAACCGGTAATCGTCTTTGCTGCGGATAAGACCTCACCCGGGGCCTGGAATTATCCGCTATTTAAAATGTTCGCTGACCCGTTCAACACCATTGGCCTTGTAATTGACCCGACAATGCATGATGGATTTGTCTTTGAGGTTCATGATGTCTTTAATGACAAGAACGCAAAGTTGAATACACCTGAAGAGATGTATGACCTCTTATGCCTAATTGGTGCATCCGAACATTATATCATTAAAAATGTTTATAAGAAGGATGGAACGATAGCCGCCACAACATCCACCCAGAAGGTGAATCTCCTCGCAGGAAGATATGTGGGAAAAGATGATCCGGTGATGATTGTTCGTTGTCAGAGTGGATTGCCTGCAGTCGGTGAGGTTCTTGAACCATTCTCCCTGCCTTATATGGTCACTGGATGGATGCGGGGGTCGCACTGGGGACCATTTATGCCGGTCTCAGTCAATGATGCAAATCCAACAAGGTTTGATGGGCCGCCAAGGGTAATTGCGCTCGGTTTCCAGGTTGCCAATGGTATGCTCATCGGACCAAGGGATATGTTTGCTGATCCAAGTTATGACCATGTCCGTCAGAAGGCGAATGAGATTGCTGATTTTATCCGCAGACACGGACCATTTGAACCCCAGAGGTTACCACTTTCTGAGATGGAATATACAACACTTCCCCAGGTCCTCAATAAATTAAAGGACCGATTTAAATAAAACAAAATTTCAAAAGCCCTGCCCAGCGCAGGGCTTTTTATTTTTAACTATAACAGTCGGATTTATTTGACAAGAAATTTTTTTCGCGAGACAAGTCTCGCTACTGCCGTATTAGAAAAGGGCTCAAAAAGGCTAAAGGGCGAAAAGAAGTCAAGCAAGCTTGACCACTACAATCTTCTTTTTTTATGTCAAGCAAGCTTGACCACTACAATAAAAATAATCAAATGATTTTTTTCTTTATCCTGCATCGTGTATCCTGTATCATGGATCAAGGAATTATCCTGAATCCTGTAGCAAGCCGATGAATTGTGATTTGGAAATCCTTCCTTCTTTTAACTAAAGCAAGGTTTAGTCCAGCGGAATCGTTCAAAATGCAAAAATTTTTATGTTTTGCATTTTGATTGACAAAATCATAATCCTGGTTATAATATTTTCGTTTGATTGTAAGAGTTAAAATCTCCT
>Ga0078972_1011976_pt1 | contig 15184 bp, 12 predicted proteins | sample YelNatPaOPGAMG01_FD_67568 | JGI IMG/M metagenome (GOLD analysis project Ga0078972, IMG submission 67568) | Hot spring thermophilic microbial communities from Obsidian Pool, Yellowstone National Park, USA - OP-RAMG-01 (SPADES assembly) (version 2) | ecosystem: Environmental > Aquatic > Thermal... | reverse complement strand
ACCGGGAGATCGCCCGGCTGAAGTTGCAGGCCATGGGCGTCTCCATCGACGTGCTCACGCCGGAACAGGAACGCTACCTGCGTTCGTGGGAGGAGGGGACGTAGCAGCAGGGCAAGAAAAAAGCGGAGCATGACCATGCCTTACAAGGGTCGTATTCGTACATCAGCGACTGTACAACAACAGGCTCGGTTGCTACGCCGGCGGATGACCCCGGCAGAACAGATCCTTTGGAACCGTTTGCGGCGGAAGCAATTGCAGGGCCTCAAATTTCGGCGGCAGCATCCATTGGGACCCTACATTGTGGATTTCTATTGTCCCGAATATCGTTTGGTGGTGGAAGTGAATGGAGACGCTCACTGTGGCCAGGAAGGTCCGGATGAGGCCAGAAGGGCACAGTTAGAGGCCTACGGTTATCGTGTAGTACGGTTCCGTAACGAGGAGATTGTGGAACGTATGGACTGGGTCCTTCAGGAAATTATGCGTCTGGTGGGGAAAGATCCAACCGATTGAGATAGGCAAGCCCTTTCCCACCCCCTTCCCCTCCCTCTCCCAAATTTGGGAGAGGGAGGGGAGCCGAACGAAGTGAGGCGGGGAGGGCGAGGGCGAAAGTGAGTAAGGAGGTCACCCTATGCGCAACATCACCATCGAGGAACTGCACGCCACGCCGGTGGCGGAACAACGGGTGGAATTGGTCGAACGCAAGGGCGTTGGCCACCCCGACTCGATCTGCGATGCCATCATGGAGGCCGTCTCGGTGGCCCTCTGCCGGGAGTACCAGGCCACCTTCGGCCGCATCGTCCACCACAACATCGACAAGGGGCTTCTGGTGGCCGGCCGCACCACCCCCCGAATCGGCGGAGGCACGGTAGATGAGCCGATGCGCCTGATCTTCGGCGACCGGGCCATCTACGAATATCGGGGCAAGACCGTCCCGGTGGGCGAAATCGCCGTGGAGACGGCCAAGGCCTGGTTCCGCCAGCATCTGCGCTTCGTGGACCCGGACGTGCACGTCGTCTACCAGAACGAGATCAAGCCCGGCTCGCCGGAACTGACCGACATCTTCGACCGCCAGGAAATCGGGGCCAACGATACCTCGGCCGCCGTGGGCTATGCCCCCTACACCGAAACGGAGCGCATCGTCCTGACGACGGAGCAGTTCATCAACGGCCCTGTCTTCAAGGCCCGCTTCCCCGAATCGGGCGAGGACGTCAAGGTGATGGGCTTCCGCCGCAACCGGGAACTCATCCTGACCGTGGCCATGGCCTTTGTGGACCGCTACGTCCAGAGTCCGGAGCACTACTTTGCCCGCAAAGAGGAGATGCGCGAGGCCATCGCCGACTTTGTCCGGCGGCAGGCCTACTCCTTCGAGCGGGTGCGCATCGACATCAATACCCTGGACGACCCCACCCGGGGCGAGGCCGGGATGTACCTGACCGTCCTGGGCACCTCGGCCGAAAGCGGCGACGGCGGCCAGGTCGGCCGGGGCAACAAGGTCAACCAGGTGATCGCCCTGAACCGGCCGATGAGCACCGAGGCGGCCGCCGGGAAAAACCCCATCAGCCACGTGGGCAAGATTTACAACCTGCTCAGCCATCATATGGCGATGGAAGTTTACAAGCGGGTGCCGGGACTGCGCGAAGTCTATATCTGGCTCTGCAGCCAGATCGGCGTGCCCATCGACCGGCCGCTGATCGCCTCGGCCCAGGTCATCCTGGAGCCGGGAGTGGCCCTGGCCGAGGTGGAAGAGGACATTGCCGAGACGATCGAGGCCGAACTGGACGGCATCTACACCTTCACCCAGCGCTTGGCGCGGGGCGAACTGCCGGTCTGGTAGGCGAGGGCCGGCCCCATCGGCTACGGAACCGGGGCCGGAGGAGGACAGCATGCTGAAAGACCACGCCTGCGGCGAACTGCGCCGGCAGCATGTGGATGAGGAGGTGACCCTGGCCGGCTGGGTACATCGGCGGCGCGACCACGGCACGCTCATCTTCCTGGACCTGCGCGACCGCAGCGGACGGGTACAGGTCGTCTTCGACGAACAGGCCGCCCCGGAGGCCTACCGGGTGGCCCGGGAGGTGCGGGCCGAGTACGTGCTCCAGGTGCGGGGCGTGGTGCGTCCCCGGCCGCCGGAGATGGTCAACCCGGACCTCCTCACCGGGGAAATCGAGGTAGCCGCCCAGGAGGCGCGCATTCTGAACACCTCGCGCACGCCGCCGATTTATGTCCATCGGGACCCCGAAGAGGACATCAACGTGCGCCTCAAGTACCGTTATTTGGACCTGCGGCGCGAACGGATGCAACGCAACCTTATCTTGCGCCACCGCGTGGTCAAGTTCATCCGCGACTTCCTGGACGAACACGGCTTCATCGAGATCGAGACCCCCATCCTGACCCGCAGCACGCCGGAGGGGGCCCGCGACTACCTGGTGCCCAGCCGGGTCCACCCCGGACGCTTCTACGCCCTGCCCCAGTCGCCGCAGCAGTTGAAGCAACTGCTGATGGTGGCCGGCTTCGAGCGCTATTTCCAGATCGCCCGCTGCTTCCGCGACGAAGACCTGCGGGCCGACCGTCAGCCCGAGCACACCCAGTTGGACCTGGAGATGTCCTTTGTAGAGCAGGACGACATCCTCAACCTGGTCGAAGAACTCTTCACCGCTCTGGTTTCGACGGTGGTGCCCCACAAGCGGGTGCTTTCCCCCTTCCCCCGGCTGACCTATGCCGAAAGCATGGCCCGTTACGGCACCGACAAGCCGGACCTGCGCTTTGGGCTGGAACTGGTCGACCTCTCCGACCTCCTGGTCGAAAGCGGTGTGGAGATTTTCCGGAAGGCCATCGCCGAAGGCGGCCAGGTGAAGGGCCTTCGGGCACCCGGCTGTGCCGGCTACAGCCGGCGGGAAATGGATGAACTGGAGGCTAAGGCCCGGGAGGCCGGGGCCGGGGGGTTGGCCTGGCTGGCCGTGGAGGAAGGGAGGGTGCGTTCGCCCCTGGCCAGGCATCTGGCCGAGGGGGAAAAGGAGGCCCTGCTCCAGCGCCTGGGGGCGGAAGCGGGGGATTTGGCGCTGCTCGTGGCCGGCCGGAAGGAAGTGGTCGCCGCTTCGCTCGACGCCTTGCGTCGGGAACTGGGCCGGCGGCTGCGCCTGGCCGACCCCAACCTCCTGGCCTTTGCCTTTATCGTGGACTTTCCCCTCCTGAAGTGGAACGAGGAGGAGGGCCGCTGGGAAGCCGAGCATCACCCCTTCACCAGCCCCAAGGAAGAGGACCTGCCTCTCCTGGAAAGCAACCCGGGGGCGGTGCGGGCCAACTGCTACGACCTGGTCTGCAACGGCTGGGAACTGGCCTCCGGCTCCATCCGTATCCACCGCCGGGACCTCCAGGAGCGCATCTTCCGCCTTCTGGGGTATACCCCGGAGGAAGCCCAGGAACGCTTCGGCCACCTGCTGGAGGCCCTGGAGTACGGGGCCCCGCCCCACGGCGGCATCGCCCCCGGCATCGACCGGCTGGTGGCCATCCTGGCCGACGAGGAGAGCATCCGCGAGGTCATGGCCTTTCCCAAGACCAACCAGGCGGTGGACCCCATGATGGGCGCCCCGGCCGAGGTCACCGAGCAGCAGTTGCGCGAACTCCATATCGCCATCCGTCCGTAGGGGCGCATCGGGACGCGCCCGCAGGGGCGCATCGGGATATGCCCAATTCCCTCGATTTGACAAGGCGACAGAGTTGTGCTATCATGCCTTTGCAAAAATTTGCAGGAGGAAATTTTCGCAATGCCCCATTGCCATACGCTGATCGAACGGCTGCGGCAGCGCGGATACCGCATCACCCCCCAGCGGGAGATGGTGATCGAGACCATTGCCCACAGCGGCCGGCATATGAGCGCCGAAGAGGTCTACGAGGAGGTGCATCGGCGGGCTCCCTCGACCACCCTTTCTACCGTCTATCGCACACTGGACTTTCTGGTATCCGAGGGCCTGGCCTGCAAAAACGACCTGGGAGGAGGACACGTCGTCTATGCCACCATCCGGCACGGGCCGCACCTGCACCTGCACTGCCGGAGGTGCGGGCGGGTGTACCAGGTGGAACTGGCCCCCCTGCTGGAGGAACTGGGCCGGCAGACGCAGGAGCGGTACGGTTTCACCGCCGACCTACAGCACCTTTCCATTTCGGGTCTGTGCGCCGATTGTAGAGAAACGTAACACGCAACACGCAACACGCAACACGTAACACGTAACACGTAACAAGGAGGTGTCCCCATGCACATCCCAGACGGCTACCTGAGTCCCTCGACCTGCATCGTCATGTACGCGGCGGCGGCGCCCTTCTGGGCGCGGGCCCTCTCTCGAATTCGGGGGTATCTCTCTCGCCGCCGGACGGTTCTGGTGGCTCTGTTCGCCGCCGCCTCCTTCGTCATCATGATGTTCAACGTGCCTCTGCCGGGAGGGACAACCGGGCACGCCGTCGGCGCAGTGCTGGCGGCGATCGTCCTGGGACCGTGGCCGGCGGTCCTCTCCATCTCCCTCGCCCTGGCCGTTCAGGCCCTCTTCTTCGGCGACGGCGGCATCCTGGCCTTTGGGGCCAACGCCTTCAACATGGCCGTGGTCATGCCTCTTTCCGGCTACCTCATCTACCGTCTCCTCCTCCGGGTCTTTGCGGGCCGGAATTGGGGCCGGCCGGTCGCCGCCGCCGTCGCCGGCTACATCGCGTTAAATCTGGCCGCCTTCCTGGCCGCCGTGGAATTCGGCATCCAGCCGCTCCTCTTCAAGGACGCCTCGGGCGCGCCCCTCTACTGCCCCTATGGGCTGGACGTGGCCATCCCGGCGATGATGATTCCCCACCTCCTGGTCGCCGGATGGATCGAAGCCGCCTTCACCGGGGCGGTGGTCGCCTACCTTCAGCGGGCCCACCGGGAACTTCTGGAGGCGCCGGAGGCCGAATCCCCTGTGCCGCTGCCCCGGCGGGTTGCCCTCACCATGTGGGTTGCCCTGGGCCTGCTCATCGTCCTGACCCCACTGGGGCTCCTCGCCGCCGGGACGGCCTGGGGCGAATGGGGGCTGGAGGAACTGGAGGAGTTGGGCCTCGGCTTCATCCCCCGGGGGTTGGAAAGGCTGGGGAGCATCTGGAACGCCCCCATCCCCGACTACGCCATCCCCTTCCTGGGGGACACGGTGGGCTATATCGTCTCGGCGCTCCTGGGCGTCGGCATCCTGGTCCTGATCTTCTGGCTGGTGGGCATCCTGGTCGAGAGAATCGGCCGGCCGGGCAGAGCGCCCGCCCCATAAACACGGGACACGCAGCACGCAGCACGGAACACGCAACACGGAGCACGCAACACCCATGCCCTCCTCCCTGGAAAAAAGCGCAGGCGCAATCATCTCCGCCCTCCAGGAGATGCTCTTTGCCGAGGACACATCCCGGCGGCCTGGCCTCCTGCAGCGCCTGGGAACACGGGCCCGGATTCTCTTCCTGGCCCTGCTGCTGGTCGCGACCCTGGCCCTTCGTCTGGAATGGCTTCCCGGCCTCTTTCTCTTCGTCCTGGCCCTGGCCTGGGCCTCTCGTCTCCCCATGGGGACTTTCCTGCGCAGGGTGGGGGCTCTCGCGGCCCTGACCTTCTTCCTGGCCCTCCCCTCCCTCTTCCTCGTTCCTGGGGAAGCCATCGCTCCCGGCCTGCCCATCACCATCCCGGGCGCGCGGGCGACGGCCACGCTGGTCCTGCGGGCGGCCAACTCGATTTCCCTGGCCCTCCTCCTTGCCATGACCACCCCCTGGCCGGCGCTGCTGGGTTTGCTCCGCGGCGTTGGCCCTCTGTACGACCTCCTTTCCATGAGCCGGAGGTATATCTTCCTCCTCCTGCGCCGGGCCGAGGAGATGCTCCTGTCCCGCCGAAGCCGGCTGGTGGGGCGACTTCCGGTCCGAGAGGGCTGGAAGGTCGCCGCCGGGGCGGCCGGCGCCCTCATCGCCCACACCTACCAGATGAGCCAGGAGATTGCCCTGGCCGTGGAGGCCAGGTCGTGCGCCTGCGCGCCGGAGGGGCAACCCGGCGGGGAGCGCCGGCCCGCGCTGGCGGCGAGCCGGCTGCGCTACGTCTATCCCGGAGGCGTCGTGGCCCTGGATGGGGTAGACCTGGAGGTATGGCCGGGCGAGCATCTGGCCGTCCTGGGGGCCAACGGGAGCGGGAAGAGCACGCTCCTGAAGGTGCTGGACGGGCTGTACCCGCCCCAGGAGGGCGAAGTGCGCTTCTACGGCCGGCCGCTTTTGCCGGACGAAGCCTTCGCCCGGGATTTCCATCGTCGGGTGGGGCTGGTCTTCCAGGACCCTGACGTTCAACTTTTCTCGCCCACCGTCTGGGAAGAGGTGGCCTTCGCCCCCAGGCAACTGGGCCTTTCCCCGGAGGAGGTGCGTCATCGGGTGGAGGGGATGCTTGCCCGGCTCGGGCTTCTCCATCTGGCCGAACGCCCGCCCTATCGCCTGAGCGAGGGGGAAAAGCGCAAGGTGGCGCTGGCCTCGGTCCTGGTCCATGAGCCGGAACTTCTCCTCCTGGACGAACCGACCGCCTCCCTGGACCCCCGCAGCCGGACGCACCTTCTGGACCTGCTCCTGGAATGGGGCCGTCAGGACGGCCATACCCTGGTCCTCTGTACCCACGACCTGGCCCTGGCCCAGGCCCTGGCCCGCCGGGTCGTTGTGCTGAACCGGGGGCAGGTTCTGGCCCAAGGCCGGCCGGAGGAAATCCTCACCGACGAGGTGCTTCTTCGGGAGGCCAACCTGATTTGAGCCAGGCCGGCCTGTCAGGGGCGGGCATTGGCCTGTCCCCGGCACGGGCGGGCATTTTGCCCATCCTTTCCCCGAGAGGGAGCGAAACCGGCCAGGAGAGACAGGACCTTTTCCTCCCACAAGGCCATTTCGGTCCGGGAAAGCGGCTGAGGGAGGGGCACTTCCAGGTACACCCGGCCCGGCCGGGGCGTCAGCAGGAGCAGCCGGTCGGCCAGGAAGAGGGCCTCGCGGACGCTGTGGGTCACCAGAAGGACCGTCTGGCCGGAATCCCGCGTCAGCCGGCGCAATTCCTCCTGAAGTTCCTGGCGGGTGAGGGCATCCACGGCGGCGAACGGTTCATCCATGAGGAGGAGAGCCGGCTCCACGGCCAGGGCCCGGGCCAGGGCCACACGCTGTTGCATTCCCCCGGAGAGTTGGTGAGGGTAGGCACCGGCGAAATCCTCCAGGCCGAGTTTCCGCAGCATGCCCAGAGCACGCCCCCGCCGCTCCTCCCGCGACATCCCCAGCATCCGCAGGCCGAACTCGACGTTGCCCTGGGCGGTGAGCCAGGGGAAGAGAGCCTGTTCCTGAAAGATGAGGGTCCGTTCCCGCCCCCAGCCGGCGACCGGCCGGCCGCGAAACCACACCCGGCCGGCGGTCGGGCGCTCCAGGCCGGCCAGGATGAGCAGGAGAGTCGTCTTGCCGCAGCCGCTGGGGCCCAGGACGGCCACGAACTCCCCTTCCCGCACCACAAGGTCAACCCGACAAAGGGCCTCAGTCCCGTTGGGATAGACCTTGGAAAGTCCCTGCACTTCCAAGCATTTCATAGGCTCTTCTCCCCACCTGCCAGCGCAGGAGACGCCCCTCCAGCAGCCGCCAGGCGCCGTCCAGGCCCCATCCCAACAGGCCGATGACCACCATGCCGGCCAGGACGGTATCGGTGCTGAAGGTGTTGCGGGCTTCCAGGATGAGGAAACCCAGGCCACGGGAAACGGCCGCCATCTCCGCCGCCATCACACACATCCAGGCCAGCCCCATCCCCAGGCGCAGGAGAGTGAAAAGTTCAGGCAGGGCGGCGGGGAGGACGACCATCAGGACGGCCCGATGGCGGGAGGCCCCCAGCGTCAGGGCTGCCTGGAGGAGGCGGCGGTCCACCCCCCGCACGGCCGAGATGGTGCCGGCCAGGAGAGTGGAGACGGTGCCCACGAAGATGATAAAGACGGCCGGGGCGTTCCCAATGCCGAACCAGAGGATGGCCAGGGGAATCCAGGCCGGCGGGGCCAGGGGCCGCAGCGCCTGCACCAGCGGGCGAAACAGGAGTTCGGCCCGTTCGCTCAGCCCCAGGAAAAAGCCCAGCGGCAGGGCCAGGCCCACGGCCAGGACATAGCCCAGGAAGACGCGTCCCAGGCTGGCCCCGAGGTGCAGCCAGAGGGTCCCGGAAAAGGCCAGGGAGCCCAGCCGGCCGGCCACCTGGGAAAAGGGCGGCAGGAGGACGGGGTCCACCCAGCCCAGGCGGGGAAAGGCCTCCCAAAGGAGCAGGAGGCCGGCCGGGAGGAGGAATTGCCGGAAGGCCGGCCGCCCCTTCTCCCCGCTCATCGCCGTCCCTCCAGGACTCGGGTGAGCGGCCCCAAATCCACAAACTCCCGGCCGGCCGGGTCATGTTCCAGAAGCCCCTGTCGGAACATGAGTTGGGCCATGCGGAGAATCTCCCCGGCGCTGAGCGCATAATCCAGGCGCATCTTCTCCGGGGCCAGGGAGGCCTCGACCAGGGCCGGGTCAAAGGCCTGAAGGTACTCCACGATCACCCGGGCGGCATAGGCCGGGTCCTCCCAGGCCCGCTCGACGGCCCGGACGTGCACCCCCAGGATGGCCTCCACCTCCCGGGGATGCTCCCGCAGAAAATCCTCCCGCGCCAGCACGACGCAACAGGGATGGTCCGGCCACTGCTCGGTGTAATAGCCCAGGATGCTCCCCCACCCCTGGCGCACGGCGTCGGTCATGAAGGGTTCGGTGTTGGAGGTGGCTTCCACCTGCCCCGTCTTCAGGGCGCTCACCATATCGCCCAGTTTCTGGAAGTAGACCAGGGTGACGTCGCGCTCCGGGTCGAGGCCGTGGAGTTCCAGGGCCTGGCGCAGGAGAACGTCCAGGATGGAGGCCTTGATGGTAGCGATCCTCTTTCCGCGCAGGTCCTCCCAGCGGGCGATGCCGCCCTCCTTGCGCACCAGCAGACCGTCGCTGCCCCTTCCGGTCATGGCAACGATGCGCAACCGCGCCCCCCGGTCTATGGCGGCGATGGCGGTGGTCACCGGGACGGCGCCCATCTGGAAATCGCCACGCTGGAGGGCCTCGATGATCTCGGTGTTGCTGGGGACCAGGTGGACCTGCACCTCCAGGCCGGCTTCCCGGTACATCCCCTCGCGGTCGGCGATGTAAAAGGGCACGTGGTCGTTGGCCGTGCGCACGCCGATCTGGATGGGGGAGGCCGGCCCACAGCCGATGAGGAGAAGACCAAGGACGAGGAACAAAAGGCGCTTCGCGAACCGCCCGTACTTCCTGGCCATTTCGCTTCCTCCTTTTCGGGTCAAAAAGAACGGGCACCCGGCCGGTCCCGGCTGGGTGCCCCTGATAACGGGCTGACATGCCAGACGACAGGGATTATAGCACAGATTCCTGGGTAAGCAAACCTTTCAACGCAACGTCGAGCAGAGCGTTTTGAGAGCGACCCGAACCTTCTCCACCGTCTCCGCCGGCAGCGTTTTGCCGCCCTGGAGTTGGGATAGCCAGAAGTCGGGTCGGTCCAATCGCCAGATACGGACACGGGGCTTCTCGAAATCGATTCGGGCCTTACCGGCCCAGACGACGGCCGGTTCGACCCAGACCTTGTCTCCAACGATATCCTTCAGGTACTCCCCCAACCGGGCCGCGTTGCCCTGGGCCTGGGCTACAGGGTTTTTGCCAAACGGTTCCCAACGCCCCCGTCGGCGGCATTCCCACCGGTCTTCTACATAGCGATAATACCCCCGATAGGCCTTGACCTCCAGCGCATAAAGGCCCTGTGGACCAACCAGGACGGCATCGATGTCGTCCCCCCGATCGGGGAGGACGACGTTACGGAAAAGCGTCCAGCGAGAATCCAGGTGCTCCCCCAACAACCGGGTCAAACGGTCTTCCCCTTCTTTCCCTGCCAGGAAGTCCTCCTCCTTTTCCTGGAGCCGACGAAGAAATGGGGTGCCCAGGCGATCCAGCAAGAGCAATATCCCTATGGCGGCAAGGAAAATCCCCCAGGCGTATAGAGGCGGGAGTTTACCGAGCAGGTGAAGCAAGATCCCCAAAACTAACAGTATGGCGATGACCAACCCGGACATCCACCTGGCGCTTCTCCTCCGCTTTTCTTGAGTAGCCCGCCGCTCTTTCTCCAGATAGCCGCTTCCCTGGACGATCACCAGCGGTTCCCTGGATGGAGCGGCAGGAGACGGGGTGCCCCGGTCGGGAGATGCGGCCGAACTGGGTCCGGCCGCCGGCCGGATGGGAGCAGCCGCCCTCTTTCCCGACGGAGGGGGAGTCTCCGGCAGCGAGGGAGCACATGCACCTTCGGCCTCGTCCTTTTTGGGGGGAAGCGAGCCCATCGCCGGCAGTTTCAGGGCAATGGGATACCCCAGCACGGCCGCGGCGTGGCGGAGGTTCTTATCTTTGCTCCTGACCAGGGCATCCGCCAGGTCGCCCAGACTCACCAGGCCCTGGCGCAGCAGTTCGCCCAGCGGCCGGTTGAGCCCTCTGTAGGGCCAGAGCATCGCCTCCATATGCTCGTAGGAAAATTGTTGCCCCTGCAGATCGTTCCGACGCAGAAAAACGCCGGCTGCCCAACGGACAAGCGGGTCGTAGGCCTTCCATCCGGCCCAGGCCAGGTCCTTATCCCGGATCTGGCCGGCCTCCAGCAGTTCCGCGATGGGGCGATTCAGTCCCCTGAAAGGCCAGGGAATCCCGCCGGCCAGCCGCAGGATTTCGTCGCCGCTCACCTCCAGCGGACAGGCCGGAGAGGGGGGCGGGCCGGACTCGCCCTGGGGTTGAGGCCGGGCCGGCTCGCCTTGGGGTGGAGCGGGGGGCACCTCCGCACCCTCACCCCCGCCGCGCTGGCGAGAAAGGCGCGCCCGCAGGTCTTCCAGGCCGGCCCGGGCCTGGACATGGCCCGGGTCCAGATGCAGGATGCGCTCCAGCGCCTGGATGCCCTTTTCCAGGTCGGGGGTCAAAGCGGCGTACCAGAGCAAGGCCGGAATGGACTCGGGGTTCTCCTGCAGGAAGGATTGCAATATGGCCAGCGCCTGTTCCCTCTGCCCCTTTTCTGCCAGTTCGCGGGCAACGCGAACCACATCACCCGAAGACATCGGTGCCTCCTTTTCGTTCCGCCTGGCTACCCCTGATGACGATTCGCATTATACCACAAATCGCATCGGGAAATTTGACGATTTCCTCCCGACATGCTATATTCGGCACGGCAAAAGGACCGTTGAAGAGACCAGGAGGACCCGATGGCCATCCGTTTTCCTTCGGACGAATGGATCAAAGAACTGAGCCGGCTGCTCAACGAAAGCGAGTCCTACGAACGCTCGGCCCGGGATTGGGAAGGCGACTTCCTCTTCATCGTTGAGCCGGACTCGGCCTACCCCCACACGGCCTACCTCTACCTCGACCTCTACCACGGCAAAAGCCCCAGCGCCGCCATGCTCGAAAGCCCGGAGGAGAAAAAGGCCGCCTACACCCTGGCCGCCCCCTTCAGCACCTGGCGCCGGGTCATCGAGGGCAAACTGGACCCCATCCAGGGGATGATGACCCGCCAGTTGCGCCTGCAGGGCAACCTGATGCAGATCATGCGCTACCCCAAGGCGGCGAAGGAAATCGTGACCTGCTGCTCCCTGATTCCCACCGACTTCGGAGATTAGGCCATGTGGTACTTTGTCTCCCCCCAGATTGTCTTCGGCGAGGGGGCCCTGGAGGCCCTGGGCGAACTGGGGGGCCGGCGGGCCCTGATCGTGACCGACACCACCCTGGTGCGGCTGGGAGTGGCGGAGCGCGTTCGGAAACTTCTGGAACGGGCCGGCCTGGAGGTGCAACTCTTCGACCAGGTGGAACCCGACCCCAGCCTTCAGACCGTCCGCCGGGGGGCGCAGATGGCCCGGGAGTACGGGCCCGACTGGATCGTCGGCCTGGGCGGCGGCTCGGCCCTGGACGCGGCCAAGGCCATCTGGATTCTCTACGAACGCCCGGACCTGGAGCCGGCCGCCATCAACCCCTTCATCCGCCTGGGCCTGCGCCAAAAGGCCCGCCTGGTCACCATCCCCACCACCAGCGGCACCGGGGCGGAGGTAACCTGGGCCATCGTCCTCACCGACGCCGACGAGCAACGCAAACTGGGCCTGGGCAACCGGGAAAACGTCGCCGACCTGGCCATCGTGGACCCCAGCCTGACCCTGGAGATGCCGCCGGCCCTCACGGCCGATACCGGCATGGACGCCCTGACCCACGCCATCGAGGGCTATACCTGCGCCTGGCACACCGACCTGACCGACGGGCTGTGCCTGAACGCCCTCCGCCTGATCTTCACCTACCTGCCCCGGGCCGTATCCGACGGCACGGACCTGGAGGCCCGCGAGCACATGCACAATGCCGCCACCTGCGCCGGACTGGGCTTTGGCAACGCCATGGCCTCGCTGGCCCACGCCATGGGCCACGCCCTCGGCGCCCTCTTCCACGTGCCCCACGGCCGGGCCGTGGGCATCTTCCTGCCCTATACCATCGAATTCGCCGCCCGAACATCCCCCGACCGCTTCGCCGAACTGGCCGTCTTCCTGGGCTGCTCCGCGGCCGGCGGCGAGGAGGGCGCCCGGGCCCTGGCCGGGGCCGTCCGCGACCTCGGCCGGCGCATCGCCTTCCCCCAGAGCCTGGCCGAGGCCAGCCTGGAACGCGCCCCTTACGAAGCCGCCCTGGAAAGGCTGGTCGAAAACGCCTTCAACGATACCCAAATCGTCACCGCCGTCCGTTCGCCCTCCTACGAGGAACTCCGCGAACTCTTCCTCTACGCCTACGCGGGCCGGCCGGTGGATTTCTGAGCGTCCAGACGCCCTTTTCCCGACGGAGCAATCCTCTCCCAAGGAGCACGCCATGAACGGATATATGGGCCGAATCCTTCGGGTTGACCTTTCTTCCGGAACGCTGTGGGATGAACCGCTCGACGAGGATTACGCCCGGGCCTATGTCGGCGGCAGCGGACTGGCCGCGCGTTACCTCTACGACCGGGTGGATGCCACCACCGATCCGCTCGGCCCGGATAACCCGCTCATCTTCATGACCGGGCCGCTGGTCGGCACGGCCATGCCTTCGGCCGGCCGCTACAGCCTGGGAGGCCTCTCCCCCCTCACCGGGCTCTGGGGCGAATCCTGCAGCGGCGGCTTCTTCGGCCCCGAACTGCGCTTTGCCGGCTACGACGGCATCCTCATCACCGGAGCAGCGGAAAAACCGGTGTGGCTCTCCATCCTCTTCGGCCGGGCCGAACTGCACGATGCGAGCGACCTCTGGGGATGGGATACTTATGTCACTATGGCACGGATTCGTGAGAGGCTGGGAGACTCCCGTGTCCGGGTGGCCTGCATCGGGCCGGCCGGCGAACACCTGGTCAAACTGGCGGCGGTGATGAACGACCACGGTCGGGCGGCGGCGCGCACCGGCCTGGGCGCGGTGATGGGGGCCAAGCGCCTCAAGGCCGTGGCCGTGCGGGGAAACGCCCGCGTGCCGCTCGCCGATGCCGGGGAATTCCGGGCGGTGGCCCAGGAGGTCCTGGCCGCGGTGGAAGAAGACCTAGCCGCCCGGTCCCTCCGTCTGGCCGGCACGGCCGGCTACGTGGACCTGGCCCTGATGTACGGCGATATGCCGGCCCGCTACTACCAGCAGGATGCCTGGGAAGGAGGCAGCAACCTCTCCGGCGTGCTCCTGACGGAAAAGTACCTGAATCGGAATACGGCCTGCTACCGCTGCCCGATCGCCTGCGGCCGGGAGACCCGCGCCCCCCGCTACGGCCTGGAGAAGGCCGACGGCCCCGAGTACGAGACGTTGGGCGCCCTGGGGGCGCTTACCCTGGTGGATGACCTGGAGGCGGTCATCTATGCCGGCCACCTCTGCAACCTCTACGGCCTGGATACCATCAGCGTTGGGGCTACCCTGGCCCTGGCCTGCGAACTCTTCGAGCGGGGACTCCTGCGCCCCCAGGATACCGGCGGCCTGGAGGTCCGCTACGGACAGGCCGAGACCTTGCACCGCCTGATCGAAATGACCGCCCGACGGGAGGGCCTGGGCGACCTCCTGGCCGAAGGGAGTGCCGCCCTGGCCGGGCACCTGGGCGTGCCGGAACTCTCGGTCACCGTCAACCGGCTGGAGGTGCCGCTGCACGACCCCCGGGCCTTTAGCGGGATGGCCGTGACCTATGCCCTTTCCCCCCGGGGGGCCTGCCACATGCAGGGGGATATGTACGGCGTGGATACCGGCCAGGGGCCGGCCGTGGAACTGGGCATCCTCCCTGGAGAGCGCTTCGATTCCAGCCCGGAGAAGGGGCGCATTGCCGCCCGCCAACTGGCCTGGCGTAGCCTCTACAACGCCCTGGTCCTCTGCCAGTTCCAGAACCCCGGCGTGGAGCGGGTGCTCCGGGCGCTCAACGCGGCCACCGGATGGGGCTGGGGAAACGGGGACCTCCTGACGGCCGGCAAACGCATCCTCACCCTGAAACGCTGGCTCAACCTGCGGCGCGGGCTGACCCGCGCCGACGACCGCCTGCCGCCGCTCCTCCTGAAGCCGCTCTATGGAGGCGGGACGGAAGGCCACGTTCCCGATTTGGAACGCCTCCTGGAGGGTGCCTACGCCGAATTGGGCTGGGATGCGCAGACCGGCCGGCCCCAGGAGCCCGCCCCATGAAGGGGAGCAGGGCGAAGGAAAAACCTCGCACGAATTCGACCCGTTCCCGCCGTTCTCCGCGTCCGACCTCACCGTTCTCCGGGATATGGACAAATATTACCCAGCCCGAAGCCACGACGGGCACCGGCCATGCGCCCCGGAGGGCACAGTAGGGGCGGGTTTGCTCCCCTCCCCTCCGCAGGCGTAAATTCCCGTGGAACTCACGGTAGTACAGGCGGTTCGCAAACCGCCCCTACCAGGTCAGGCATGAAGGGGCGGGTTTCTTGAACAAACCGGATCGTAAGCCGACATAGCGTAGCAGACCATTTGAACCCTTTGCTTCGCCTGCACCCGCCTTCCCACCGCCGGCCGGCGCAGGCCGGCCGCCAGGCGGGGGGCGACTTCCGTCGACCCCGCCCACGCCGACGCGCGATGGGGCCGATGGAAATCGTCCTCCCTCCAGGCGTCGGCCTACGCCGACGCCCTCCCACCCCCGGCCCGC
>Ga0078972_1011974_pt1 | contig 15186 bp, 12 predicted proteins | sample YelNatPaOPGAMG01_FD_67568 | JGI IMG/M metagenome (GOLD analysis project Ga0078972, IMG submission 67568) | Hot spring thermophilic microbial communities from Obsidian Pool, Yellowstone National Park, USA - OP-RAMG-01 (SPADES assembly) (version 2) | ecosystem: Environmental > Aquatic > Thermal... | reverse complement strand
TATTTCGGGTAATAAAACCTATTCTAAAAGACCTAAAATCGAAACGTATGTTAAGCCTGTACCATGATTTGAAATCTCAAAGCCAAGGGAGAAAAGCCTCTCGGGTACATCCAGAGTAATTACGCAATTGTGTGCCCAAACCATCCCCCCTGAGTTTCGGTGATAATTTCGATTCTGGAACTCCGCATCATTTATGAGTGTGAGCGTGATAGAGATACCAAAGCAAAGCGGGCGTAGATCAAGAGGACGTGGAGGATGCGCACTTGGCAAAGGAGAGGGTTGTGGAGAGACCGTTTGCGGAATTCAGGGAGGAGTGCAAAGGGTTAGTCATAGGGGCTCTCAATGAGGAAGGGTTGGAGTTCGTTGAGGATGATGTGAGGCTCGCCGTACCGTCTGTACCAGATTACGGTAATTTGAGCTTCTCCACTTTTTCAGTGGCAAAGAAGAACGGGAAGAACCCAAAGGGTCTGGCGGAAAGCCTAGCTTCAAGGATCGCCTCTTACGAGAAGGTTCTGGTTGAGAGGGTCGAATCCGCGGGGGCTGGATATGTGAACTTCTTCGTGAACTACCCGAAGTTTACGAAGGCAACTCTTGAGGCGATACGCGGAATGAAAGAAGGGTTTGGTAGGCTGGGGGATAGGGACGAAAAGGTGATAGTGGAGCATACGAGCGTCAACCCGATACACCCAATCCATGTGGGCGGAGCGAGGAACGCGGTTATAGGGGACACTCTGGCAAGGGTTCTGATGGCGGCGGGCTACGAGGTGAGCAGGCACTTCTACATAGACGACGTCGGTCTCCAGGTAGCCCAGGCGAGTTATGGTTACTCGAAGCTGGGCGATTTGCCCGTCAGCGGTAAGAGCGACCATTTTGTGGGCTTCGTTTACGCGGCGACGAGCTGTGCCATGAGCATAAAGTCGCTCCAGAGGGAGATGGAGAGGCTCAAGGGTGAGGGGAAAGATGAGGAGGTTAGGGAGAAGCTGGGCGAGCTGGACGACTGGGTTAGTGTAGCCTCAGAGCTCAGGGCTAAAAATGAGAAGGTGTTCGACGCCATATACCAAGCGGTATCTAGTTCCGAAGATCCCGAGGGCGAGGTTGCGGACCTGCTCAGGAGGTACGAAAGGAAAGAAGAGGGAGCGGTCAGGCTCATAAGGAGAGTCTCTGAGCTCGCCCTGGCGGGGTTCAAGGAAACATTAGCAAGAGCAAACATAGAGTTTGACAGCTGGGACTGGGAGAGTGAGTTGACCTCATGGAGCGGAGGTGCGGAGACTGTTGTTGAGTGGCTACTCAGGACCGGGTTCGCCAAGGTAGAGGAGGGTACGGCGATACTGGACTGCGAGGAGGTCGCGAGGAGGTACGGGTTGAAGGAAAGGTACGGGATCAAGGGGGAGGTGCCGCCCTTGACTCTTAAGAGGTCTGATGGTACAACCTTATACACCACGAGAGACATAGCATACACGCTGTGGAAGTTCGACAGGGCTGAGAGGGTTATAAACGTGATATCACTTGAGCAGAAGCTCCCGCAGCTCCAACTTAAGCTGGCGCTCTACGCGCTGGGGCTTGGGGGGCTGGCTGAGAATCTCGTACACTTCAGCTACGAGCTTGTGCACCTGCCTGGCAAGAAGATGTCTGGGAGGAGGGGGAGGTACGTCACTTTTGACGAGGTTCTGGACGAGTCTGTGGAGAGGGCTTATGAGGAGGTCTCTAAGAGGTCGCCGCACCTTAGTGAGGAAGAGAGGAAGAGGATATCTGAGGTAGTGGGGGTAGGGGCGGTGAGGTATGCGCTGGTGGCTGTGGCGCCGAACAAGCCGATAACGTTCACATGGGAGAGGGTGCTGAACTTCGAGCAGAACAGCGGACCGTTCATACAGTACGCACACGCGAGGGCGAGCAACATACTTGCAAAAGCCGATCAGAGTTTCGGGGGCGTTGAGGTAGATTATGCGGGGATGAGTACGAGGTACGAGAGGGATCTGGTAGTGAAGCTGTCGCTCTTCCCAGAGGTCGTGGGCGAGGCTGCGGAGAGTCTGAGACCGGAGTTGATAGCCGAATATGCAAACGAACTCTCGGCTACCTTCAATCTATTCTACGACAACGTTCCGGTACTGAAGACTGAGTATGAAGGGCTGAGAGTAGCGAGGCTGAGGTTAGTGGAGGGGGTAAAGATAGTCCTGGCGAACGCTTTGGGCATTATGGGGATAAATGCGCCAACAAGAATGTGAAACCTAAAACAAGTCCGTAACAAAAACCACATAGGAATTTGTTTTTTTTTGTTAATTTTTTTAAAATATATTGTTTAACTGTTGCATTAACATACAGAAATACAAAAAGTTTAAAAACGCCCTACTATGATTTATGATTAAAAGTAAGTGAGGAAAACATGAGAACGACATGTAAAAGGAGTAAGAAGGGAGTAAGCCCGGTAATCGCGACGATTATCATCGTGGCAATAGCAATTGTGATGTCAATATCAGTTGCATACTGGATGCTCGGCCTCGGCGCCTCGTTCACGCGGTTCGAGAAGTTGGAGTTCGTGACGGCGTATGCGATAAAAAGCGGGAATTATTTTAATGTGACCATGAATGTCAAAAATACTGGGTCAGCAGATGCAACAATAGACTTTACCGCATCATTGCTTAACGGAAGACCACCAAGCTATTACACAAATGTAAATATGGGGCACTGGGTGAATTGGACGTTCGCTGTCGATACTACAGATATTAGAACTTATACATATAATGGAACTCATTGGATATATAACAACACCAGTATTGGCAATCCACAGATCACCCTTGCGCCTGGAGTTTCCAAAGATATTACTCTGTCAATTAATGGCTCTTCGTTCGTTTCGGGGATGACTCTAGAAATCATGCTGCACACGGCGACGGGCAAGGACTATCCGAAGGTGGTAGTACTCCCATAACCTCCCTTTTTTATTTCAACGATATGTAAATTAGGACGGATGTGATGTAATGATTACTGATCATACTCATTTATGGAAAATAACTGGTGAGATGTACAATGGTTCTGTTTGGAAAAAAATCTGAAACTGCACCTGAGCTAAAGGAGATCAAGCCTGTAGAGAAAGAAGAGGAGAGAAAGAAGAGAGGTTTCAAATTATTTGGGAGGGGTGGCGAGAAGAAGGAATATGTTAAGCCCCCGCCTGTTATTCTTAAGGAAATGCCTCCTGATGCTCTAACTGTTGAGGAGTACCAAATAGAGCCCCCGTTTTCAAAGGTCACTATTGCGTCGTTGCCGCAACTTGGGGGTTCTATGGCTTATTATATTAACGAGGTCAAGCTCACAGGATCTGAAGACGCGATTTTCCAGAAGCTCTTGGAGATAATCTGCAGGGAGATAGAGCCGCCAGGTCCGGACGTGGATGTCAAGACGCACATCGAGAGAGAGGCATACCGCCTTGCTAAGAAGTACGGATTAGCAAAAAAGATCTCTACCGAGTCTTGGCCAAAGATAATTTATTACTTGAAGAGAGACCTTGTAGGGCTCGGACCCATACATGTTATAATGAATGACAGGATGATAGAAGACCTGTCGGTAAACGGTCTCTACATACCGGTGTTTGTCTGGCACAGAAAGTATGAGAGCATACCCACCAACCTGATCTTCAATGACGAGGAGGCTTTGGACAACCTAATTGTGAAGCTAACACACCTATCCCAGAAGCACATCTCCACAGCCTTCCCAATCTTGGACGCCATGCTCCCAGGAAAGGACAGGCTTGCAGCAACATTCAAGCGGGAGGTATCACCCAAGGGAGGAACCTTTACGATCAGACGTTTCAGGGAGGAGCCTTACTCGATCGTTGACCTCATAGAGCTAAAGACAATTGACGAGAACATTGCGGCTTACTTCTGGCTTCTCATAGAGAACAGAATGACGGTTGCAGTCATCGGAGGGACCGGTGCCGGTAAGACGAGCACGCTCAACGCCTTGGCTAGCTTGATTAAGCCGTCCATGAAGATTGTCACTGTGGAGGAGATCCCCGAGATAAACCTTGTGCACGACAATTGGGTACAGCTTATTAGCAGGGAGAGCTACGGGCTAGGAGTCCATAAGATAGGTGAGATAGGGCTCTTCGACTTGGTCAAGATGTCCCTGAGATACAGACCGGACTACATAATCGTGGGCGAGATCAGGGGGGAGGAAGCTTTCGTGCTATTCCAGGCTTTGGCTACAGGGCACGGTGGCATGACAACGCTCCACGCAGAGAGTCTAGAGTATGCGATAAAGCGCTTGACTAGCCCGCCGATGAACGTGGCACCCGCGTACGTCCCGCTGATAAATGTTTCAGCCATGCAGGAGCGGGTCCAGCTACCAAAGTCGATCACGGGCATGAGTTTCGGAAGAAGGGTGAGATCGGTCGCGGAAATAGGAGACATTGACAATTACATGAGTGTGGCTTCGTGGAACCCGGCAAATGACACCTATGAATGTGAGTTTGAGAATAGTATCATGTTGAGAAGGGTCGCAATGAGGCACGGCGTCACTTTGCAGGAGACTCTTGCCGAACTCAACAACCGCGCCGAGTTTCTGCGTGATCTGAGGGCCAAGGGAATAAGGAATAACGTGCAGGTAGCCAAAATGATTACAAGCTACTACCTGAATTCTCCGTTCCCAAGACCAAAGATAAAGGTAGCCCAGAATTAGATGGGGAGTAAATAATGGGTAAGACTGAATTCTCATTTATGGGCTTTGCCTACAATTACTTTGGTTGGATTGGCAGACCAATAGCTAAACTCTTTTCGAACGGTAGATCCAGCCTGGAAGACATACTGGAAAGTGCGGGCATAAGAGTTTACCCCCCAGCCTATTACTCTTTTCTAGGGTTCCTGTTCATTTTAGGGTTCATAGTAGTAATACCGATTGTTATCTTGACAGGAATAATACCTTTAATGGTCGCCCCGCTTTTAGTGCCCGTTTTCGGGTACTTCGTGCCCAAGTTGAAGGCATCTGACAGGGCGCAGAAGCTGGACACGGAGGTCCCGTTCGCTGCAGCCTACATCAGCATAATGGCGACGGGCGGACTGGCTCCATATGAGAGCCTGAAGAAGCTGAAGGGGTGCGACCTTCTGCCGAATATCTCGCGGGCTGTTAGGGATATAGAGGTAGACGTCCAGGTCAAAGGGCTTGACCCTGTGACTGCAATAGAAAAATCTGCGGAGAATTTGCCATCAAATGAGTACAAAGACCTGATGCTCGGGTACGCCTCGACTCTTAGGACTGGCGGAGACGTGCTGCACTACTTACTGCTGAGGACGGAGACGATGTTCAGAGATCTGGCGATAAAGGTGAGGGCAAACGCGGACAGGGCTGCAACGCTCATGGAGACATACATTGCAGTCAGCATACTCATCACGATGAGCCTCACCATAATATTCATGACCACAATGGCATTCGGGGAGTACTTCACCGGGGCTTTCACCACTGAGAACTTCCTGATGTACTCGTACATCCTGTTTCCGGTTATGTCTGTGCTGTTCATTTATTTGGCGGACATGGCACACATGCAGGAGCCCGTGACGGAGTGGGGGCCCTACAAGGTCTTCGGGGCGATGACTCCAGTTTTGAGTTTTCTGTTACTGGTCTTCTTCGTGCCTTACCTGTTGCCAGGGTTTATGCTCCCATTTGGAGAGCCCTTCATCAATATGCTCGTGTCGCTGAGGACTTTGCTTGGGCTTGAGAGGGGTTACGAGGCAGCCTTTGGTCTAGCCATATCACTGATAGTTTGTTCGGTTCCGGTGGCGATAGCCCACAGGCACTACGCAAAGAGGGGCAAGGGGCTGGAACCGGAGATAACAAGTTTCCTGAGGGACATGACTGAGACGAGAAAGACCGGGGCTTCGCCCGAGAAGTGCTTAGAGATGCTCTCTAAGCGTTTTTACGGTAACTTCAGCAAGTATCTGATCGTGGCATCCAGGCAGATCCAGTGGGGGCTCCCTATAAAGACGGTTTACAACACTCTCAGGAGCAAGATAAAGGCATGGATGCCGCTCATCAACATATACCTACTAGTGGATGCCATTGAGGTGGGGGGAGGGTCACCTGAGACATTGGAGACGCTGGCTAGGTTCAGTGAGATGTTCGCAACCATCAAGAAGGAGAAGGATGCTATGCTGAGACCGCTCCTGATAATGCCCTACGTTGGAGCCGGGATCCTGTTATTCTCGTCAATAATATTCTTGGGTTTCATGAGGACAATATCGTACTCCTTTGGGACGCAAACGGTGGCATTCGTCCAGTTCGCCAATTTGCTGCTCCCACCGCTGATACTGCAGGTTTACTTCACAGGACTGGTGACAGGCAAGATAAACACAGGAACGCTCTCGAATGGCTTCAAGCACGCAACTTTTTTGGTGGTAATATCGATTCTGATAATAGTGCTGTTTGCGTACTTCCCGATGGGGTCTTTGTGGTGATTGAGCGGTGATGTTTTTGAGCGTGCGAGGTATGGGAAGAAGAGACGTTGTGGCGAGGGTTAAGAGTAAAAAGAGCTTTGGCGGGGCACTCAGAGGGCGAAAAGGAATCTCGCCCGTGGTTTCCACGATAATAATATCGGCAATATTGCTCATTATCCTCGTTATAGCGTCTTTTGTATCTACTAACATACTGGAAATGCAGGTCACTAACTCGGAGTTCGAGCAGGCAAAGTCGAGCATGCTGGCTCTGAACCAAGTGATACAGGACGTGGCACTGAGGCCAGGGTCTGGAAGTTACCTGCAGTTCAATCAGAGGAGCGGAGGAATAGGCGTATATGACAACCAAGAGAGGCTAAAGGTCTACACCTCAGAAACGGAGCTCGTGGAGGAAAAATTGACTTTGAGACCAAATGAAAATGGGAGTTACAGTGATTGGAGTGCTTTTGGACCGGGTGTATACCATTGGGACAGAACGGGAGATTCGAACGATAATACCGGTGTAGAAATAGTTGGAAATACAACATCAAGAGAGACGGTTAAGTTAGCAAATGCGACTTATTCTCCAGATTGGAGTATACTGAGTGTGACAGGTTATCTTAGGGCAAAAGCTAATGGGTCATTGCAAGGATTTAGTCCAAAAAATTTCAGTTTATTAGGCTCAACTTCCCTTTTAGAAGGAGGTGTGGATAACCTTACATTAAACGATCAGAACTATATGCGTTTTAAAAGCTACAACACGAACATTATAACTAATTTAGTAAAAAATGGCAATATCAGCAACGGATCAAATAATTGGAATTATTACGAAAATGGAGACGTTGACAAGATTAATTATGGTGTGACCGTTGAATCTTTTACTTCACCAAGTTCTTCGCTTTTTATACAGATAATAGATAATAGTAATGGACAAGGCTACAGTGGTTATGGAAGTTTCAATCAAACAGTACCTGTAGAGGGAAGTCCAGTTTCAGCGAGATTTTATTTCAATTATAGCATCAAATGCAATGGTACTGGTATAGGAAGCGAAAATGTTAAAATTATGGTAAATTTAACTTTAACAAATGGTACCACAATCACAATTTATAATAATAGTACTACGTTTACTTCGGCTAGAACTTTAAACTGGAGCTATATAGAATGCGACCTATCTTCTATTGTTACCCAAAGTGGTAATTATACTCTAGCACTCATAGCCAGCTTCTCAACTGGTAAAAGTTCAAGACCAACCATAACTGTTTACTTAGATGATATTGGGCTAGAAATAGTTAGAAGTTTTGGTACATGTGGAGTAGAGTTCATAGGATCTGCTGATCTAGGAAACTGGAAAAATTTAACTTGGACTATAGATTCGGCATGGAATATAAGTAATGTCAATACTACCATCCAAGTTTATCGATATCCCTCAGGTTATCCTACGTCAGGTGATGGTTATTATTTTTACAATAATTCTAACGCCAACGAAGATAGGACTATAACAGGGTACACAGATAATCCTTCCCAGTTTCTGAATTCAACAACGGGAGAGTGGAGGATAAATATCACGGGCGTTAAAGAAACAACCCAAACCTTTGAGTTGAAGGTAGATTTAATAAAATTTGAAATATTTTACGAGGGTGATGTCAAAGCAGTTCTCATCTTTAGAACACATGGTAATGACTACCAAAGTCAAGAATTTGCGATATCCCATACTAGTTTTGAGGACTATAGCAACACCTCTACAAAAAATCCGTCCACTGGAAGCGCTTGGACATGGGATGAAATAAATGATTTAGAGATTGGGGCCTCAGCCACTACGTTAGGACCCTATGAAACACTCCAAATCAGTGAATTTTGGGTTGAAATTGAATACACAAAAACCCAGCTCGGAACTCTTTGTGATTACCCGTCGTTAGTTAGCCTGATTTACCGCGGTGGGAGCAGAACCGCAACCACAAGTATGGTCCTAGCTGGAAAAGATTCACCTTGGGTTGACATGTCAGACCAGCTGGGATATGTCAGAGTAGAGGTAGGCGACGGTTCTCGAATAATCCTCGACTACAACAGAGTTCGTGTGGTGACAAACTCAATAGTGTTGGTGGGCGAAGATAAGTACAACTTCACGGAGGTCTCGCTCATTAGGCTCTATACCGAGCCAGGTTCCCTGGGTGGTTCTGGTACAATAAACTTGAAGATACAGAATACGGGCACCAACATTGTAACCCGTGTGTATGACAAAAGTAATTGCACGCTGTACATCCAAGTTGGAAACAAAGATCCGGTAAGCATGCCCCTAATATCCGAGGAGGGCATTAAAACCGCCATAATTTTCACAGAGATAAAGATCAAAATTTCCATGGGATAAGGGGTGAAAATTTAATGGAGGTGCCGCTGCAGCATGTGGTTGGGACGATCGCCCTTATTGCATTAGTGGCTGCAGCGGGGATCTCCTACCAAGTATTTGCCTCCTACATTGAGGCGAACGTATACAAAACCCAACTGGGGCAGATTGCTGAGAGTATCGCATCGAACCTTATCGAAGTGATCAGCCTCGCGGACTTCGGCGGGACCGTCACCACCAACCAAACACTGATTAGGACCATAAATTTGCCAACAAGCCTTAATGAGAGGGCCTACTTAGTTAGGGTAGTAAACATTAGTGAGGTGGGCACGGGTGAAAAATACTATGTCCAGGCAGAACTCGTCACGAGGAAAGATATCTACGCACGTGCACTGATCCCTGTTAGCTCTAATTCTAACATTATTTTATACACAGAGGGCTTTGCTGACTATAATATCAATGGCACTGTAACATTTCTAGTGAGAGAAGGGAAGGGCGGTCTCGTCAGACCTTTTGGGAGCCTCTACGGCGGGTCCTCGAATTTCCAAGATTCTTATTTTGTTGTTTGGAGTTGGAAATATCAAACTGACCCCCCCATCATATATGCAGGGATAGGCATCTGGTCGAGCGGAGGGGGATAGGTTGCACATTTACGAGTATCTCTTCACTGCCATTGTGATTGTGACAATGCTTGTGGCAGCATCAGTAATGGTCACTACAATGCCCCAGCCTTCACTTAGTGTATCGGCAAAGGAGCAGTTAAAGACGACGACGCAGAGGATTATGACGCAACTCATTCTTGAGACTGGAGATCCGCCAGACTGGGGAAGCAATGTTAGCATTAGTGCAAAGGATATGAAGTTATTTGGTCTTGCTAAATATACTGAGAGTACACGAGAGGCTTATGTGCTCGACCCAGACAAGGTCCAGAGGTTAAGCGATCAAAACCCACTATACATTCCGCCTGGCGATGTTGTTGGGCTGCTCAACATAAACAGGGAATACGGCCTAATGCTTTGTTTTGAGCCAGGGGTAGGTGTCAATGTAAAACCTTTGGCAGGGGGTCAATATGAAATTAGTGTTTACTCTAACCAAAACAAATTGCCAATTGCTAATGCAAAGGTATTTGCAAAAATGATATACTATAATGGGAGCGCTTTTAAAGTGAGCGACGGGCTGCCAGAAGACTCACTTGTTACTGACCCTTCGGGGAGAGTTAGATATACATTTAATATATTCGATGGACAGCCTCGAGATAAAGTCCTGGTTATTGTTGTAGATTATTTTGGTGTAAGATTCATAAATACATACTTCCCCAACGGGACAGATTATGTTAGGGGTTATACAATCGGGAACAAAGTCATTTTCAAGGAACAGCAGACTTTCGGAAACACTAACATAACTCAAATTTTGGTCCTAAGATCTGATGATAGATATGATGTTAAATGTGTGGATTCAGAAATCCTAAGAGAGAATGCCACATTTTACAATATAAGTTATGTTGAGCCCTCTGCCGTGCTACTTATGCTAGATCAAGATGGGAAATTAATTATCGCATGGAAAGATGTGCCAGAATGCTACAGCTCCTTGCCAGGGGCAGTGTCCATTCCTTTCGCCTATTCCCTTGAGAGGAATGTGATGATAGGAGGCTCTAGTTACACTATGAGGGTGCAAGTGTGGAGGATGACCTGGTGATGTTGCCTAAAGGACTTTGCAGAAATATAAGGAGGACTAAAAAAGGGCAAATGCGAATCCTTGAAACGATAATAGCAGCTGCCGTTGTTTATATCGTATTCTCAGCGGCTTTCTTCCTCATCAGGTCGTCTGAGAGTATGACTTTGCAGGAGACTATAGACCTTAACAAGTTGGGCTACAACACCTTGCACCGTTTAATGGAGTCGAGAACTATCGAAGAGACTCTAGAAAAACAGCAAGAGAATGGAATGGGTTATCTAAAGAATATATTGCAAAAATTTCTACCATCGGGAATTTATTTCAACCTTACCATCTATAATTGCACTGGGGATCTTGAAAATCCATTCGAGTCAGTTTCTTGGAGTGTAAGCAACGCACCAAGCGATGAGATCGCCAATTCGAAGGAGATAGGACATTCTAGTGCGATTTATACTTCAAAGGCGGGGAACATATACTTTTTAGTACTAAATGTAGCCCGCGCAGGGCAGGGATGATTTGTGTTGAAAGGGCATAACTCAAAAATAATAAAGAAAAAATCTTTAAGGGAGGATTGAAATGAAATCAATGGAGAGCATATTAATGAAGGGTTTTGACAGAAGAAAAAGCGGACAATTTGTGATCATATCCGCACTGATAATAGCGACTTTTACACTTTCTCTTGTGCTCTCCATTCACCAAATCAGCATTAATAACAAAGGTGTTAGCCACCAACCAGTAGAGGAGCTGGTATTGGGAGTGACTAGCGATTTAGACCGCTGTTTAACACGTGCACTAAGTCTAGCAACAAACAAATATGATGAGACTGGAGATATTTATTCAGCCTTAAATGTCGGAAACAACTTCATAGTAAAATGGGTCAATTCCACAATAACCGCTTACTCCAATATTGGACTTAAGATGATGATGAAAGAGACGCCGGAAGGGAAGACGGATATTTATTGGGGTATTGACTGGGGTTATCTTGGTGGCGCCAGCACAGTCAGTTTGGTTTTCAGCACCGACATTAACTCATACGGTTTCAAGGGCTGGGTGGGAAGGTCAGGTAAGACCGTATTTCTCGACGTGTTAGACAACTCAAGCAATAGTATAATGTTTCAGGTCTATGAGGGCAAAAGTTCAGAAGTTTTCAAACCAGTAGATAACTTAATGCCGGAATATGTGCAGATCAAATTGAAAAAGGGAGGGTGGGTAGACGCGAGTGTTACGGAACTAAAATACATAGGTGAAGGGACTTACAATGCTAGTTTCACCCCTGCTTTTGATTTCTCCAAGGAGATACTAAACATCACCGTTAAAACTCCAGATGATAAAATAGTAGTAGGCGCGTACATTCTAAACCGTTCGTACTACGTGGATATTGGAGAGTGGAGAACTTTATATCTAAGCCAGGATCCTGGAACAGGACCAGTTATTGTCCCATATAAAATTGTAAAAGAGGGGCATGTTACAAAGTATCAAAACGAGCCGCACCCTGTTTTTGGTGCGGTCTCTCCAAGCACTCCATTTAATATAACTCTAGCCCAATTAGTTAACGTTACAATTTTCTTAGGCGTTGATCCAAACAAAAATGTAAGAACAGTATGGGTGGAATTGAACATTACCTACAATGGGATGAACTACACAATTGGTAAAGTGTCGCAGTCTTATGAAGGGGACGGAGCTTACAAATTTATACTTAATACTTCCAATGTTATAAACTGGCCTACTGGTTACATAGATAATGGCCGACTTGTAGTTCCTTATAACAGTACAATTCTTCTGACAGTGGCGGTGGAATATTCCAACCCACCCTACGGGTCAGTCAAAGTATACTTTGGTCCTGACAAACCAACAGGTATAGATCTGTTTTAACATTGCAAGATGTGAAAAATCCATCACATCGGAGAAAGGTTTGTCAAAACACTTCATGCCAAAGCAAGTTTCAGAGGGGAACCTATAATGGATACGAAAAACAAGACAATTGCATTTGGCGTAACATTTGCGTTGCTCTTGATTTTAGCATATTTTGAAAGTAGGCTTTTTCTAGAAAACATACGAAGCTTTTTCGTTAGCCCTGTTCTGACTGTTGCAATGTTCTTTACTAATAATGTAATAGCTGTCTCTCTGATAATAGTAGGGATGAGCTTCTATGTCATGGTAGTTAAAACATTTCTCCCTAAGAGGGGTTTTGAGTACGTAGTTCTAAACCACCCAAGGCTCTTTGCAATGGTATTTACTGGGATAATATTGGTTTCAAGTGTTGTTAGGGTAGGGGTTATTATGGGCGGGCGGGCTATGGACATGATCACGACGACGATGGCAATATTTCTTCCCCATGGGATACTTGAGGCATACGGGATATACACTACGGTGCATAGGACTCTGACGGAGAGACTAACAGGCAGGGTGCTGGTGCTAATATATTTCATCTTCTTTATGGCCGCGATCTTAGAGGTTGGTTTCGTGGTAGCATTAGTATTTTTCGCAAGTTAAGCTTTGGCGATCTAAAACATTTGCAATTGATTCTTCGAAACAATAATGCTGGTAATAATAGAATTAGATTGACCTTAATTGGCGGGCCCGGAGGGATTTGAACCCTCGACCATCGACTCTCCCCGAGAACACCGGAGGCCGACGCCCTGATCCATACTAGGCCACGGGCCCATTCAAAGATTGAAATCGGTCGAATATATTTTATTTTATTTCTTAGCCCCATATTTTCCCTCTCGGATTTCGCTTTTACTTGTATCGATAATATTAAGGGTCAAGATTTCAGTTGGACGGGAATCAGAACTAAAGAGGGGTAGATAATTGATATAACGGAAAGGTAAAGAACTACAAGGAACATGAACGCAAGATCAGTTTTCTTGAAGGACAGCTCCCTGTAGTAGGTCTTCTTGCACTTCAAACTAAATGCCCTCGCTTCCATAGCCTCCGCGAGTCTGAATGACCTCCTTATTGTGCACATTATGAGTGGCACCAAGATCATGGCGTACTTCCTCACTTTCCTGAGGAATAGTCCCTCGAACTCAATACCCCTTGCCTTGTAAGCGTCGATGATGTTTGAGAACTCCCTGCTTATCACAACCGCGTATCGGGCAGAAGCTACGAGCATGTAGGCGAAGCTGTAGGGGAGCCTTAGCTTGATAAATGCGGCGCTGAGGTCGTCAGGGTGCGTTGTAAGGGAGAACGCAGAAAAAGCCGTCAGGATGTTTACCAGCCGAAGGGAGGTTACGATGGTGTAGTAGAGCCCCATGTACAGATAGTTGAGGGCTGCTATCAGAGACACCAACAAGAGGATCGACCAGAGAGCCCCCGCGAACCTCCTGATGCTCTTTGCGGCGGCAAGATAGGACGCTATTGTGATCAGAAGAATGATCTGTGCCTCTATTGTCAAGAAGTAGACCGAGAAGGCTAAGGTCAGGAGGCACCAAGCGATCTTTGTCCTAGGGTCAAGCCTGTGTATTAGTGTCTCTCCCTGTTGCCACTGAAGAGCCTGCAGGAGGCTGCTCATCTGTGATCACCCCTTATGGCGCTTATTATGGCGGTTGCCAGTTCCCTGACGTCTCTGACTGGGTTGTTCTCCAGAATGCCGTTCCTTTTCAGCACCTCCGCGATGTCGAGGAGCTGCGGCATCACCAGATTTGCTTCTTCGAGCATCTCCCTGTTCCCAAGAAGCTCGGATTTCGTCAAAATTCCGAGGACCCTCCCCTTCTTCATGATGATGAACCTCTCTGCCACCTCGTAGGCAAAGTCGACATCGTGCGAGATTATTATGACTGACTTGCCCTTCTCAAGCAGCTCCATCATTATCTGTATCAGCCTGACCCGTTCTACTTCGTCCTGCCCAAGCGTTGGCTCGTCGACCACCAGAGCCTGCGGGTCCATGCTTAGGACAGAGGCAATAGCTACCCGTTTCCGCTCTCCCTCGCTCAGTGATAGCGGGGGCATCTCCCTAAGGCGTTCAAGCCCCATCTCCTCGAGGGTGGCGTTTACTCTCTCCGCGACCGCCTTCTCGTCCATACCCATAGCCTTGGGACCGAGTGCGACCTCTTTCTCTACAGTGTCGGAGAAGATCTGGTAGAGCGGGTTCTGAAATATGTAGCCAACCTTCCTCGCGATCTTGGCTGTTGTGGACTCCCTTGTGTCTGCGCCGTCGATAAGAACCCTACCCCTTGTCGGGCGGATGAGCCCCAACATGAGCTTAGCCATAGTGGTCTTCCCTGCGCCGTTCTCACCCATTATGGCAACGGATTCGCCACGGTTTATCTTCAGGCTTACGTCCTTGAGTGCCTGATTTCCGTTAGGGTAAGTGTACTCCACACCCTCGAACTCGATCAGTGCGCCCATGCTGATGCACCCCTCAGTTCGGTCTCAAGTTGTTCAATAGAGAGTGGGACCTTGGAAAGGGTGAATCCCATCTCAGAGAGTGCATGGTAGAGCTGCACAACCTTAGGGAGAGATGCTCCCAGTCTTCCCACTTCGCGACTCCTCAAGGCTTCTTGAGGGCTATCATCCACCGCAACCCTCCCGCGGTTGACAATGACGAGCCTGTCAGCCTTTTCGAGGATAAAGTTGAGACGGTGCTCCACGATCACAATGGTCATTCCCAGCTCCCTGTTCAGTCGTGCTATCAGATCAATGAGGTCCCTGGCGCTCCTCGGGTCGAGCTCTGAGGTAGGCTCGTCCAAGACCAAGATCTCGGGCCGCATCACGAGGACAGATCCGATGGCGACCTTCTGTTGCTGACCGCTGGAG
>Ga0078972_1011973_pt1 | contig 15186 bp, 11 predicted proteins | sample YelNatPaOPGAMG01_FD_67568 | JGI IMG/M metagenome (GOLD analysis project Ga0078972, IMG submission 67568) | Hot spring thermophilic microbial communities from Obsidian Pool, Yellowstone National Park, USA - OP-RAMG-01 (SPADES assembly) (version 2) | ecosystem: Environmental > Aquatic > Thermal... | reverse complement strand
GCATGGTGGTAGAACCTCCTTTCTCCTGGTTTGCTGTTCTGGGGTTCTTACCACCATAACTTTTCTAATAGACTTTTTCCACACATTCTATAATAGAGCCGAAAATTTACCATCATAGGAAATTGAACTGAACAAAACGAACTTAACCGGGTTTAAATCGGTTAAACAGCTTCAGACCAGCATCCGGGATAAATTATTGAAAAGGAAGTCGGCCGGTCACATATTTATCTCATCATGCGCGCCGATGAATTATTGTTTTTATTGAAGCTTTCAGGAGAATGGATGCGCGACATTGCCTCTTCAGTCGAAATTTTTCCTGTCCGGTGCAGTTCGATCAATGCCTGATCGAGTGTCTGCATGCCCGTATCCTGACCGGTATGCATAAAGTTGGGCATCTGGAAGGTTTTGCCTTCGCGGATCAGATTGCGGATGGCAGGTGTAGCGATAAGAACTTCTACCGCCGGGATTACTCCCTCTCCATCAGCTCTGGGGATCAAAACTTGATATAAAACACCCTGGAGAGTAGAAGCCAGTTGCTGCCTGATTTGCTGATGCTGATGAGGAGGGAAGGCATCTACAAAACGATCGATCGCACCGTAAGAGCTCGGTGTATGCAGGGTAGATAAGATAAGATGACCTGTTTCAGCTGCGGTAAGGGCAGTCGCCATGGTTTCCACATCACGCATTTCACCAACCAGGATGACATCCGGATCCTGCCTGAGGACATGCTTGAGAGCATCGGCAAAAGAATGAGTATCCACACCCACTTCTCTTTGCGAAAATACGCATTTCTTATCCTGATGTAAAAATTCAATGGGGTCTTCGATAGTGATTATATTACGCTTTACATTTTCATTCATGTAGTTCAGCATGGCTGCCAGTGTGGTGGATTTTCCACAACCAGTAGGCCCGGTGAGAATGATCAGGCCCTCCCGCTTCATGGCGAGTTCGCGGCAAACTGGGGGTAATCCGAGTTGTTCCATGGTTGGGATTTTGGTTCTTACCCACCGAAAGACTAGGCTTGCTGTTCCGAGTTGAATATAGGCATTAACACGGAAACGTCCAATATCCGGTGCTTCATAGGCAAAATCCAGCTCTTTCGTCTTATAAAAAGTTTGTCTTTGTTCTTCAGATGTAATTGAAGCCAGAAATTCCTGAGTGTCTTCCGGAGTCAGGGCAGGGAAGGTAGTCTCGAGGTGCAGCTCTCTATGAATACGAAAAGTAGGAGGAGCCCCGACCTTGATATGTACATCTGACGCATCACGCCTAACTGCCAGTTTCAAAATATCGTTGATATGAATGCCCGTTGTGACCATATTGCCTCCTTACCGGGTTAAGCTTTTTACATTTATTTGGTAATAATAGTTGTGAATTTGGCTCCTGGATTATCTTCGCCCAGCGGCTCCAGTGTTTCAACTCTGGCTCCAGAAAAAACTGTTGTTTTTTCCATTTGTTCATTAAATGCCAGAATGTCGAAAGGATCTGCTACTGTTCCCTTTACTATTATAAGATTCGGCTTCATATCAATTTCCTGATAGATAGCTCCAGCAGGTAGCGAAATATTAATTAAATTAATACTGCGTGCAAAATCGTTTTGCATATCTTTGATTTTCCTGTGTTCATTAGCGATCGTGTTCAATTCGTTTATTAAAACCTGGAGTTTATCCGAAATGTCTTTTTTATCTGCCTGTGCCTTCCCATTGGCTTTTTGGGCATCAACAAGCATCTGTGTAACTCTTGTGGATTCCCGGTATAAGGCCTCGGTTCTGGCAACAGCGGCTGCCTTTAAATCATAAGATTTGTAAACTGCTCCAGCCAGCACCAGAAACAGCAATCCTACTCCTGCATAAGCAAGTGCCACCTTGAACTGCCCTTCTCTTCGGGTTCTTATTAAAACGTTTATGGCGATATCGTGATAAGATGATTTATCCATAAACTTTGAGATTTTTCGGGCAACCAGTCCGACACAGGTAGAAAACATCAGCGCCGGTGCTTCCGGTGGTAAACTAGCCAGGGGAGTGAGAATGGACACTTCATGTCCGGTCGCTTCCTGTAAAAGTTGCCTCAGAGGTTCATCTGCAGCGACTTCTCCAGATACCAATATTGGGGTATCCGGTTTTAATGAGTTTTGCGGGAAGTCGCGGTTAAAGGATTTGACGGCTTTATTCAATCCATCTACCAGATCATTTACATGACCCGCAATGTTAGAAGCACGGTTGTCCGGGCTGAGACTATGCATTACTCGGACCACGCCATTAGCGACTACAACGATGTCAAAATAGCCTCTCTCCATAGAAACAATCAGGGCATCTTTTCTGGAAGCTGCTCTAGCCAGTGCAAGTGGTTTCAGATCTACGATGAAAGGTTTGATGTTTGCAGAATTCAGTGTTTCAATCAGGGGGGCTATAGCATTTTTGGGTACCCCCAGTACAAAATAATCCTGTTCATCCTTGTTGGTTGTGGTTTGAGTTGCCTGCCAGACAAGGAAAATATTTTCCTGGGTAAGCGACATCTCTTTTCTGGCGGCTCGTTCCACTGCTTCATCCGAAACTGCTCTTTCATTCCGGGGCATGCTGATTACCCTGTATATGAAAGGTAAGCCGGTGACCGAACAAATTACCCGATTCTTCTTAAGATTCATGTTTTTAAATAGATTATCAATAATTACACTCAGTGTGTGGGGTTCAACGATGATACCATCTTTGATAGCATCATCGGGTATTGGAACCGTTCTCCAGCGAGTAATTTTATTTCCCTTGACTTCCAAAACTCTGATATCTGAATTAGTGATATCCAGAGCAACATAACTTCTCTTGAACATTTCTAATCCTCACTTATTAAATCAGCTATTTCGCATATATTGCCAGACTCAAATTAGCTTTAACTGTCTCAAAGGGTACCGGAGTAAAGGTTGGAACTGGAGTACCGGTTGGTACCGGTGTTTCAATAGTCTTTACTAGACGAATATCTTCGACTACCAGAGTTTGATAAATTGAATATTGAAGTCTTTCAAGAAACTCTATAATATCTTTTTCATCACCATTCAATTCAACTTTCATCCGGAAAACATGATAGTCATGTTTATCAATTTTTACTGGTGTCCAGTCATCGGTACTCAGCGGGATTACATTTACGTGCTTTTCTTTTCCCAGTAATAAAATACTTTCTACAATGTCATTCGAATTCATTTTATCCGGCATTAGATTTTTTTCAGCTTCAATAGCAGCCTGTACGTCCGAGTATCTTTTCGTTAAATCCAATACTTCGGCTTCAACACTGCGGGTTTGTGAGTAAATAATCGCGACATTTTTCTGTGTGTTTTGAATTTGTGTGGAAATCGCATCGGCAGCGGAAGATTCACTGTAGTAATCTTTAATAAATAGACCGCTGGCTACCAGTGCTCCAATCACTGCTATAATGATCAAAAATCTTATTAACATATATGCTCCTTTTTCAAACCTGATGTTAAAGTTTATCCTCCGAAACTACCTACCAGGCCATAGATTGTAGAGATAACAGAAATCGCGACGAGCCCGACTACCAGTCCGATACCAATCATCAGAGCTGGTTCAAGCAGAGAAGTCAGGCGGTTGATTCTTTTTTCCGTTTTGGTTTCAAAATAATCAGCAACCGTGCTTAAAGCGGTTTCAAGTTCACCTGAAGTTTCGCCCACTGCTGCCATTTCAACAAGCAATTGCGGGAATATTTTGTTTCTGCTAATTGCTGAGGAAAGGGATTGTCCCTGTATAAGCTGTCTGCGTACTTCAACGAGGGAATCCCTGAAATAGGAATTTCCAATTGTGCGAAGAAGAATACTGATGGTGTCTGGTAACAGGATTCCAGCTCTTAAAAGGTTCGACATTGTGCGAGTAAATCTGGCAGTGTTATGCCAGATGATCAATTCGCCCGCCAGGGGTACATCCAGGATTATTCTATCGAAAACACGTTTTGTACTTGGATTTCTAAATAATAGAGCCAGGACGAAGATTATCAGGGATATTACAAGCAGAATCATATACTTATAATTGTTTATAAAATCAGAAAATCCGATTAATATCTTGGTGGTGAGTGGAACCTGAGCACCAAATTGGCGAAATACATCTACCAGTGGCGGCAGTACAACAATCGTCAACAAAATCACAACACCTATAGCCAGGGCAATGATAATCAATGGCTGGGTGATCGCTTTTTGAATCTGGAATTTTAAATCAATTTGCTGTTTTAATTCTTTTGCTATCTGTCTTAAGCCAGCATCCAGCGTTCCGGCTTTTTCGTTTGCCTCGATGACACTGCAATAGGTTTCTGAGAAGACCTGGGGGTGCTGTGCCAGCGCTTTATGAAAAGGGGTGCCCCCCTGAAGATCTGCGGCAAGCTGCATGATCACACGTTTCATTGCGCCATTCGTCGTCTGTCTCTCCAATTGTCTTAAGCCCATAAGCAGAGTTAGTCCCGATTCGATGAGAATTGCCAGCTCGTTGGTAAAATCAAGCAAAGCCTGGGCATTTACCTTGGGTGGCCCAAACAATGTTTTTCTGAAGTCGAACGAGGTGGATTTAACTTCTTGAAGTTTGAGAATACGCTTGAAGCCAGCTCGATAGAGACTAGCTTCTGCCATCTCAAGAGAAGTACTCTCCAATGTGCCGTTGACTATTTTCTTATCGCTTGAATATGCTGTATATCTGTAGATCATCGCATCGTTACCTCTGCTTTTATCAGATTACCAGTAAACTGAAAAAGTGCCTCGTAAAACTTCACTGATCGTGGTAATACCCTGCTTAGCCTTGATCATACCATCCCTCTGAACAGTCAGCATTCCTTCTTCAAGTGCTTTTTTTCGTATTTCGTCTGCGCTGGCTCCGGATAAAATCAATCGTCGAATACCTTCACTCATCACCAGTAGCTCGAAGAGAGCTACTCTACCGCGGTAACCTGTATTTGCACACATGTTGCAACCAGCCCCGCGATACATTTTGCCGGGTTTCTCTCCCAGTTCTTTAATATATGCGGCTTCTTCCTCCGGCGAAACCTCTACTGGAACCTTACAATACGGGCAGATCCGGCGAACCATTCTCTGTGATAGCGCTGCAATCAATGTAGGTGAAATCAGGTAGGGTTCAATCCCCAGATCTATCAAACGGAAGACGATGCTGATAGCATCGTTAGCATGGATAGTTGCCAGCACCAGCCTGCCTGTAAGAGCTGCCTGTGTTACTATTGAAGCCGTTTCTTTATCTCTGATTTCGCCAACCAGAACGATATCGGGGTCATGGCGCAAAATGGTTCTCAACCCGCTGGCAAACGTAATGCCCGCCTTGTTATTGATTTGTGTCTGATTGATATCTACGAATTTATATTCGATCGGGTCCTCAATGGTGATGACATTCTGAGTATTCCGATCAAACTGGTTGAGCGATGCGTACAGGGTTGTGGTTTTACCGGAACCAGTCGGTCCACCGACCAGAACCACGCCATATGAACTTTTCAGTATTCTGGTATATTTCTCGAGCTGATCAGGTAGAAATCCGATTTCCTGCAGGGTCAGAGGTGTAAGTGTCCTGTCCAGTATGCGCAGGGCAGCCCTTTCTCCGTACGCAGTCGCCATGGTAGCTACCCTGATATCTATCTCTTTTTTCCCAACCTTGGTTGAAAACTGTCCGTCCTGAGAACGCCTTTGTTCTGCGATATTCATCTCGGCCAGAATTTTGATTCTGGACATTAATGCTCCGTGGGTGCTCATTGGTAACGAATACATATCATGCAGGATGCCGTCTATACGAAACCGTATGCGCACCCTGTTTTCCTGAGGTTCGATATGTATATCGGATGCCCGGTCTCTCACTGCCTGCTGGATAATCAGGTCCAGGCTCTGGGCGATAGGTGTTTCGGCGGAAATCTCATTGGCAGTTTTCTCTCTGTTGTCTGGGGTAATACCTAACTGACCAAGTTTTTGTTCAAGTTCTTTGCCAGCTTTATAATAAAGATCAATTGCGTTGATGATCTCAGTTGGCGATGCCAGCACTACCTGTATTCTTTTACCTGTACGTGTTGAGATATCCCGGATTGTACGTACATCATCGGGATAAGCCATAGCAATGATCAGAGTATCATCAATCACATCCAATGGTATGATGGTATGTCTTCTGGCAAGCTCTTCGGGAATTAAAGATAGAGCCTCGGATTTAAATTGCTGTTTTTTTAGATCAGCCACTGGAACATTGAACTGAACACTCAGAATGGAAAGCAGGTCCTCCATGGTGACCAGACCCTGCTTGACCAGAATGTCTCCCAGCCTGCCACCATCTTTGCGCTGGAGTTCCAGAACCTGTTCCAATTCTTCAGGTGTAATAAGTTTTTGTTCAACCAGTATTTCTCCCAGCTTTTTCTTGGATACCTGGGCGATGATTAAATTTGATGGGGTCCCATTAGATACGTTATCAAACATATTGAATCTAATCCCTTTATATATTTAGAGAACTCTTCTGCCCATCCTATTTTTGATCCATACGAACCTTATTTACTTCAGCTTTCAGCCTTTCCACATCTTCTCTGGTAAAAAGTCGCCAGCCCCTTCTATCACGGTAAGCGACATCCGGATAACTCCCGTTAGTAACCCAGCGTAAAAATGTGTTTTTAGTGATACCAGCTAGCAAGCAGGCTTCATTGGTTCTGTAATACTCAATTCCGTTGATTTTTACAGGCATAGATACCTCCAAATAAACCCTTTCTCAAAGTAATAGAAACAAATTTCCTTTTTGTATATATTGCTTATTTATTTTCCAATCCGGTGTTTTAGCTTTAAACATAATCCAATAGGGTACAAGGTTTAGTTTATTTACATTATGAACCCAAAAAGGATAAATTAATAGTATACTCAGATATATTTATCACTACTCATGTATAGATATTCAGACCGATTATAATTGCACTGCTAATCTATTACAATGACACTATAGTACTAGTAAAGAAAGTGAGTCTTTAACCAGATCAGTTTTCGTAGATGATAATGTTGTTGCAATTCAGATTTTTTGAATAGCTATATCACGGAGTCCTGTTTCACAGAAATCGCCTGTCTGGTCTATAATGAACCTGGAGGATACCTTACATGTCTGAACAGGTCTTTGTCAATTGTGGAAATGGCGGACCGGTACTGGTCCATGTAGAAAATGGCGTGATTACCCGGATACGTCCGTTGATTTTAAACGATGAAGATCCACCTTCATGGAAGATCAAAGCCAGAGATCGGGTCTTCAGCCCGTTTCGAAAAGTTTGTTTGCCAGCATATTCTTTTACTGAAAGAGCCAGGGTATATTCTGCGGACAGGTTGAAATATCCTTTGATCAGAGAGGATTTTGATTCGCATGGTGATAGACATACTGAAAACCGGGGTAAATCGGGATACCGGCGGGCAAGCTGGGAGGAAGCTCTGGATTTGATCGCTGCCGAGATGAAGCGAATTCGGCAAAACTATGGACCTTCAGCAATCATGTCCAGACCATCTTCACATCATAACTGGGGGAATTTTGGCTACCGTACCAGTGTGTGGGCGAGGTTTTTTAATCTGATTGGTTTTACTGAAATAGTCGATAATCCAGATAGCTGGGAAGGCTGGCACTGGGGCGCAACACACGCTTATGGTTTCTTCTGGAGACTGGGGCTGCCGGAACAGTATGATTTACTGGAAGATGCCCTGAAACACACCGAATTAATCGTCCACTGGGGCAACGATCCCGATTCAACCCATGGTGTATATGGAGGACAGGAATCGGCAATCTGGCGCCTGTGGTTGAAACAACTTGGAATCAAGCAGATTTTTATTGATCCCTTTTGCAACTATACCGCGGCGATTTTTGCCGATAAGTGGATTGCCCCCAGACCCGGAACGGATGCAGCCATGGCCGAAGCGATTGCCTGGGTCTGGCTTACAGAGGGGACTTATGACAGGGATTATGTTGAGACCCACACCCTGGGATTTCCGGAATTTGTGCGCCATATCCTGGGAGAAGAAGATGGCACGCCAAGAACGCCCGTTTGGGCTGAACAGATTTGTGGAGTGCCAGCGCGTGTAATCAAAGCACTGGCGAGAGAATGGGCTTCCAAGCGGACAATGCTTTCTGCCGGGACAAGGGGAGGCGAATCCGGTGCCTGCCGTCAGGCGTACGGAACTGAATGGCCACGGTTGATGATTTATCTACAGGCTATGCAGGGACTGGGGAAGCCGGGAGTGAATATCTGGGGCACTACCATGGGGGCACCTTACAATCCTGTGCCGGATTTTCCCGGTTACAATCTAGGAGGCATCAACAGGTTAGCTCGTAAACCGGCCACCAATCCGGTCAAACAAAAGATCAATCGCCTGCTGGTACCGGATGCGATCCTGAATCCTCCAGTTCACTGGTGGGGTCCCGGAATCTGTGCCAGCTCGCTTGAACAGCAATTTGAAGAATACAGGTATCCTCTTCCCGGATATTCCGAAGTTAAGATGTATTATCGTTATGGTGGGTCTTATTTCGGAACCATGATCGATACCACCAAATGGGCGAGAATGTATCAGAGCCCTAAACTTGAATTTGTGGTAAATCAGGATTGCTGGTGGTGCAACGAAACAAAATTTGCCGATGTAATATTACCAGCCTGCACAAATCTTGAGCGCAATGACATCAGCGAATGGGCACATCCCGGGGGTGCTTCACTTCACAGTTCAATAGAGTGCAATCACAGGATTATCGTTTATCAGCAAAAGTGCATTGAGCCATTATATGAATCAAAAAGTGACTACTGGATTTTTACACAACTGGCGGATAGATTGGGAATCAAGGATGAATATACCGAGGGTAATTCCGAAGAGGACTGGATAGAAAAATTCTTTTATGCTTCAGAATTGCCCGAGTACATTAATTTTGAAGATTTCAAGAAAAAAGGATATTATGTGGTTCCGCTGCCGGAAAAGTATAAACCAACCCCGGCATTGCGCTGGTTTTATGAGGGAAGACATTGTGATACTCCGGATTATAGGAATCCGAAGAGGAATACCGAAAAGGGCAATGAACTGGGAACTTATAGCGGAAAGATAGAATTTGTTTCCCAAAGCCTGCTGAAGTTTATGCCTGACGATCAGGAGAGACCACCACTTGCGCGATATATTCCAAGCTGGGAGGGGCATCAGTCACCACTGGCTAAAAAATATCCGCTTCAACTGATCGTTCCCCATCCCCGCATGTCTTTTCATACGCATCATGATAGCCACACTCCCTGGCTGGGAGAAATCCCTGCACACCGGTTATATAAAGATGGTCATTACTGGCAGGTTGTTAGAATGCATCCGACAGATGCAGAAGTAAGAGGAATTAAGCAGGGTGACATAGTAAAGCTTTATAACGATCGTGCGGCAGTTCTGGGGATCGTCCAGTTAACCGAACGCATGCGTCCAGGTGTTGTGCATTCGTATGAAGGTTCTGCCAGGTATGAACCGGTTGAACCCGGTAATCCCTCCAGTCCGGATAGAGGTGGTTGTATTAATGCGCTCTCCTCATCAAGACTGATCTCAAAACATGTTTCCGGCATGGCACCAAATTCCTGTCTGGTAGAAGTTAGCAGGTGGGATGGATGAGCAAAAGATGATCGTCATTCATCACCTGCTTTTAAACTAGCCCGGCAATTCGACGCTGATGGTGGTGCCGCAATTCGGTGCGGTGATGATTTTTAGCCTGGCATTAATAAGTTTTGCCCTCTCCCTCATCCCCAGCAAACCGAGCCTGCCTCGTGAAACAGCGAGATCCATATCACTGGAAGAGAATCCCTTACCGTCGTCACAAATTTCCAGATAAACCGCTGCAGGATCAAATCTCAATTTTACCACGGCATGATTAGCCTGGGAATGTCTGTGGATATTGTTGAGAGCCTCCTGTGCTATGCGGAATAAAGACTGCTCTTCTTCGTCAGAAAGTCTTCGTTCCTCTCCCTCAACGTGAAACTCGGTTTGTATCTGGTTTCTTGAATTAAACTCTTCAATAATCAATTCGAGGGCTGCCACGAGTCCCAGTTGATCGAGTACACCCGGTCGCAGTTCATGACTGAAACGCCGGACTTCCTGTAAAGTGACAAGGGTCAGCTTTTTTAACCTCTCCAGTCTATTTAGCACATCCTGCGAATTGATCTCTGTATTATTTGCCAGAGCGTCCAGCTCCAGTGCAAGATATGAAAGTGCCTGAGCAGTATCATCGTGGAGTTCCCTGGAAATACGTTTTCTTTCCTCCTCCTGTATCCTGGTTATTTCCCGGATATAATATTCCATCTCGTCTCTGATACGCTTTCTCTCGGTGATGTCCACTAGATTGGTTAACAGATATCTGGTTTTTCCTTCAACTACAACAGGAGTTCCATTTAATTCTACCCAGATTATTTCTCCGTCTTTACGCCGGTAGCGTCTTTCGATTTTTCTTGATGGTTGAAAGAGACCTTCCTGAAGGTTTTCAATTAAGTAAGGTACGTCGTCAGGGTGCCACCATGGATATGGAGCTTTTACGCCAATAATTTCCGATCTCGAATAACCTACCAGTCTTTCCATGGCAGGGTTGATGTACCTGATTGAAGTATCCGGGTTGTGGACAATAATCGGGATAGGAGAATTTTCCAGCAGACTGGTATTAAATTCGTTCAGCTCCTTTATGAATAGCTCAATTTTTTTGGATTCTGTAATATCTTTGAGGATAATCAGGTAATAAGCCAGGCTTGCTGCGCCGCGGATTTTCAATGGTACAATTTGAATGCTTAACCATAGCGGATTGCCATCTCTGGATTCAGCGTAGAGGTAGCTATCCCCGAAGTTGTGTTTTCTGATCAGTATTTTAAAAATATCGCCGGGTGAGGTTATTTCCCGATCTTCCTTTCCAGAGGTAAGTCTCCATGGTGGTTTGTACTTCTGAACAAAATGTTTAAAGCATTCCTCAAATTCTTGAGGTCTCAAAGACTCAATCTGCAAGAATCTGCGGGCCTGTCCGTTTAATTTTACAGTAATACCAGAGGAGGTAGTAATAAAGACGCAATCTGTAAGTGACTCCAGAATCTGGTTGAAGACCTCAGAATTTTGGAATATTTCATGATCTGGTTGATGGTTTGGCATACTGTTTGTTACCAGCATGGTAACTCTCCTCTGTAAATCCTGTGGATTTACCGAAAATTCAAGGCGACCAAAACTATCGGAATAACCAGGGTCCTGTCGTCTTATCTTCAAGTATAGATTATAGTAGAAATCTTATTAGAAATTCACATCAAAATCTGGTTGTTAATCAGGACACCGGATCAGATGAGGATTAACAACCGAGTTCAACAAGGTTGATTATTGTCTTTGGAAAGGATAGCATTATAATTGAGAAAGGATTTGCCGGTAAGCAGAATGATGGACAATAATGGTTCATGCATGGAAGCATATCTCGATATTGAGACTACCGGACTATCTCCAGAATACAGCGAAATCACCGTGATGGGTATCTATCTTTGCAGAGGTGAGGAAGATCACCTGATTCAACTAGTAGGAGATAACATCACTGCGGATGCTATCCTGGAATCTATTAGGGGAGTTTCGCATTTATATACTTACAATGGCTCACGTTTCGACCTTCCTTTTATATACAGCAGGAAAGGAATCAATTTGTGTTCATATATTATTGAACACCATGATTTAATGATTCACTGCTGGAAAAACAGATTATTTGGTGGTTTAAAAAAAGTGGAAACTATACTGGGAATTGAAAGACGATTGAAAGAGGTAGATGGGCTCGAAGCGATCCGGCTGTGGTGGAGGTATATCAATGATTATGATCAATCAGCCTTACAAAAATTACTCGAATATAACAAAGAAGATGTCGTCAATCTAAAAGTTCTCAAAGAGAGATTACTTCACTGAATACTGCCGGGTTATCTCGAGAACAGCCAGAATTATATTAATCTTGAAATAATTCCTCCTTTATATATTACTTAAACTGTGTTTTAATATCATTTAAAATTTCGAGTGCCTTTTTTAAATCTGTACCCGTTTCCCTGGTATCCTTGATTAGCTTTCTGCCCATGCGTGCAAGGTTATGAGTATCTCGATATAAGGTAAATATCATCAGACATAAACTTAAAACCAGAAATATCCCCAGAAAACCACCGGTGATAATAATTAAATCGCGTATATTTTCCATTTTTATATTCAACCTCCAGCAGGCTTACATTTATATATAATTGAGATGATTTAATTTTTAAAGTATCTTCCGGTATATTCCTTTTTCTCTGAAACCAGATTCGGTTCCATTTTTGGTTCCATTCCGGACAGAATCAGCCATCTCAAACATTTTAACGGCCTTGTTCCGGCTCAGGATTAATTTGGACAATTTTCAGGCGTGAATAAAGAAACTAAGGTCAGAATGATAATTAAGAAATACGGAAACGGAATTTGGACATTGGTTTTACATAACATAAGTAGAATAAAATTAAGAACAGGAGGCAATCTCCTCCTATTGTATAATAGAAATAGGGAAATTATCCTTAAGGGAGGTGGTGGAAATGCTGGTTTATACCTTTGATGATGGTTGTGAGGATAAAAATCTGCTGGGGAACAAGGGAGCCAACCTGGTAACAATGACTAAACTTGGCATGCCGGTTCCACCCGGCTTTGTAATTTCAATCGATGCTTATCATAGATTCAAGACGAGTACAGACCTGCCATACGATGAAATCAAAGATGGACTTGAGTATATCCGCCGTAAAACTGGTAAATCGTTCGGCAATGGATTGCAGGTATCAGTTCGTTCTTCTGCGCCTGTATCAATGCCGGGCATGATGGATACAGTGCTGAATATCAAGGATGAGGCAACCATGCTGGCTGCGATAATCCGCGTTTTTGAATCATGGGATAATATACGTGCCGTAGAGTATCGTCGCCTGAACCATATTCCTTCAGATCTGGGCACAGCGGCAATTATTCAGACCATGGTTTTCGGAAATGCCGATGAAAGATCGGGAACAGGAGTGGTGTTTTCACGCAACCCGAACACGGGAGAAAAAGGATTATTTGGAGAATATCTGCCACATGCCCAGGGGGAAGACCTAGTATCAGGAACCGTAACTCCATTTCCTATTGAGGAATTAAAGAGAAGGCTTCCCGAAGTGTACGACGAACTCAGCAAGCTGGCGGACACACTGGAAAACTATTTCAAGGATATGCAGGATATTGAATTCACCGTGGAATCCGGTAAGCTGTATCTTCTTCAAACGAGAACCGGCAAAAGAACTTCACGTGCGGCAATTAAAATTGTGGTAGATCTGGCTAAATCCAACCTGATATCAACCAGTGAAGCCCTGCTAAGGATCTCTCCAGATGAACTCAAAGGGTTAATTCACAAGAGTATCGCCAACCCGGAATCATACGTTCCGATCAGCCGGGGTTTAGGGGCTGCTCCTGGGGCAGTTTCGGGCAAAGTGGTATTCGATCCGATGGAGGCGATTAAAGCTGCTGCTAAAAACGGAGGAGTAATTCTTGTCCGTCCTGAGACAGATCCCGATGACGTTCCGGGTATCGCTGCCGCCGCCGGTGTTCTGACATCCAGAGGGGGCTTGACTTCTCACGCTGCCATAGTGACCAGGGCTATGGGTAAACCGTGTATCTGTGGGGCAAGTGATATCAAAATTAATCTAAATACTGAAAGTTTTGAGGCTGATGATCAGGTTGTCTTAAAAGGTGATGTAATCACGATTGATGGCAATACCGGTAACGTTTATAAAGGGGCTTTGCCTCTGGTAGATGCTGAACTCACCTCAGAATTGAACGAGTTCCTTGGCTGGGCATCAAACGTAAAGAAGATTGGAATACGTGCAAATGCTGACACTCCAGAGGCGATCCGTATGGCCAGAAAGTTTGGGGCTGAAGGTATCGGGCTCTGCCGTACCGAGCGGCAATTTAACGATCCTGAAAGATTGGGTGTGATACGCGAGTTTATTCTGGCTGATACTGGAGCCGAGCGTACAGCAGCTTTACAAAAGTTAAAGAAGTTACAGATACAGGATTTCAAAGCATTATTCGAAGCTCTTGGAGGCCTTCCTATTATAATCCGTTTGCTAGATCTTCCTTTGCACGAGTTCCTTCCCTCGGAATCCGAATGCAAAGACGAACGGACACGCCAGAGAATCTGTGAACTTAGAGAAATCAATCCGATGATGGGGCACCGGGGGGTGCGTCTGGGAATAACTAATCCCGAAATATACCAGATGCAAATTGATGCCATTTGGGCAGCCAAACAAGATGTGCCGGCTGATGTCTCCATCATGGTGCCTCAGGTAATCACCCTGCAGGAGCTATTATGGGTAAAGCGCTTGATAGGCACGCGGGATTTAAAACTGGGAACCATGATGGAAACTGTCAGGGGATGTTTACGAGCTGCGAGGGTTGCTGAGGTAGCAGATTTCTTCTCTTTTGGCACCAATGATCTTACACAGGCTGTTTATTCATTCAGCCGTGAAGATGCCGAGAAGAAGTTTTTAACAACCTACATCAGGGAAGGGATTTTAAAAGACAACCCGTTCGAAGTAATCGATACGAACGGTGTCGGCAGATTGATTCAGCTTGCGATTGAGTGGGCAAAAAAGGTCAAGCCAAACATCGAGATCGGAATATGTGGCGAGCATGGAGGAGAACCCCGATCAATTGCCTTTTTCAGTTCGATTGGTGTGGATTATGTTAGCTGCAGCCCGTTCAGAATTCCGGTGGCTAAACTGGCGGCTGCGAGGGCGGTCATGGAGAAAATAGAGCTGGAGAGAACTCAGGAAGAAGCCGAAGTTACAGCTTAGTAATTCCCGTTGATAGAGAAACCGGAGGAATACTTCTAGATGAGTGAATTAAGAGAAAGGCTGGTGGGGATTTACCACTTCCTCGGTGATATGGTACCGGATAATCTCCCGGTAGTAGAGCCAAGGTTGAGAACAAACAATCCATGGACCAGGGATGGGAAAGTATTGCTATCCAGAATAAAAGTTAGTCAATCTGTAAAATCCTCCATCATTGAATGTTTGACATTGCTGGGAGGAGTGGAGAAATCAATCAAGACCGGCATGAGGGTATTTGTAAAACCCAATTTCAACAGTGCCGATCCGCCACCAGCCACCACCGCCCTTGATTTTTTACAGGCTGTTCTTGAAATACTAAAAGAAACC
>Ga0078972_1008717_pt1 | contig 15186 bp, 13 predicted proteins | sample YelNatPaOPGAMG01_FD_67568 | JGI IMG/M metagenome (GOLD analysis project Ga0078972, IMG submission 67568) | Hot spring thermophilic microbial communities from Obsidian Pool, Yellowstone National Park, USA - OP-RAMG-01 (SPADES assembly) (version 2) | ecosystem: Environmental > Aquatic > Thermal... | reverse complement strand
GCCTGCGAGACGGTGTTCAGCCACACTGAGTGGCTGAAGTGGCGGCGTAGCTTGCGTAGCCACTCGATGCCGGGCTCCTCGTTGTGGTAGCCCCACCAGATGATGCCGCCACGCTGCATGAGTTCCGAGGGCGCCATCTCGGCATCGCCGACGATGATGAGCTTGTACTCGCCGGAGAGCTCCTCCAGCACGCGGTTGGTCGCCACGGCGTCCGAGGACGTGAGGCGCGGGCTCGTGTAGAGCCAGTCGTACACACAGTTGTGGTAGTAGTAGGTGCGCAAGTCCTTGAAGTGGCTCGCCCGGTTGACCGCGGCAAAGAGTTGGTTGCAGAGACGGATGTAGGACTGCATCGAGCCGCCCACATCCATCAGAAGAAGGACGCGCACCGTGTTGCGCCGGCCTTTGCGCCAACGGAGCTCGAGACGGCCGGCGTTAGCGGCGGTCTTGGCGATCGTCTCGTCGAGGTCGAGCTCGTCCGGCAGACCCTCGTTGCGGCTGGAGAGCTGCCGCAAACGCCGCAAGGCGACCTCGAACTGGCGCACGCCCACCTCAACGTCGGTGCGGTAGCCGCGGTAACGGCGTTCTGCGGCCACTTTCACGGCGCTGCGGTTGCGGCTCTCGCCGCCCACGCGGATGCCACCCGGGTGGAAGCCCGAGTGACCGAATGGCGAGGTGCCGCGCGTGCCGATCCAACGGCTACCACCATGGTGAGCCTCAGTTTGCTCGCGCAAGCGCTCCTCGAAGAGTCGGCGCAACTCCTCCAGATCATTCTCGCTGCCGAGCCACTCGGCCAGCAGACGACGCTCCTCCTCGCTCAGTCCGGGGGCGTTAACCGGATCGCTCAGCCACTCCCAGACCTCCTCGCCGATCTCCGCCGGCGTCTCGAGACCCGCGAAACAGGCGGCGAAGGCCTGGTCATACTGGTCGAAGTAGGCCTCCGACTTCACCAGGATCGCCCGGGCAAGCAGGTAGAACTGGTCGAGACTTGAGAGGGCCAGCCCCTTGCTGAGGGCGTCCATGAGGGTTAGCCACTCGGTCAAGGTGACCGGTACGCCGTAGGCGCGCAGGAGGAAGAAGAAGGCGCTGAACATGCGCGGCCGCCGCCCTAGCGGCGGCCGCGCCCGCTGGCCAGAGCGCGGCGCGCGAGCGCGACGTCGTGGTCCTTCTTGAGCAGCACACCCAGGAACGGGAGACGTTGCGCGATCTCGTCGGGGTCGACGCCGCCCAGCGCCAGCGCCTGGACCCAGTCGATGAGCTCGCTCGTCGACGGCTTCTTCTGCAAGCCAGAGACGTCGCGCAGCCAGTAGAAGGCCTCCACTGCCAGGTCGAGCAACCGCTCATCGAGGTGCGGGTGATGCACGAGCACGATGCGCCGCATCATCTCCTCGTCAGGAAACTCGATGTAGTGGAAGATGCAGCGGCGCAAGAAGGCGTCGGGGAGCTCCTTCTCGGCGTTGGAGGTGATGACGACTACCGGCCGCTGCTTGGCCGTCACCGTCTCGCGCGTCTCGGGGATGAAGAACTCCATCTGGTCGAGCTCCCAGAGCAAGTCGTTGGGGAACTCGATGTCGGCCTTGTCGATCTCATCGATGAGCAGCACGACGCGCTCCGGCGAGGTGAAGGCCTGGCCGAGCTTACCGAGCTTGATGTACTGCTTGATGTCGGAGACATCGCGGTCGCCGAACTGGCCATCGTAGAGGCGCTGCACCGTGTCGTAGACGTAGAGTCCCTCTTGCGCCTTGGTCGTCGACTTAATCGTCCAGGTGATCAGCGGCATGCCCAGGCCGCGGGCGATACTCTGGGCGAGCATCGTCTTACCCGTGCCGGGCTCCCCCTTGATCAACAGTGGGCGCGCCAACGCAATCGCCACGTTGACCGTCTGCATCAGTTCGGGAGCGGCGATGTAGTCGGCCGTGCCTGCGTAGGCATACTCGGCCAGCACCGCCACACCCTGGGAGCCGTTCAAACTCGACCCTCCACGAGCAAGCCCGGCCCTGTTCAGTGGTGTGTCACGGTGATCGTCCATCTTTTGCCAGCGAGTCAGTGTAGCATGCCACCGTGCAACCAGTACCCGACCAACCGCTTGCGCTCTATCGGCGCGCTCGCCAGCAGCGCCTTGGCCCCGCCTTGCTCGAATCGCTGGGCAGTCCAACGCCGTTTGGCCGCTTGACCCTGCTGGGCGTGCGCCGCACCCGACGGCTGGAGCTGTGGGACGGCGTACTCTACGACGATGGCGTGCCCGCCGGCGGCATCGATGAACTCTTCGCGCATCTCGAAGCAGGGCGTCTGAGAAGCTCAGCACCCACGTACTTCCCCTGTTGGATCGGCTTCTTCGCCTACGAGTTCGCCCGCCACCTGGGCTTGCCTACGCAAGCGCCGATGCCGGGGCTGCCCGACGCAGCGTTCTTCTGGTATCCGGAGGGCTACGCGTGGCTGAGAGGCGAACTGGTCGAGCGGCCCGCCGACGAACCGGTCGTCTGGCCCGAGGCCCAGTCACCGGTGGACCTGTACGAGAGGGCCGCAACAACTGGGCCGGCAGGTAGCGCAGACATCGGCCATCGTCCTCCCCTTGGCACGTACGCCCGGGAGCCGCTGGTCTCTGTCCCGATCGAGAGTGACTTCGACCCCGACCACTTCATCGCCGGTGTGGAGGAAGTGCAGGAGCGCATCCGTGCCGGCTGGGTCTACCAGGTCAACCTCTCGCATCGCTTCCACTTCTCGGCCCAGGGGATCGACCCATTGCTGCTCTACGAGCATTTGCGGCCGGTGAACCCGAGCCCCTTTATGGGGCTGCTCGAAGGTGATGGCTGGGCCGTCGTCTCGGGCAGCCCAGAACGCCTGTTCAACTACGTTGATGGGGTGATGACGGCGCGACCGATCGCGGGCACCCGCCCGCGATCGGTCGCGCCCGACCAAGACGCCGCCCTCGAAGCCGAGCTGCGCGCCGATCCCAAGGAGCAGGCCGAACACGTGATGCTGGTTGACTTGCTCCGCAACGACCTCTCGCGTGTGTGCGCACCTGGCTCAGTTGAGGTAAGCGAAGCATTTACGGTCGAGCGCTACAGTCACGTGATGCACCTGGTCTCGGAGGTACGCGGGCGCACAGCGGCGCCACTCGGCGATCTCGTGCGGGCCATCTTCCCGGGAGGCACAATCACGGGCGCTCCCAAGGAGAGCGTCATGCGCGAGATTGCCCGCTTGGAGCCGGTACCGCGGGGCGCCTACACGGGGTCGCTGGGGGCGACGCGCGCGGCTATGTCTCCGGCGGCGGTGGCATCGTCATTGGCAGCGATCCCTTCAAGGAGTACCTGGAGACGCGCCACAAGGTCGAAGCCCAGTTGCACGTGCTGGGGAGCGGGCGGCTGGGCGTGGCCCCAGCCACGCCCAGCCGCCTCACGACCTGGCGTCCGCCACAGCCGCGAGCGGTGCCGGCGGCCCGTGTCCTCTTCGTCGAGGCGCACGACTCCTTCAGCTACAACATCATCAACTACCTGCTCATGCTCGGCGCCACGGTGCGGGTGGTCGATCACGCCGCTCCGCCGAGCCTGGGTGAAGCGACGCACGTGGTCGCCGGTCCCGGACCGGGCGACCCACCGTCCTCCGGCCGTCTGCTCGACTGGGTCGCCGCCGCCCTGGCGGCGCGTCTGCCCTTCCTCGGCGTGTGCCTGGGCCACCAGGCGCTCGGCGTGCTCCTCGGCGCCACGCTTCAGCGAGCGCCCCGCCCAGTGCACGGCGAGAGTCACGCGGTGCGTCACACGGGCCAAGGACTCTTTGCCGGCCTCCCGAGTCCCGCGTCGTTCACGCGCTACCACTCGCTCTGTCTCACTGACCTGCCGTACGACCTGGAGGCGCACGCCTGGACGAGCGATGAGGTCATTATGGCGGTGGCCCATCGCGAGCTACCCGCTTGGGGCGTGCAGTTCCACCCCGAGAGCATGTTGAGCCCGCACGGGCTCGATCTGCTGGCCAACTTCCTTGAGGTGGAAGGGCGCCACGAACGGCCAGTTCCCGGGAAGGAGCGGGCCAAGCGAGCGACACGCGGGGAGGCGCGCAGCCGACCTCCTCGCCGGGGAGCACGCTCATGAGACGCCGATTCGTCGCCTACGGCGTGGGCTTCATCGCTGTGCCTCTGGCTGTGTTCCTCGCTGTGGCCGAGGATGTGGCCGAGCACGCCGTCTTCTCTTGGGATAAGGGCCTGCTGCACTTCGCCGCCCTGCACCGCAGCGGAGCACTCACGGTGCTCTTCGAGTTTGCCACTCGCCTGGGCACGACAGCCGTCATGAGCGCGCTGACGGGCAGCCTCCTGCTCTACCTCCTGGCGCGGCGCCGCTGGCGCGACGCCCTCTTTGCGGGCGTCGCGGTCGGCGGCGCTGCCCTCCTCAACGCCGCCGTGAAAGAGATGTTCCGCCGGCCGCGCCCAGACCTCTTCCATCCCCTAGCGCACGCAAGCGGCTTCGCCTTTCCTAGTGGCCATACGATGAGCTCAGCGGCCCTCGCTGCCGTGGTCGTGGCGCTCACCTGGCCGACGCGCTGGCGGTGGCCAGCCTTGGCCGCCAGCGTCCTCTTCACCGTCGTCGTTGGCTTCTCGCGCGTCTACCTGGGCGTGCACTATCCCTCCGACGTCGTGGGCGGCTGGGCTCTCTCCCTCGCCTTCGTGTCGGCAACCTACCTCGCCGCGTACAGACGGGGCCGCGCGGTGGGCATGGGACCTGCCCCATTAAGCTCAGATATAGATTGACAACGCCCGTGGCGGCAAGAAGTACATCGCGCTTGGCCTTTCGACTGATGGCCCTCGCGTTCGCCGTTCGCGACTGGATGTCGCCGCGCGAGGCCATCCTGGACGAGGTCGGCATCGCGCCCGGCTTTCGCGTCCTCGACTACGGCTGCGGCCCGGGCAGCTACATCGTGGCGGCGGCGCGCCGCGCCGGAGCAAGCGGGAGGGTATACGCGGTCGATAGCAATCCCCTCGCGCTTGAGGAGGCGCGCCGGCGCGCCGCCGCCAACGGGCTGAGCAACGTAGCCACCATCCGCACCGACTGCGCCACGGGGTTGCCCAACGAGAGCATCGACCGCGTGCTCCTCTACGACATCTTGCACGACCTCGACCGACCGGCTGACGTGCTCGCTGAGTTGCAGCGCGTGCTCAAGCGCGACGGGGTCTTGTCGGTCAGCGATCATCACCTGAGTGAGGCCGAGATCCTCGACAGGGTGACGCGGGCCGGCTCGTTCAAATTGAGTAGCAAGGGAGCCAAGACGTACAGCTTCACAAAGGTGGGCGAATAGGTGCCAACGACGCCGTCCCCCTCGTCACGCCACCTTGAACCGCGTACGAGAAGGTTGCGCCGTTACCTGGACGTGATCGTGTACCTTCTCGCGCTGGCCATCGTGATGACCGAGTCGACTCGCGCGCACGACGCCTCTTGGTATCTCGGTCTCTGCTTCGTTGCCGCAGGGACACCGCTGTGGATAGTCGCGCGCTGGCAGCTCGGTCGCTCCTTCTCCGTGCGGGCCCGGGCACGCGAGCTCGTATCGAGTGGCCTCTACGCGCGCATTCGCCACCCCATCTACCTGTTCGGCGGCCTGGCGTGGACCGGCGCCCTGCTGATCTTGCTTGGCTGGCGAGGGTTGATCGTCGGAGGCATCGTGGCGCTCGTCGAGATTTGGCGAGCGCGGCGCGAGGAGCGCGTACTGGCGCAAGCGTTCGGTGCCCAGTACGAGGAGTACCGCCGCAAGACGTGGTTCTAGGCAGCCCGGCAGAGACCGCGCGCAAGACAGAGCCGTACGGAACCCGGAGCGTACGCAAGACAGAGCCCCTATCGGCGCGGTATACTGCCACAGCGCGACTGCCTGCGCGGGCGTGCGGGCGCACCAGCGCGTGTGGCAGCCGCCGTCACTCATAGGGCGGCTGAGGAGCAGATCAGCTTCAGGAGGCGTGCCGGTTTGGCTAAGCAGCAAGACGCAGTGGCAGGAAAGGCAAGCAGCGGGCGGTCGCAGCTGGTTGTGGCCTTGTTGGCCATCGTCCTGCTCGCCGTAGCTCTCGTCGCCCTGCCAGGCAGTGCCCTGGCCTCGCCTAGCGCGCTCGATATCGACACGTTCTTAGCTGCCCAAGGCTCGCCGCTCGTCGGCACCGGCGCCGACTTCGTCGCCGCCGGCCAGGCGTATGGCATCGATCCCTCCTTCTTGGTCGCCATCACAGGCGCGGAGAGCTCGTTCGGCAAGCTGATCTACCACGCGGGCACCGACTACGCGACGTACAACGCGTGGAACTGGTTCTACGCCCAACCCCGCGCGGCCAGCGACTTCGTCTCGTGGAGCGACGGCATACAGCACGTCGCCCAGGGACTAGCGAGCTCGCTCTACTACGGCGCTGGCCGCTACAGTGTGCTCGACATCGCCCCAGTGTACTGTCCCGATGGCACCCAAGCCTGGATCAACAACGTCTCGTTCTTCATGACCGAGCTGGGCGGCAACCCGGCCGACACGCGCCTGGCGGGCAGTGTGGGTGGCAGCACATCAAACGCCGCTGCCGTGCCGCCGAGTGCCCCCACGGCGAGCGCAACGGCCCCGACTGGCGGCGACGGCACGATGACCAACTCCGCCTCACCGCTCTTGGAACTGGTTGGTTCCGTGCAGGTCTCACCTCGGGTGGCCGCGGGCGCCAACGCTGAGTTCACCTTCACGGTGAAGAACGTCGGCCTCCAGGCGGGCACGTGGGATTGGCTCTGCCTCCTGCTGCGCCGCCCCAACGGGACAATGCTCGTCAGCGGACCAGGCAGCCCGATCACGCTCGCCGCCGGCCAAGAGCTCACGTTCGACGTCGAGCAAACTGTCGCCGCGCGTGGCACGTGGGACGGCGCCTTGTTCGTGCGCACCGGCGACGCGTGGCAGGCGCTGGGACCCAACCCGGCCTTCAGCTTTAGCGTCACACGCTAGAGCCTGCAAGTCCGGGTCATTTCAGCCTTAGCATCACATGCTGGAGCGCGCGAGTCCGAGTCATCGGGCAGAGCGGGCTCGGGTGCGTGCCGGGCAACAACGGTTGAGCCAGCCGCAAGCGGAAAACGCACCGCAACGCGCGTCAACGATCCGCGAGAGCGCAGGGCCGACGTTTCCGGTAAGCTTTAAGCATGTTCAAAGCTGTGACCCTCGATCTGTGGAATACCCTCATCGCCGACACGACCGTTAAGGAACGTATGGCGTTACGAGCGGAGCGGTTGCGCGACCTCCTCGAACCGTTCGGAGTTGTGCCCAGCGACGCCGATCTCGATCGCGCCTTCCGAGCCACCTGGGCTCGCTTCGACAAGGCGTGGGTCGAGCAGCACCGCACGCCAACGACACCCGAGTCAACCGTGGCGCTCCTGGACGAGCTAGGCGTCGTTGCACCGCCTGAGGCACAGGAGCGCATTGCGCGGATGATGGAGGACCTCATCCTCGAAGTCCCGCCAACGGCTGTGCCCGGCGCCCGCGAGACGCTCCAACGCTTGCGCGACGAACTAGGCCTGCGGCTGGCGCTGATCTCCGACACGGGTCTGTCACCTGGCCGCACCTTGCGCCCAATACTGGCCAACCTCGGCCTGCTCGAGTACCTCGACGTGCTCTACTTCTCCGACGAAGGAGGAAGGAGCAAGCCCGACGTGCGCGTGTTCCACGAGGTCCTGCGCCAACTCGGCGATGTGCGCCCGGCGGAGGCGGTACACGTCGGCGACATGGAACGCACGGATGTGGACGGCGCGCATGCCGCTGGCATGCGCGCCGTCCACTTCGTCGGTGTGAGCGATGCTGACCTGGCGCAGTCGTCCGCCGATGCCGTCCTGCACGACTTGCGCGAGCTGCCCGACGTGCTCGCTCGTCTCGACGGGAAGGGATAACTCCGCGGCGCTAGGCGGACGCGCCGTCGGGCAGCTCGCCGACGGCCGCCGCAGCCTGACGCAGGCGTGCGACGGCCTCTTCGCGGCCAAGCGTCGCGAGGCTCTCGAAGAGGCCGGGCGTCACCGTTTGGCCGCTCATGCCCAAGCGCAGCGCGGCAAAAACCGCTTTCGGCTGTACGCCTAGCTGGTCGGGCAGAGCACGCACCACCGTCTCGACGTGCTCAGCGTCAAAGGGAGTGACATTCTCCAGGGCAGCGATGGCGGCGGCCAGCACGCGCGCCGCCTCGGGCGTCGCCGCAAGGCGAGCCCGCGCCTCTTGCGAGAGCTCCAGCGGTCGGAAAAACCAGCCAGCGATGCCGACGAAGTCGTTGAGCACCTCAATCTTCTCCTGCACGAGCGGAGCCACCGCGCGCACAAGATTACGCTGCGCATCCGTCGCGGGCGCGGCGAAGAAACCGATGCGCTCGAGCTGTGCGACCAGGCGCTCGCCCAGCTCGGCGGCAGGTAACTGCCTGATGAAGCGCCCGTTCATCCAGCGCAGCTTCTCCGGATCGAAGATCGACGGCGCCGTCCCCAGCTTCTCCACGTCGAACTCGCGCACCAGGTCGGCGAGGCTCCAAGTGATCATCGACTCATCGAACTCGGTGCTCAGGAAGCAGAGGTAGTTGCGCACGACCTCGGGCAGGAAACCTTGGTCGACCAGCTCCTCGAGCTTGGTGGCCCCGTGGCGCTTGGAGAGCTTCTTGCGATCGATGCCGAACAGCAGGGGCATGTGCAAGAACTTGGGCACCGGCGCACCGAGAGCCTCGTAGATCAGGATCTGCTTCGGCGTGTTGGGGATGTGGTCGTCGCCGCGGATGACGTGCGTGACCTGCATGCTCACGTCGTCGACGACGACGGCCAGGTTATAGGTGATCGTGCCGTCCGAGCGCTGCACGATGAAATCCCCAATGGTGTCGTTCGGCACCTCGACCCGCCCGCGCAGGAGGTCGTCGAAACCGGTGACCCCCGTCGTCGGTGCCTTGAAGCGCAGGGTCCATGGTTCACCGGCAGCCTGGCGACGGCGGATCTCGTCGGCAGAGAGCGAGCGGCACTTGCCGCTGTAGAGCCAGGCCCGTTTCTCGGCCTGCGCTTGCTCGCGCTCAGCCGCCAGCTCCTCCGGCGTGCAGAAGCAGGGGTAGAGATGCCCGCCGGCCAACAGACGGTCGATGAAGGCGCGGTAGATCGCCGCGCGCTCCGTTTGGCGGTACGGGCCGTGCGGCCCCGGCTTGCCGGGACCTTCGTCCCAATCGAGGCCCATCTCTCGCAGGCTGCGCACGATCTGCGCGATCGCCTCGTCGGTGGAGCGCGAGGGGTCGGTGTCCTCGATACGCACGATGAAGACGCCGTCGTGCCGGCGAGCGAAGATGTAGTTGTAGAGCGCCGTGCGGGCCCCGCCGAGGTGCAGGTAGCCGGTGGGCGAGGGCGCGAAGCGGACGATGACCTTAGGCATGCTGCCCATGATACCGCAAGGCGTGGGGCGGCTGCCGAGGCGCGCTCAGAAGACGCTGAAACGGGCCACGAGGTGAGCGTTGCCGAGGTTGCGTGCATCGCCAAGGTAGTGCACGCGCAGCAAGATACGCCCACGATGCGTGGCACGGTAGGCAAAGACGAAGTGCGAGGCAGAGTCGGTGCGCGTACGCGCTACGACGCGCCAGCTCGCACCCTCGGTGCGCGACTCTTCGAGCAACACGGGCACATGGGCCTTTAGGGGCTTGATGACTCCCCAGACCGACATGGTGCCGCCGAGCGGCACGGGTGAAAGGGCCCGGTGTTCGACCACCTCGACCCGCACGCCGACGGAAACCGTAGTGGAACTGGCCGGCCCTAGGTACTGACCGTAACCGGCAAACCTGGCGCCGTACACGGTGTTGGTACGTGGCCAGAAGGCGCGCCGCCACAGCCCGACGCCGTTGGTTGCGCCCGTGATGCCGATGGCACCCACGCGCCCGAGTACCACCTGCGCCAGGTGTGGCACCGGGTAGCCCCCGCTCGTGCTCGACACCGTGAGCGAGACCGAGCCGCCGTAGGTCAGTGTGCGACGGCTGCTCGCCAGCGCCAGGGAAACGGGCGTATCGCCCACCCACAGATCGCGCGTGAGGGTGCGCGTCGTTCCCGTCGTCGCTTGCAGGTCGAGCACGTGGTGACCGTCGGCAAGCGGCGGCGTAGTGAGTGCCCAGCCTTCCGCTGACTGGTCGAAGAGGCCGTCGGCATCGGTAGCCGTCGCCGGTGTCCAGTCGCCGCCATCGACGCGGTACTGCACGTCGTGCGGCACCAGGATGCTGATGTCGTGATCGAACGCCGAGCCGTAGCTGTTACTGCCGTGCGGCCACGGCTGCTCGCGCACCGTGCCAGTTAAGGCGAGGCGGCCACCGCTCAGTTGCACCTGCGGTTGATCGGTGAACCGCGGCGCGGTATCGACGACGTCGGGAACGCCGGCCTGACGACTGTCGCGAGCGCCGACCTGGCCACGCGTGGACGGACAGATCTGCCCGTTGCGATAGGCCTCGATCGAGTCGATGCCCGCGCGCATGATGCAGGGGTAGTTGGTCGACCCACCACGCTCGGCGTTGGCGTTGCGGACCCACAGGTAGCCGGAGTAGAGATTGGGACCACTGTAGTCGAGCGGGCCCCAGTACTCGTCGAGCGCGCCGAAGACGTGCCCGATCTCGTGCGCGAGGATGGCATCGAGCATCTGCGGTCCGAAGACCGTTGGATCGAGCTGGTAGCCGTTGTCGTAGGTGAGGACGACGTACGGGCCGAAGAGACTGAACGTGTAGGCCAACATGCCTCGATCGTTCGCGCCGGCGAACCAGCCGTCGCCGTCGTCGAGGTTATCAACCACGTAAACGGTGAAGGCCCAGTCGGTGTGGTTCGCCCGGCGCACGGCATTGTCGTAGGCCTGTTCCGGCGGCGGACTGTCGTTCTGCCCGCCGCTGAACCCCAAGGCGCGCATAATCGGCCAGCGCCAGACTCCGTCCTGCAACGATGAGTGGTTGATGGGCTCGTAGGGCGTCAGTGCTGTTTGCGGCGCGCCCAGGGTGCCGCTGGGCGGCACGACGAAGGTCAATGCCGCCCCAGGCACCTGGGCCGCCCACCACGCGAGGGCAGTATCAATCTTGGTGAGCACGAACGCGCGCCGATCGCCGGGGTTGTTCGGGTCGCTGTTGGTCCAGTTCTCGCTGCTTGGCTCGGCTGCCCCCGAGCTCTGCGGGAAGATGATGCTGACGGCGACCGAGCCGGCCGCAAAAGCGACCGGCTCGGTCGCCCGCGGAAAGAAGTTGAGCTGCCCACTGAGCTGTGCGAAGACCTGCGCTGCGAGCGGCTGCGCACTGGCCGGCGAAGCCGCAGCGTCGCTCGCGCCGGTGGTCATTGACGGAGGCACGATCCCCGTGGGGCTGAGCGCGTCGGCCGACGGAGGCGGCTCTTTCAGGTCGGAGTCGAGGCCGAGCGTACCCGCGTGCGACGGGAGGGGCGGCGGCGGCGAAGTCGCCGCCGCCCGCAACGCCTTGATGAGCGCCAGGCCACGCGACACCTGCTGGGAGAGCTGCGCCGAAGCGCCGGTGGGCGGCGCTGCGCCGGCGCGTAACACGGCGAAGCCGTCGGCGCGCAGGCGCAGCGCCGCCCCGTCGCTCACACGGGCCACGGCGACGCGCGGCGGAAACACGACGAGGGCGTGCACGTTCGCCTGCCGCAGAAGGTCTTGCAGCGCCGTGAGATCGCCGCTCAGGCTGGCCGGGGCAACGAGCACGGCATCGGCAAGCGGCGACCGCCGACACTCCGACGACCAAGCTGGCGGCCAAGGCGCAAACGCCAACGAGGCAGAGAGTCAGAACGAGCGTCCGCGGCGGACGCCCGCGCCTCGGCGAGGCGACGGGGTGATGAGAACGGCGTTGATAGGCAGACAGTGACACCCAACCTCCTGCATGCGATTGTAGGCGTAGGCGCGCCCGAGAGGCAATCGCGCGGCGGTTGATGTTGCCAGGCACGTTGATCGTCAAGCTCAGTGGCAGACAGCCGCGCCCAGCCCGTCGCCAGACAGCCGCGCCCAGTCGAGCGATATACTGAACCTCGCGATGAGTGACGAACGCACCACCTCCAGCAGCCACATGCGCACCGACGCCAGCGAGCACTCACGTACACCTACCCACTTCGCCCCGGTCGACAGCCCTGCATCCGCTGCCACTGCGGCTGCCGAGCGCAGATTGGCCGCCGACCTGCTCGAGCTTGGCTTTACCGACGTGGCCGCCATCCACCGCAACCTCCCGGCCGCCGAACTCGTGGCCCGCTCATTGGCGCGTGGCGAAGGAATCTTGGCGGCCAACGGAGCGCTGGTCGTGCGCACTGGCGAGCCGACTGGTCGCTCGCCGGCCGACCGGTTCATCGTCGAGCGGCCGCCCTTCACCGATGCGGTTGACTGGGGCCCTATCAACCAGCCTTGTTCCCCCCAACTCTTCGCCCGCCTGTTGACGAGGGCCAGACGCCACCTGCGCGGTCGCGAGATCTACGTCTTCGACGGCTACGCCGGGGCAGAGCGTACCTACCGCATGCCGCTGCGCGTGGTCTCCGATACGGTCTGGCACGCCCTCTTCGCACAGACGCTCTTCGTACGCCCGACTGCCGTCGACCTCCAAGATGCGTTCGTGCCCGAGTTCACCGTCATCGACTGCGGCGCCCTCCCCGCCAATCCCGAGATCGACGGCACACGCTCGTCGGTCTTCGTCGGCATCGACTTCGCTCAGAAGCTCATCCTCATCCTGGGCACGATGTACGGCGGCGAGATCAAGAAGGCCGTCTTCACCGTGATGAACTACCTGTTGCCTGAGCGCGACGTCCTGCCCATGCACTGTTCGGCCAACGTGGGCGCAAACGGAGACACGGCCCTCTTTTTCGGCCTCTCCGGCACCGGCAAGACAACCCTCTCAGCCGACCCTTCGCGGCGCTTGATCGGCGACGACGAGCACGGCTGGAGCTCGCACAGCGTGTTCAACTTCGAGGGCGGCTGCTACGCCAAGGTCATTCACCTCTCGCCCACCGACGAGCCGCAGATCTTCGCCGCCATCAAGTTCGGCTCGATCCTGGAGAACGTCATCGTCGACCCGCTCACGCGCGCCATCGACTATGACTCCGACGCGCTCACCGAGAACACGCGCGCCACGTACCCGGTGGACCATATCCCGGGAGCGATCGTGCCCGGCGTGGGTGACCACCCGCGCAACGTTTTCTTCCTCACGTGCGACGCCTACGGCGTGCTGCCACCCATCGCCAAGCTCACGCCCGAGATGGCGAGCTACCACTTCCTCTCCGGCTTTACCTCAAAAGTGGCTGGCACGGAGGCCGGCGTCACCGAGCCGCAACCCACTTTCTCAGCTTGTTTCGGAGCGCCGTTCATGCCGCGCTCGCCGGTCGTCTACGCCACGATGCTGGCCGAACGCCTGGCTACCCACAGGGTTGACTGCTGGCTGGTGAACACCGGCTGGACAGGCGGCCCTCACGGCATCGGCCAACGCATCGATATCGGCGTGACGCGCGCCTTGCTCTCCGCCGCTCTCGAATCAACGCTGGCCGCAACGACGTTCCGACCTGACCCTCTCTTCCGCATCCTGGTCCCTGACGAGATACCCGGCCTGCCAACCTCGCTCTTGCACCCGCGCGAGACCTGGCGCGATCCGGCTGCCTACGACACGCAAGCAAGGCTGCTTGCGGCCAAGTTCGCCGAGAACTTCGTCCAGTACGAGCCCTCTGTGCCGCCCGAGGTGGCGGCAGCGGGGCCGCGAGTCGAATGAAGCCGCCACCGTCGACGCTGCCTCGGCCAGCCAGCGTCGCTTCAGCGGCACTGTCACCAAGGGGAGGTCTTTCCCGATGAAGATCGCCACGTTCGCCGTCGAGCAGTGGATGAACGAGCACGAGACCACGGCGCGCTGGAACATCGCCGAGACGTGCGTCGATTCGCTGACGCTCGGCGAGCTCCTCGAGTTGAGCGGAGCGCCGGACGAAGTGCTGCGCGAGCTCACCGCCCTGAAGCTCACCTACGGGGATATCCCCGGTTCGCAGGAGTTGCGCGGTCGGATCGCCGAACTCTACGCTAACGGCGGCGCTGCGTTCGCGAGCGTCGGCTCCGGCGGCTCCGCCGCCTCCGTCGCCCCCGCCAACGTCCTGGTCACCGGCGGCGCTATCGAGGCCAACTTCCTCGTCTCCTTCGCCCTGGTCGAGCCCGGCGACACCGTCATCAGCGTGGCGCCAACCTACCAGCAGCTCTACGCGGTCCCGCAAGCGCTCGGTGCCGAGACCAAGATCTTGCCGCTGCGGCCCGAGAACGGCTTTCTGCCCGACCCCGAGGAGCTGCGCCACTTGACGGACCGCAAGACGCGCTTGATTTGCCTGAACAACCCCAACAACCCGACCGGAGCCCTGATCGATGAGGCGCTCCTGCGCGAGCTGCTGGCCGTGGCCGAGGAACGCAACGCTTGGGTGCTCTGCGACGAGGTCTACCGCGGCCTGGAGCACGAGCCCGGCACAACGGCGCCCTCGGTCATCTCACTCTACGAGCGCGGCATCAGCACGGGGAGCATGTCGAAGGTCTTCTCGCTGGCGGGGCTACGCAGTGGCTGGATCGTCGGGCCACCTGAGGTGATCGACCTCTGCCAGAAGCGCCGTGACTACACGACGATTAGCTGCGGCCTCATCGACGACCGTCTCGCGGCGCTGGCCCTGGCGCACCGCGACGTCCTGCTCAAGCGGAACCTGGGCATCGTGCGCGGCAATGCGCGTTTGCTCGACCAGTGGGTCGCCAGCGAACCTCACCTCGACTACGTCCAGCCGCGCGCTGGCACCACGGCGTTCATCCACTACGACTACCCTCTCGGATCGGCAGAGCTCTGTCAGGCGATCTTCGACGCCAGCGGCGCGTTCGTCGTGCCGGGCAGCGCGTTCGCGCTGCCCCGGCAGTCCGAGGATGACAGCCCGGACCGCGGGCATGGCGTCCCTGATTTCGAGCACTGGTTCCGCGTGGGCTACGCTTCGTCGCCTGCCGTGCTCGAGGGCGGCCTCGCAGCCATCTCAGACTATCTCCGCGGGTTGGAACAGCGGCTCTAGCGCGCCGGCTCTCGCGCCTCCGTGAATGCCTGCCCCCGCACCGTGCGTAGCCCCTGACGCCGTGCATGGTATACTCTCGCGATCTATGGGCATTTCGACCTCTTTCCTTACCATGCACCAAGATCGCGGCACGCCGCACGCCGGTCAGAGGCGCCACGGGCACCGTCCGGGGGAGGCAGCGTGAGCC
>Ga0078972_1011968_pt1 | contig 15191 bp, 16 predicted proteins | sample YelNatPaOPGAMG01_FD_67568 | JGI IMG/M metagenome (GOLD analysis project Ga0078972, IMG submission 67568) | Hot spring thermophilic microbial communities from Obsidian Pool, Yellowstone National Park, USA - OP-RAMG-01 (SPADES assembly) (version 2) | ecosystem: Environmental > Aquatic > Thermal... | reverse complement strand
AAGATACATTGTCTTCTGGGCAAGTATTTGGGAGTTCAGGATGTGGAGGAAATATGAGGGGTATTTCAATGGCAAAACCGTTATACTCAAGCCATGGAAATTAGCACATATAATATTGAAATAACCCTGAATAATATGAATGCAGTATTTTCAGCATAGATTAAGAATGAATTCTATTTATGATTATATTTAATAATGGTCTATTTTTTATTTCTAAGGATCTGCAAGCCAATAAAAAAGTGTCTAATTTTTTAAAGAAGCATTTGAATTACAGTTTTTAAAAACATATTGAGATTTTTCGCTGTCAAAAAAGTGTCAAGTTTTAAAGAAAACAATTTAAAATAAATGATTTCGCAATATATATAGGGATTTTTATTGTCAAAAAACGTGTCCAATTTGTCAAAAAAGTGTCAAAAAAGTGTAAAGTTTTAAAGGAAATAATTTAAAATAAAGGCTTTTGCAATATATATTGAAATTTTTATTGTCAAAAAACGTGTCCAATTTGTCAAAAAAGTGTCAAGAAAAGTGTCAAAAAAGTGTCAAGAAAGTGTCAAGAAAAGTGTCAAGTTTTTTAAAAACTTGACACCCAATATAGGCTACCCCATGGGGTAGGTTTTTTAGAAAAAAAATTGACAGTCTACGTTCAACTTTTTACCGAAGATCATGGTTATCATTGATAAAAATGGACAAAAATGGACAGTCAAATTTTTTGTCAAAATGAAAAATTATTTTGTAGAATATTATTTAATATTATCTTTGAAATTATTTACATGGAAAAAATTCGTGATTTTAAAAGGTGAATAAAATGACAAAGGTATATGAGGTATATAAGGACATTAATTGTTGAGAAGGTAAGGCATGTTAGGAATGAAAGGCAGAGGGAGCTGATTGATAAGTTCTGCAGGGAAAAGGGCTATAACTTGAAAATATACGAGGATCAGGCTAAATCAGGTGGTTCTACGAATAGGCCTGCTTTTCATAAAATGATGTTTGAGATAGATGGTGCAGACATTGTTTTCATTACAAATATAGACAGGATGGCAAGGTCTTTGATTGATCTCTTAAATACTATTCAGATTTTAGAGGAGAAGGGCATTGAATTTATGTCCTTGCGAGACTCGGGCATTGACACCACATCTCCGAATGGAAAACTGCTGTTGCAAATTTTGGGAACCTTTGCAGAATTTAAGAGAAACTTGATATACCGGATGACTCAGGCGGGGAAGGAGAAGGTCCGGTAGAGGGGTATGAGTTTAGCTATTGAAGGATGGGAATTATCAGAATGTAAATGATATTCTTCTATATATAGGAAATTATTTCGGGATATGACAATTTCAGGATATCACACATAAATTTAAATATAATAAAAATTAAATATAAATACCGGATAAGGTGATAAATGTAGGAAAGATAAATCTATTTCAGTCTCAAGATTTTTAATTTTTTTTAATCTGTTCAATCAATTCATAATAACGCTATAATATATTCAATTCTACGTTAAATTTTTCTTTAACTTTTTCTAATATCCTTCTAAGATCGGATTCTGAAAGTTCACCCATTCCATAACCATCGATGTAGCCTTCTATTTTTATAAAATGAGTAATAAACGGCTCTTCGGAAAATAATATACTAGAAAATGAAACTTTCCACGGAAAAAGAACCCCATTTTTTTCCATAGGCCAAACTGGAGTTTGGTCATCATAAAAAGTTTCTTTCACTATACCAATTGCGTGAATTTCTCCAGTTGTAGCTATTTGAAAAACAATAATATCAAAAGGCTTAATTCTATTGAAAAGCCTGATAAACTCTCTCCAGTGTTTTCTTTGTTTTTCTCCTGCCTCTCTATCCCAAAAACACCATAATAATCTTTCTTTAGCTACCTTTTATATTTTCAATATCTTTGGACGAAACTAACCATGAACTCATATAAAAATCATATGAGTTTCCAATATTTAAATATCATGAGGCAATAATCCGATAAATGGATTCTGTGAAATTATTGGAAAAGGTAACTGAATTGATATTTTTACAAAAAATACCTTTACATATTGTATCTGATTCATGAACTGGCTTGTATCCATTCCTGTAATATCCGTATAAATTGATGTGATAAAGATTGATGAATTGCTTAACCACTTCTGAAGGAATTAATAGGAACCTTGCTCAATATAGCCTTAACTGCAAAGACATGCCTGAACTCTCTTTTTCTACTCTTTACAAATTAACAATGGAAATAAAATAATGAATATCTTTGATATGAGGTATCCTTGACCTTTACACAAAAATGTGGACACTATAAATCTTTTTTCCTATAATTGCAAAATGTTTAAAAACTTAACATTTGAAGTCAATTAGCTCTGGAATATCATTTACCAAAGCGTTTACTTTTTTTTCATTAATTAATATTTCGAAGTGATTTGCGTTAGCTTCTTCTATAAGTGATTTTAATAACTTATAATCTTCATTAGTTAATTTTGTACCAACATTTGTAAGTCTGAGTATAGGTTTAATTTGATTTATTTTCACTTTATTTTGTTTTTCAGAATCATAATATAAATCTTTTAAATTTGTATACAATATCATTTTTAACAAACCATCTTTAATATCTTCCTCTTTAGGTAAAGGTGAGGATATACTGTGTTTCGCTTCCACTAAACACATTTTACTTGCCTCAAAATTTAAAAATACTTCATCTACAGTAAAGTGATAAATCCCTCCCAAATAGTTTTTAATATCTATAATAGCTTTCCTGCCATAAATCATTTCTTTGGGTTGAATTGTAGCGCCTTCTCTATATTGAGCTTTTTTAGATAATTGCCTAGAGTAATCCCTGAAAGCTATTGCGTCCTTCATCACTTTCTCTATCCTTTTTAAAGCTGATTTATGATTGTGCATTTTGATTTTTAGTTCATCTGAAATTTTTTCGTAAGATTGTACAGCTTTTTCCGCTAATTGTTTTATATTAGATATTTCATTAATATTCCAATGCAACGAATCTGATCTATATTTAGAAAGTTCATCAAACTTTTCCTCTAAATATCTATAGTCAAACTCTTGGCTTGTTATTTTGTTTTGAAAATTAGGATTTTTTTGTGCTTTTTCGTAATAACCAACAATCACATAAACGTTTAACAGACTCATAAGGGATACTGTATCCCATTGTATAAAATCTCTATCCCCATCGTAACCTTCATCCTTTATAACAGGTATAATGGTAACAATTTTACCTTCCTTAAATTGTAAAGTATTATAAATCCTTGTATAAGGATAAGACCTAGTTCTCTTAGGGGAAACCCACCAACTAACAGCAAATTTATCATCATTTTTATTATATATAAAATAAGATGCATTTCTAATACCTTTAGATAAATCATCATACGTATTCAAGTTGGGCAACAAAAATTTGTATTCATAACTAATACCTTCAATTGTTCCGTAAAGATGAATCAAATAAATCACCTCTTTTGCAAATTCTCTTCAATCTTTTTTCTTAACTTGGTTCTTAATCTCTTAGAATCTCCCCTTTCTATTATTTCAATGTCTGATTTTTCAAAAAGCGTATTCATAGCTACCCTTTCTTTTATTACATCTTTTAACTCTAAGTCTATTTCGTAACCTATTGCTTTTCTCTTTAAATTTTTTGCAACTTTTAACGTAGTTCCAGTCCCTGCAAATGGGTCTAAAACTGTATCTCCAACATAAGAATAAAGTGTAATAATCCTATGAGCTAGTTCCTCCGGAAATGGAGCTGTATACTTCGAATACTTACTATTAGGTAAAACGTTAGTAATTTCCCACACGCTTAAGTACCACTTTTCTTTTTGAAATTTGTTTATATCGATTTTGCTCTCTTCCTTATTTATTTGCTTAAATTTTCCAGGCTTCTTAAATATAACAATATCTTCGTAGACATTATCTGGGTAATAATATAAAGGATATGGGTTTTGAATAAGTACACCACTTCTTCTACTAATCCTAATATAACCTTCTGGTTTTTTCCAGATAATTCTTTCTTGATACTTAAAACCTAATTCTCTCATTATTCTTATCAAATCTGAAATAATAGGGTAGAGTTCACCGTCGATTCTAACATCTGCAGTAACATAAGCTGCAACTCTGCCATCATTGAGAACACGAAATACTTCATTCCCTACATCCCTGAGCAAGCTTAAATATTCATCATATGAAGGAAAAAGATCAGGAAAATCAAAGGGAGCATTATAATATGGGGGAGATGTAAGAACTAGATCAACGCTTTTATCCCCCAATTCGCTCATTTTCCTAGAATCTCCAAAAATAACTTTAATCATTAGTTAGTAATTTATTTTTTAAACTTAAAGTTTTTGTATTCATATTTTTGATCATAAATAAACTTATAAAAAAATTATAACATCACAATATCTTTATTGAAATCTCTCTTAGGGTTTAATTTTTTCCTATTAAAAATAAAAATCTTCTTAAATATGTTTATGTTATTTGGGTCTTATGGTTTTTAAACTTGTATATGGAGAGTCCTTAATAGTGTGAAACAACAATGGTAAATGATAGATAGCAAAGAAATGTAAGAAGTAAAGTAAATTTAGAAGGGTAGATGAGATGTTTTTTCACAATAATATCAAATACAGTTAGTGTCTTTAATCCTCCATTTATATGGAGAATGGCAGCCTCTAGCTACATTCACTAACCTAAAAATAAGGCTTTCAATTCTTAGGCCCTTCTTCATACATAATATCGCTTTATATTTTTCAAAATCAATGACAATGTGAATTAAAAATAATTATGAATATCTAGATCCTCCATAATGAAATTCGCATACTTTATCCATTTTCCAAGGTTATAGTAAACTCTAAAGCAGAGTAAAAAAATTTCTTTAATTAGGCTAATTTATATCTCAATAATCATTAAATCCATTAGTTCTTTGAAATCAATTTTTTTAATTTATAGTGAATTCTCTAATATAATCGTAGAATTGTTGTCTTAAAGATAAGGGTATGTGTCCACCATCACTTAAAACTTTATGCCGTTTATTATATATATCCATAAATAATTCTATAAGTTCTTGTTTATCTGGAAATATCTGGAAAATTAATCTAAGTATAGCATATAGATTATCTTTGTTAATGTTATTATCAATTATTATATTCAAATAATGTCCAGATTTGATATCTTTATGGTAAATCCCATTAGTTTTTACGCCAACATCATTTAATCTTGCCATTTTAGCTTGTACTTCATGTTCTCCCCTTACATTATTATTGAATAATTGTTCTATCGTATTATCTCTATCTACAACATTATTTTTTTGCAAAAACTTTAAAGATTTTTCAGCACATTCTTTGAAAACTTCTGCATTTTCTGTATTTTCAAATTTAAAAGCAGAACTTTTATCAAAAGTCATCAATCCCAATAATGTTAAAATTATTACTTTTTCATCCCAAGAAAGCGTTTGCTTATTCTTTTCAAAAGGAACTGTAAAGAAATTTTTATTTATATCATCTAAAAATTCATCCATATTATCATATTTTATTTTTATTAAAGTCTTTAGTGTTATTAAATAATTATTTTCATCTTTTTTATATAAATAATTTTCATTTAATAATATCTCTTTTTCTACTTCACTTAAATTGATTTCTGCCAAACCTAGTTTATTAAAAAATTCATAACGTTTTGATGATGATTTTTTTAATAAATCTATCACTTTCATTTTATTATAGTTTGGATGTTTCCTTAAATCCTCTAAAAATTTAGTAATTAAATTATCCTTGTTTTTTTCTTCATTCATTAGTTTCATCCTCCTTTAAATTTCTATAAGAATCACAAATAGCTTTTGATTTAGCGTTCAAATCATTACTTTCTGGTCTGGCCATAAGCAATAACAACAATTTATTAGATTTTACTTCTTCCTCAGCTATTTTTATTAAATTCTTTAAATTGTTTTCATCCATATCACCTATTTCATCAACTAATATAATTTGTTTTTTCCCTGTAGTGTCTTGTTTCATTCTGGCTAAAAGCCCATTTAAAGCGCTTGTTCCTGTTCCAATTGAAATGAATGAAATCCTTTGTTCACCTATTTCTTCATTCAAACGCACGATATATTCACGATTGATAAAATCTATATTTAATAAGTAATATTTTTCATGTAGATGATAAATATATTTAAGAATATTTGAAATGTACTTACCTAGTTTGTCATAAAATTCTATTTCAGAATTATTAATGTTAAAACCGCGCTTATCAGATTTCAATAACATATCAATCAACTTTATATATTTATTTAACTTTTCTTTAACTTCATCCACTCTTTGATACTCCGATTCTAATTCATCTCTAGTCATTGTGGTTGATGGTTTCTTAATTGTCTCTAATCTATTTAACTCGTTAGTTTGATTGTCTTTATCTCTGTTTAAACTCTCTATTTTATCCTTATAATTTTCACAAATATGTTTATATTTATCTAATTCTTTTTCTAAATTAGATAATTGTGAATCGTTAATTACTGGAATATCTGATATGGATATTTTATTAGAGTTTTCAATTTCTTTATATTTGTCTTCTATTTTTCTTATCTCTTTATCGAGCGAATCTATTTCATCCCAAAGTTCATTCTTTCTATTTTCTAGAATATTAATTTGTGATTCATAATTTTCTTCGATACTATCGGATTCAATTTGTTTTTCCTTTTCATAAGTATTAAGCAAATTTTTTAATTCATTTAATTCATCTATCAAGCTATCACAAACATTTTTTAAATTATCAAGTTTTTCGACACTCTCAATATCCTTTTTGTACTTTTCTTTTTCATCATAAAGTTTTTTGAGTAATTCTCCTACATTTGAATCTAATATCTTTATATCCAAATTTTCTATATAATTCTCTAATACTTTTATTATTTCATCAATTATTTTGTATTGTAAATATAATTTACTATTTTTTTTCCTCTCAAGTTCTGTTTTCACCGACTCTTTTATATTATTAAAATAGTTGTATAATTTAACTATATAATTTACAGAAATAGATTCAACCTCTCTGCTGTTTAATGATGATAACTCTTTTTCAAAAATTTCATAAAAAACGTTGTCATTTTTTACAAATGAATCGAATAAAGGTTTAGATTGAATAATTAAATAATAAATATTATTACTTTTATTAATGATCTGGTTTGAATAATCCATAATTTTTTTATTTGATTTTTGAATTTTTTTATTTTTCTTTTTTAGTTTTTGAATTTCTCTTTCAATATTATCAAATTGTGATGTTTTTAAAATTATATCTTTATATAATTTATTATATTTTATATAGACATATTTATCGTTTATTTCCTGGCTTTCTTTTTCACATTGTTTTTGTAGCGAGTTATAATCTTCTAATTTTTTATTCAAGTCTTCTATCTTATTTTTTAATTTAGTTTTTTTATCCTCCGATTCTTCATAATTTTTCAAGTCTTCAAACACTTTATAAATATAATCTCGATATTTTTCTAATAACCTTTCATAATCAAATAATTCATTTTTAATATCGTCTATAATACGTTCTAATTTTTTTATTGGTTCACCTGGAACCTCATAAAGAATTTGAAGGTTATCACTTAAATATGTATACCCTTCTTGCTTGTTATTGATATAATACTCAGGATATCCTTTTTTCTTATCATATTTTATTTCAATTTTAAATTTGTTATCGTAGCTAGAAATAAATAAGTTCATCTCAAAGTCAGGGCTATTAAGAATTATTTTACTCTTCTCCTTCATGATTTCATTATCAATATTATCAGGTTTAAAATTAGAAAGTGCTAGTTTAATCATTGATAGAACTGTGGTTTTACCAGAATCATTAGGTCCCTTTAATATACATATATTATTTCCCTTATAGTTTTCCGAGTATTTTTCTATATTGTTAACTTGTAAATTTTTATAGGTAAGTTCAAACATTTGTTAATCACTCCTTTTTTTTGCATAATCTAAAGCTCTTTCTAAAGTTTTGTATTCCTCTTCTGATAATAATTCTTTTAATAGATTTTTAATATCGTTTTCTTCATTTTTCATATAAACCACCTAATGGCAACGGGAATTTTATTAAATTTACAAAACTTAACCCATAAATTTTGGAAATTGCGTAGCCTGGAGCTAGAGCATCATCGTTTATTATCTTATGCACATCTTTTTGTGAATAACCCTTGAAGAAAATTTTTGTATTGACAATTTTGCTGATGCCAGAAGGTATATCTTCCAAATTTTGAGATGCAAATATTACGCCAATTCCTAATGATCTACCTTTTCTTGCTATTGCATCTAGGGTTTTTAATGCCTCATAAGTTTTAGAATTACCATAGAATTCGTGAACTTCATCTATTATTATAAGGATAGGTACATCAGAGTTAGACTCTCCTTTATTCTTCTCTTCATAAATTTTATCAAGTATATCCCTCAAAAGAATGGCTCCAAACCCAATTGCATTCTTTTGACTCAGGTCTATAACTGACATCTTTCTTCTCTCTAAGATGTCCTTTGCTTCTAACTCCACAGCATTATCTACATCAAAAAATTTTGATGCTGTTATAAAGGCATTTTTAAGGCTATAATATGTTGAAGGGTGTAATGTGTATTGAAAAGTATTCCCATTTTCAGTAAGAGCATTATAAACTCTTTCTTTATTAGGATCTATGAAGTAATCAATAAAATCAGACATTTTATCCCCGTTACCGTCTCTTCCCATAACTTTAACCTGCCAATATCTAAATATATCTATTATTTGTTCAGCGCCCTTTTCAGGAAGATTTTGAATAATTCCACTTAGATTTTCGGGATTTAATTTATTCGTTTTAATTGTTATACTTATAGCTTTATTTCTGTCTATCTTCTTTGACGTGGGTACATTGTTACCTGGGTAATAGATTCTGAATGAATTAATTCCGTGTGGTTCTTCTCCAATAGCTTTCCATTCATCAATAATTTCTTTTCTATTAGTTCTGGATGGTTTATCCATGTAAAGAAGATCGTCCTCTTTTACATTAATCGCTAAAACAGCGCCAGGGCCATCATATGTTTCCAGTTTTTCAATGAAATATTGTGCAAAATATTTCATTGCTGCCGTTTTACCTGATCCGGTAGCACCAGTAATTAAAGTTTGATAAAAAAAGAATTTTTCAGGTATATGAACTATGATCGGATTTTTATTTTCGTCCTTAAATACTTGTGTTGTATAAGCATATATCGTTGCAGAAAAAATTGGCACTCCTCTTTGATTATTCATTATATAATTAATTTCTTCCTGATTGGAACGCCTTGCAAACAACATTGGCTTTATGTAACTGTTTAAGCCATCTTCTCTTTGAGGTATTTCCATTATTCTAATTGCTGATACTATATTTCTAACTTTTTGATCAACAAGCAAAGGTTTAAGATCCATATCAGCAAGCATTGGTGAAACATTAAAATAATTTATTTGCTGAGAATTTTCTACCCTTAATATGAATTTTTTATCATAATCTTCTACAGTTATGTATGAACCATAAGGAATTATTCCATCATTTTCAGTATCTCTAGATATTAATTTTATTTTTCCTCCTTCTTCTCCTAATGTAATTAACCTCATTTTCCTCACCCAAATCTTGTATAATTAATTGTTGGAATTAACCCTGATTTAAATATGATATTATCCATATTTACAGCTTTTAATACTTCTCTAGCGTAATCTTCAGCAATTGCAACTATTTTTGGCTGAGGATTTTTTACATCCCCTTGAGAAATAAGTAAATAATAAATGATATTAAATATTTTATTCAATTGATCTTTATAAGATTTATAAGTATCTTCATGCACTTCAAGCCTTATTGGACTAACGTTATCATAAGGTTTTAAATAAGTGAAAATTTTAACATTATTGCTGTTATATTCGTCTTGATAATAGTACAAACCTGTTCTTTGCCCTTTTTTTAAGATTTTAAATGCAAATTCAAAGTCAGAGTTGTACTTTCCTTCATATAGATTATCAACTAATAATGAACTGTAGGAGTTTTTGACAATAAACACTGGTATTACTTTCTTCTTTAATAACTCAGAATTAAGAACTATATTGTAAATACTTTCTTGACCTCCTATAAGCGGACCATCAATCAAAATAATAGAATTACTGGGATTATATTTTATTATCAACTCGTTCCTAGTCATCATATAGTCTATTTTATATTGTATAGATTGGTTTTCTGTATATTTTATTAGGTTTGATTTTTCAATTAAAATTTTAGATTTAGTATAGAAGTTAAAAGAAAGTTTTACAATAGGTATATATTTTTCGGAATTTAATATAACTAAAGCATGAGCAAAAATATAGCCCGTTCCTTCCAAAGCAGGTATACTTATCAAACTTTCATCGTATCCGCTTATTATATAATTACTGTTTTTAATGTATTCATACCCTAACATAGGGTTTAAATCAATTGCACTCATATCCTCTATAACTTTAATTTTTCCAATTCCTTGATAATCCGATGATTCAATTCTGCTAGGAAAAGTAATTCCCTTTGAATCAAAATTTACATTTAAATTTTGTAGTTCTGCAATTAACTTATTGAAATCTTCAGGGAGTATTAATTGTGAATAGTAATCACCCATCAATAATACTTATTAATTTACAATATTTAAATATTATGGGGCAATATTTTACAAATAAATCTTGTAAAATTATTCTCTTTTATATTCTTTATTGTATCTGATTCATGAACTGGCTCGTATCCATTCCCATAACATCCGTATAAATTGATGTGATAAAGATTGATGAATGGCTTAACCATTTCTGAAGAATATTGATTTGAACATCATTCGATATGGTTTTTACTTAAATGTTTGCTTGAACTCTGCTTTGTTGAATAATTCTATCAAGATTATCATTCAAAAATTAGTGTATCACAGTATTTCAATGACTTTCTTTATATCTATAAATTAAATTTTAAAAATACGTGCTTCAAATATTTTTCAATAATTATTCAACAATGCAGAGTTGTATAAAATTAAAGCGCCGAAGCTATACAAATTTGTTGAGCGGTTGCTGTCTGTTATAACTAATATGTTACGTGACCCACACGAAGGGTCGGGTGTGCGTGGCTAAAACTCTGAAAACTGCTCAAACTGAATCAAATCAAAGTGAAATTGTAGTGTTTTGTGGGTTTGGTGTGTTAGCGGGTTGGGGGTTGGGCGCCTTGAATGTGGTTGAGAAGGGTGAGAAGAGTGTTGATTTCTGGTGTTGGGTGTGGATGTTGGTGAGTTTAATTTTTGTGTGGAGAGAAGGAACCTTTTTTATATTTCAACTGATTTAAAGTGTTATGATTGCAGATTTTGGGTTGGAAGATGCCTTAAGGGAAGGCTTAACGTTATTGCAATTTCAGAAGCTTGTCAAAGTTTCACAGCTTGGAAAGTGGAGAGAAGAGCCTACACAAGCGGGGACCTCAGGCAGTTTTTAAGATGAGAGATTTTCATAGCTACGAAATTCCTAAAATTAAATAAAGGAGTATGATGATTTAGTAAATGATAAAAATGAGTGAAAAGTTAGGGAATAAAATTATTTTCGGCGATTGTAGAAGTATGAAGGAACTTCCAGACGGTTCAGTTCATTTAATGGTGACATCACCGCCTTATTTTAATGCGCCTTTCGATTATCCAGATTTGTTCAAGGATTATTATGAATTTCTCGAATTGATGAGGGATGTGGCAAAGGAGCTTTACAGAGTTTTAGCGCAAGGTAGGATAGCTTGTTTTGTCACGCAAGATGTAAGAATAAAAGGTAAACTGTATCCCGTTCCCGCAGACATTGTTAGGATAATGATGGAAGAGGGTTTCAATTATCGTGATAGGATTATTTGGAGAAAACCAGAGGGATATATTAGGATAAGTCGACGAAGCGGAGTGCAAATTCAACATCCATATCCCATGTATTTTTATCCCGATAATATCTTTGAAGAAATTCTGATTCTGCAAAAAGGTGAGTATAAATATCCAAAAAATAACCCTAATTTGAAGGCTTCTCAAATTGATATGCAAGAGTTTAATCAAGGTAAATGGTATCTTTCTGTTTGGGACATCACTAATGTTTTACCTTTCAAAGGAAGAATTGAGGAAGGAGTTGCAGCATTTCCAGAAGAAATTCCTTATAGATTGATAAAGTTATTTTCTTATGTTGGTGAAACAGTTTTAGACCCTTTCATGGGTTCTGGAACAACTTTGAAAGTAGCTTTAGAATTAGGTAGAAGGGCTGTTGGCTACGAAATTGATTTAGAGCTTTTAGATGTTGTGAAAAAGAAGCTGGCAATTAGTCAGAAAAAGCTATCAGGCTTAGATTCTCCTTTTGAAATTATCATTAGAGACGATGCTAAGCATCTTAGAACAAGGTTGCAGGAAAAAGTGAGAAAACAAAGGTCGGTGACGCAAAAATGATGAAAGTTGATGTGTTTGCTGAAGTTAAAGGAATTAAATATAAACCTCTTCTATGTAGGAAACTTGACGCTTTTAGTTTTGATAATATAGATAAGGCTTTGCAGAAAGAGGCTTCTTTTATATTAAGGGTTAATGAAAACGAAATTGCTGCGAGTTGGTGGGTTTCTCCAAAGAGAACAAGGTCATATCCTTATGCAAGAGTTTATGACACGTTAGGCTTTGCTGGTAAAAAAGTGACAATTATACCCATAATAAAGGATGAGGGAAAAGACGGGGACAGAGATTTTCTGCAATGGGACACAGTTTCTTTAATGAGTCTATTGGGTGTGTACGTCATAGTATCCTACTATGCTAGTGCTTCAAAAAGTCCGAACTTCAAAAATAAGATAACAAACCAAAGGTTTGACATAGTTCATGTGAAAGGTGAAATTAATAAACTGCTTTATTACCAATCCGATGCTTTACATTGGAATCTATCCCAATTAGACAATGTAGGTGAAATTGGCAGAGCAGCATTACAGAATTACAGAAATATTTCAAGAGAGCTTGGTGTCGAAATGCACTCATGGGAATCTGCTGAGAAGAGGATAATGCAAATATTGAAGAGTAAAGAAACTTTTATGAAATTTTCAAGACAGTTAGCTGAAAAGGCACAAAAAAGAGAAAGAGTTACCACACAGCCCAAGGAACATCTTACAGGCGTTAAGGCAACTCTTACGATCAAAAATTATCTTGGAGGGTTTTACTATTTTACCTGCGATGAAGTGGAGATTCATGGCAATGATTTATACCTAATAGAAGGAAAACACAGCAAAGAAAAAAAACTTCCTTCTCTCGAAGATATAAAAGATGGTTTACTAAAAATGATATTGTTCACTAACTTGGAAAACGTTCAAATTGAGGGAAAAAACTATAATCCCATTCCGATTTTAAAACTTACAACAGCCAAAGATTTTGATACTTTGCACTTGGAAAACCTTGAGATAATTGATTTGCTGAAAAAGGAAGTGCAAACAAATGGATTTAGATTATTAGTTAATGATAAATTTATCAGTTAACTTAAAGTTTTACTCTATATAGGCATAGATAGGTATGAATCAGTATACCTATCATATCCAAAATAGAGTTTGGGTTTCACAACTTCATATAACTCCCTAGCGAGTTCATCGAGAGTCTTCTGTTCCTCCCCTGTCAGGAAGTACCCACTTACCAGCGGAGGCAGAACATTTGAATCACACAAACTTATCTGATGGGGAACTCCCTCCATACTCAGATACATTTTCCTTCTTTAATTTTTTCTATTGTATTCTGCTCATAAACTGGCTTGTATCCATTCCTGTTATGTCTGTATAAATTGATGTAATAAAGATTGATGAATGGCTTAACCATTTCTGAAGGATATTGATTGGAACTCCACTTAATATGGCCTTAACCGCAAAAGTACAACTAAAATAAAGGGAAATATAAAAATGGATATAACAAGAACAGATAATCAAAAGGAGGAAAAATAAAAGATGAAAATATTTATATAGGGTATAGGTAATATCATGATTAGGTTGAGAAAAAATAAAAAAGAAGTGGGAGTTATGAAAGATCTATTAATATTTGAAATTGATGGAATGGATAAAAAAGAAATATTAGAAGGTTTAGGATTTCTTATTGATGAAAATGGTTATTTATATAGAGATGGGAAACCAATATTATCGAAGATTGATAATACTAAAGTAAAGGTAGAAGATGTAGAAATGATAGTTCCTGGGTCATTAGAAGTTTTGTCAGATCCTATTGAAGTTTCTGATTATTTTTCAGATTTAGAATGAATTTTAATATATGTCAATCTCATTAATATATGAGATCTTATTAAATTTATTTAATAAATTTAAAGATTTTAGTAAGTTTTTTATTATAAATCCAAATACGGGTGAAAAAGTTGAATTTAATAAAAATATTTTAAAAAATCAAAAATTAATTGGAGATAATGTTACACAAAACATAAACATTGTTAATATAAATATTCCACCAGAACAAATATCAGAAGAAAGTAATTCAAGAAAAAAAGAATTATTAAAAGATATAGAAAAAGAAGTGGATAAGAAAAATGTAGCTTTAAATTTTAAGAAAGAAAATAAGTTTTTAACTAAAAATCTTTCACCTCAGAAAAAAGAATTACTCAAAAATATAAAAAAAGTACTGAAATGGGATGAAGAAAAGATTTCTGCACTTTTATATGCTTTGCGAATTTGTGATCTTGAAGATAATCAAAGATGTTCAGAGGCGCAGGAGTTATATAATAAAATAAATAAAAGTAAGAAAAAAGATTTAATTAAAAAAATGTATAATTTTGCAAGATCTGGTTATTTAGAAGGGTTTCTTTTTAAACATATATTTGAACCTTTAAAGTTTACAAATGAAGATATGGGTGAACTTTTAAAATTTTTCCCTGAGGCTATTTGGATTAATGAAGATATGACCCCATCTGATGTAATTTTAGAGCTTAGAAAAAGGTTAAAATTAAAAATTAATAATGTAATTATTTATGCCCGTGGAAATAATAATATTGACACTCTTCATAAGGCATTAATATTGTTGGAAAATGAATGGAAAAATATTACCTCCCCTACAAAATCATATATGATATCAAATCATGAAAAATATATGATTTGTACGACCAATGCAGAAAAGGTTGCTCTAGAATTACAAACTTTATCTCCTTATTAGGAAATGAGTAAAGACTGAAAAATTTATTATCCTTTCATATATTTA
>Ga0078972_1011966_pt1 | contig 15193 bp, 11 predicted proteins | sample YelNatPaOPGAMG01_FD_67568 | JGI IMG/M metagenome (GOLD analysis project Ga0078972, IMG submission 67568) | Hot spring thermophilic microbial communities from Obsidian Pool, Yellowstone National Park, USA - OP-RAMG-01 (SPADES assembly) (version 2) | ecosystem: Environmental > Aquatic > Thermal... | reverse complement strand
ATGCTACAGTAAAAGATCCTGTGACAGGAGAATACAAGATCGACTTTAATATTGGTGTGATTACATCAGAGATAAATGACCCCGAAAAGATAAATGGGGTGATGAATTATCCCGGTGTGCTTTATGCAAAGAGCGGATATCCAAAGATCATAGCCAACTATCCACCGGCTGCACCGAGGGACCCAACATTTGACCCGGTAACCACAGACTTCAATAAGGCATTTGCAGCGAATGCTACAGTTGGCACCTGTTGTTCTGACGAACAGGAGGCATGTCTGGAGGCTGCAAAAATGGCACTCTCAGACCCGATTATAAACGACCCACAGGGCAATAAAGGGTTCTTGAGAAACAGCAATACCAAATTCTCCAAACTCGCATTGATTATGATGTCGGATGAGGAGGACCAGTCACCTGCCTCTGTCGATTACTATGTTGACTTCTTCAAACAGATAAAGGGTGTAAGAAATACGGATCTATTATCGGCAAATATTATTTGTGGCCTCGATAGACACGGAACAATCCAGAATCCACCAAAGGCAGCGGATTGTGGAGATACCGCTAACGGAAACGGCGCATATGCAGCCCAGAGATATCTGGACTTCTGGAAGAAGGTAGGGAATGGAAGGGCATATTCAATATGTGATACGACATGGGGAGACAGACTCAATGAACTCGGCATTGATGTGTGGACGGCTCAGGTAGAGTACTATCTATCCCGACCAGCAGATCCCAACACAATTCAGGTTACGGTTAATGGGAATCCTGTTAATAAGGACCCAGTCAACGGCTATCAGTATGACCCGGACCACAACTCCATCTACTTTGGTGCAAATGCAGTTCCGCCTAAGGGTGCAACCATTGTTGTTAAGTACGAGGCTCAGTGCTACTAATCTGATATTGTCTTTATATAATCGAATTAGAGCGGCAGTAAATTCTGCCGCTTTTTTTATATTGAGAACCCTAAAAGTAGCTGGCACTTTCTGAATTGCAGCAAATTGAACCTCTGTGAAAAACACTCCATATGGTTTCCGTAGATACCTCTCTCTGAGAGAGAAAACACCCCGTCTCCCTTCAACAGCCATCCATCTACCAGAGGGGAATCTTCACTTTTATTCGTGATCGGTGTCGGTGAACCGTGTCGGTCTTCGGAGCATCCCTTTATTAGAGGAGAATCTTCACTTACCCATTTCCCATTTCCCCATTTACTCATTTATTAGTGTTCCCACTTCCCACTTATTCACTTTTATTCGTGATCGGTGTCGGTGAACCGTGTCGGTCCTCGGATCAATTCTCTATCGAAGGGGAATTTTAATTATCCATCTCCCACTTCCCACTTATTCACTTTTATTCGTGATCGGTGTCGGTGAACCGTGTCGGTCCTCTGATCAATTCTCTATCGAAGGGGAATTTTAATTATCCATCTCCCACTTCCCACTTCTTACTTCCCACTTATCCATTTCTAAGATTGGTGTTGCAAAATCGGGCTGTGATTACCTGGGGCTTTTTAAGAATATGTCTTGACTCATAAATTTTATGTGGTAGAAAAACTTTACTATCTGTGGGAGGACTGGGTTTATGAGATATCTTGGAATAGATATAGGGTCCTCTTTTTTGAAGGTCTGTGTAATCGATGAGGGGGGAGATATAATAAAAAAATGGTATCTGCGTCACCATTCTGATCCAATAGCCTTGATGATAAGACACCTTGATGAATTTCTTGATGAGAGACCGGAGGTATTTCACATAACCGGCACTATGGCTGATGTCATAAGAGATATCTTCTCAGAGGTTCAACCGCTTGATGTGGTGAGATGTAATATCGCGTTTGTAAAGAGATTTAAGTCAGATGCAAGGCATATAATAGATGTAGGTGCAGGTTCTCTTACATATGTAACCCTAAATGAGCGGGGAGAGGTCGCGGGATTGACTGCAAATTCTCTATGCGCTGCTGGTACTGGGTCTTTCATAGATGAACAGCTTTCGAGATTGGCTCTCGATTATGATACAGTGAAGAACTTCAAGAGGGTAATCTCACCTCCGTCTATTGCTACAAGGTGTGCCGTATTTGCAAAATCGGATATTACACATAGACAGCAAGAGGGCTACACCAAGGAGGAGAGTTATTCGGGGCTCTGCAAGGGACTTGCAACTACCATCTACCAGACACTTATCAGAGGGAAGTCAATAGATGGGAAGATTGTTGTTTTGGGAGGCTTGACACTGAACCGGGAGGTCATCTTCTGGCTCTCCGAACTCTTTGGAAACAAGGTAATTGTTTTGGAAAATTCGGAGGTGGCGGGTGCCGCGGGTGCAGCGATCATATCAAGGCTCGAGAGGGGTTTTGGTATTGAGGTCTTGAAGAATGCGCTTTTGAACAAAGGCACATCCCAGAGGAGTGAAGAGAGGAAGAGACCAATGCTCAGTCTGAAACTGAGCAATTATCCAGAGAGCACGATTCGTGATTCTTATGTCGATGGGCTTGATAATGAGATAAATATCTACGAAGACATTTCGGGTAAGAGACTGAAGATATATATTGGATTGGATATAGGTTCTACAAGCACGAAGTGTGCTCTGGTAGATAAAAGGAAGAGAATTCTATCAGATATTTACAGGAAGACCTCTGGAGAGCCGATAATGGCTACCAGAAATATATTTAAGGCATTGAAGGAAATCGAGAGCAGGTATAATACATCGTTTGAGGTAGTAGGACTTGCAACTACAGGCAGTGGAAGGAAACTTGTAGGGGAAGTTTTTGGAGCAGACCTGATCATCAATGAAATTACAGCACACGCCAGTGGGGCACTAACTCTGTTCGAGGATGTAAAGACGATATTCGAGATTGGCGGGCAGGATTCGAAATACATCCGCATAGAAGATGGCAGGGTAGCGGATTCCAATATGAATTATGTATGTGCTGCAGGAACTGGTTCATTTGTAGAAGAACAGGCAAAGAAACTCGGATATAGAATATCTGAGGTGGGAGATACAGTCTTAGGGCTATCTCCACCATTTACATCCGACAGGTGTACTGTATTTATGGAACAGGATATGAATAGGTTGTTGCGGAGCGGGTATTCCAAAAAGGAGGTGCTTGCCGCTATTCATTACTCGATTATTCAGAATTACCTGACAAAGGTCGTTGGAAATCGTCCTGTAGATAGAGCAAGAGTGGTATTTATGGGCGCAACCGCGAGAAACAAAGGACTTGTAGCAGCCATCGAGAATTTGCTGAATGTGAAGGTAGATGTGAGTCCATACTGCCACATCAATGGTGCATTTGGTGCCGCGGGCATTCTAATCGATAGAATGCGTGAGAAGCAAACAGTTAGCAGGTTCAAGGGCTTCGAGATTGTTGACAGGCCTGTACACATAACAAAGTCCGAATGCAAGCTCTGTTCGAATCACTGTCAGATATTCTCTGTAGAGGATGAGAGTAAAAAAAGGATATCCTCGTGGGGCTATATGTGTGGTAGGGAAGAGGATGAAAAGGGTATGAGACACTCTCCAAACTATGAGCCTTTCGAGCTCAGAGAGAGGATTATAAGGGAATCCCTTCTTCCGTTGAATATAAAATACAAACACACGATCGGGATTCCAAGGGCACTGTCGACTTATTCGTACTTCCCGTTGTTCTATAATCTCTTTGTCCTGCTCGGAATGAAACCGGTACTCTCCCGACGAACCGATTCGGATATCGCCCATCTTGGGTCTATGGTACTCACCTCTGACTTCTGTTATCCAATCAAGATTGCCCACGGACATATAAGGTATCTATTGAACACGGTAAAGACGGATTTTGTATTTGCACCTGATATGATATCCGAAGAGAAGAGTGGCGTTACAACAAACGACCTCTTCTGTCCATATCTCTCCTCGTTTGGTTCTATGGTGAGAAGCATTATGAAGATGCGAAGAGATGATGAGAAGAGACTCATTACATTCCCGCTGGATTTGAGGATGCCGACTGATAGAATTGCCAGTATTATCTACGATAACCTGAAGGACAAAATGGATGTAGAATATGAGGAGGTAATAGACGCCTTTAATAAGGCGATGGAGATTCAGAGGGGAGTAGAGAGGTCGCTTGTATATAATGGCAAAGAGATAATCGATTCACTCAAAGAGGATGAGCGGGCGATTGTAATGATCGGCAGGCCCTATAATAGTATTGACCCGGATGTGAATCTCTCGATAGCAAATAAGATTGCGGCACTTGGCTTCAAGGTTATACCAATCGATATGATGCCTTATGATGTAGAGCATTTGAGGGGCAGATTCGAGAATATATACTGGGAGTATGGTGGGGGTATAATATCCGCACTGCATACTGTTGCCGAGAATAGGCGATTGAATGCTGTATATATATCCAACTTCAAGTGCGGACCTGATTCGTTTCTCCTGTCTTTTGCAGAGGATATTATGGGTAGAAAGCCTATGCTCATTCTCGAAATGGATGAGCACGGTGCCGACGCCGGATATCAGACCAGAATAGAGGCATTTGCGGAGGTTCTCAGATCCGAAAAAAAGAATATTACGAAATTCAAAGCAAAGAAATCTGCAACAGATCCTCTTACGAATCGGGTAGTTCTAATTCCTCCTATGCACGAGATAACGAGCAGACTATTTGCCTCGTCTTTCATAAGCGAGGGCTACAGGTCCGAGGCACTGCCCCAGACAGACTACGATGCCTTCAACCTTGGTAAGATGTATACTCGTGGTTCGGAGTGTCTCCCTATGATAGTCACCCTCGGATCGTTATTGAGTTATTTAAAGAAGGGGAAGTATAGCCCTGATGAGATAGCCTATTTTATGCCTACTGCTACGGGTCCCTGTAGGTTTGGTCAGTATTCTCTTCTTTCTGAGATAGCCCTATCGAGGGCGGGGTATGGAGATGTAAAGATAATTTCTCCGGCCGCCTATAATACATACAAGGGACTATCTGTGAGCCTGAGGATGAAACTCTGGTATTCAGTTGTAATAGGGGACATCCTTTATAAAATGGCAATGCGGATAAGACCCTATGAATTACGAAAGGGAGAGACCGACAGGTTGTTGAATAGATATATCAGGGCGTTTGAAAAGGGTATCGAACGGGAACTCGATATTGCCGATATACTGAAGAGCGCAGTGGAGGATTTCGGGAGAGTGAGAGTCGACAAGAATAGGAAGATCCCGCTTGTGGGAGTTATGGGAGAGATATATGTAAGGGCAGAGCCTTTCTCCAACCAAAATCTCATAAGATTCATAGAGGATGCCGGCGCAGAGGCGTGGTTGACACCGCTTGCCGAGTGGTTCCACTATGTCTCTGAGATGAGGATCTATTTCATCAACGAGGGTTTAAGAGAGGCTAATCCGGTAAATGCTACAAAGGCACTATTGTTCAAGCAGTTTTTCAGGATGACGGAGAAGGAGCTTTATGACATCGCCTCACCAATCCTTTCCGATAGAGCAGAACCCGATGTAAAAGATACTATAGATTTGGGCTCGAAGTTTGTGAACAGGCTATTTGAGGGAGAGACCATAATCACAATAGGGAGGGCACTGGAGTTCATCAAGAGTGGTGTATCCCTGATTATAAATGTCTCCCCATTCAACTGTATGCCGGGCACCATATCGAGCGGTGTCTTCGAGAGGTTCCAGAAGGAGTATAACATCTGTATATTGAATCTCTTCTATGAAGGTGAGGGAGATATAAATCGTATAATCAAGACGGCAATATCCAATATCTCTTCTCTCAACAGAAAGAGTCAGGAATATGTACAGGTAGAGAGGATCGATATTCCCTCGAAGAGGGAGAATAGAAGCGTGAATTGAAAGTTGTCAGATGCCTCTTAGCTTGTTGAGATGCTTATTTTGGAGATGAGTTTTTCGGTGGGTGGCGATTAATAATGATCTTGTAATTTTTCAGTCTGTCTCGCTTGATGTTAAACCACTTTTCGGCAGAGCCACAAGAGACCATAATCTCTAACATATCCGACGAACCTATAAGGGCAGATGGCAGGCCTCCTTTTACTTCCGAATAGGTCTTTCTGATCCTTCCAAGTCTTCTGTTCTTGATTTTTATAGAGCAATTATATCCTTCGACGAGTGTTCTGGGTATGTTGGTAATAAGATTACCAAAACTGTCTATATAGACAATCTCTCCTGTAATGGTTCTGTCGGTAATCTCTGGTTGAGGTATCTCGAGCCTCGTTGGGTCCTCAATTGGGCTGAGAACTTCTCTATATTCCTTTCCTGATGCCACAAATGCTGCCAGCGGTGCAAATATATCCCTTCCGTGAAAAGTATTGGATATCTTACTGGTGAAGAAATCCTTTTTTATGATCTCATAGGCCTCGTAATCTCCATCTCTTATTACAAATTCGAAGACACCGTTGTCGGGACCGATGAAATAGTTTCCCCCTTTTTTGATGAGAATTCCCCTTCTATCAGAACCTACACCGGGGTCTACTATTGTAAGGAATACCGTATTCGTGCCAAAGAATGGGTATGCCTCTTTGAGTATAAAGGCTGCCTCTATTATATTTTGAGGGCTTATGTGGTGTGTGATGTCTATGGTTGGGATTGACGGGTCTATTGAACTGATTACACCCTTGAGTATGCCTGCATAGTGTGAATCTCCAAAATCGGTAATAAGGGCTATTCTACTCATCTAAGGCTCGAGAGTATCTCGTATAACTCGTCCTCGTCCGCATCACCAGCCACTGCATAGGTGATATCTCTGTCTGTGGATAATAGGAGATTCTTTCCATCGCGTTTTACTATATATGAGTTGTCCCTGAATGGCGTAAATGGGGTAAAATGTGCCCTGTCTATGATTGTGCCACTTATTGCAAATACAGAGATATTCTTTCCTTTGTGGCTATAATATATATGCGCGGCCTCTTTGTCATCCAACCTGTTGTATCTCAGACCGACGAATTTGATATTGGATGCTGGCTTATTATTGAGGATGAGCCTGTTGGCTGAGGGCTTGAAGATGGAGAAAAACTTGTTGATGTCGCTTACAGACGCACTCAATGGGGGATTAGATATATTTCTGAATATCTTATTGTCCAGTCTCTCCTGCTGAATCTTGTAAACGAGCATAAATGAGAGGAAGAACAAGAAGATGAAGGCGGGCACAAACTTCAAAGCGATAGGGAGCCACTCTCTCTTCTCTCTGTATAGATCGTTTATATTGGCTATCAGCCTCAATGGGGGTTCCTGAGATGCTCTATTGTCCTTTAGTAGCCTCTTTACAAATCTCTCTCTCTTTGTCTCCAGATAACAGGCTTCACACCTCGATATGTGCTCTACCATCTCCCTGTTGTCGACGGGGTCGAGTTCACCGTCTACATAAAGCGTGATTAGATTTTTTACTTCTTTACAATCCATCAGTGTTTGAGATACTCCACATTGTTTCTCGATTTGTGGGCATTGAGCCCATTCGATTCCTTCTCTATGGTTTCGTTCATCCTGAATATCTCTTTCTTGAGTGCACTCCTCGCCCTGTTGAGTCTACTCATTACAGTACCTATAGGGATATTCAGTATCTTTGATATCTCTTCGTAAGAAAATTCTTCCATATCAGCCAGAATGAGAATAGTTCTGTGCTCAAAGGAGAGATTCAAGAGTAATCTCCTGATCTCCGCTGATGTGTATTCCTTTATGAATCTGTCCTCTTCGTCCTCCACCAGCGTCAGGTCTCTACCTACCACCTCAGAGCCATCATCCTCAGAGAAGCTCCTGTATTCGATATTATGCTCCGAGTTGATGCGGCTTATCTTATTATAGAATATGCTCGTTGCGATCTTGAAAAGGAATGCCTTTGCGTTGGTATTCGGGGTATATGAGTCGATATATTCGAGTGCCCTCAAAAATGTGTCCTGTGTAAGGTCCTCTGCCTCCTGACCATTTCTGGTTAGATAGAGGCATAGATTATATACATCTCTCAAATGCCCTATGAATTCTTCTTTGATTTTTTCTCTCTTCTTACTCATACCTTATTATTAAACAAGAAACGATCAAGAATTATTCCATATCAGTCAATGGAATTGGAGAATTACTCCTGGTTGCCGTATCTCTCCCAAAGGTCGTATATGTATTCTACCTGTGATTCTGAAATAATGGAACCCTTTTCCAGAGACTTCATAATTCTATTGAGCTTCAGAATTTCGTCTTCGGCAAGATCAGGTTGCTTGAGGAGTTCACTAACGAGAGATAGGCATTTTACACATTTCACCTTTCGTTGAGGGCTTCTTGTACATTTCTGATTTGGCATTATTCCTCCCCGTGGTTATGGTCTTCGCACGCCTCTACCCTGAACGGCTCTGGTTCGTCAGGCCTTCTATTATAGAGTGGAGACATACTTCTCAATCTCTCGATGATTGGTGGCAGTTCCTGAATCATATAGTCGATCTCCTCTTCTGAATTGAATCTCCCAAGAGAGATCCTTACAGAACCGTGCGCAGTTTCGTGGTCGAGTCCCATTGCCAGCAGTACATGTGATGGATCCAATGAGCCACTCGTGCAGGCAGAGCCGGACGAGGCGGCAATACCAACCATATCGAGAGATAAAAGTATACCTTCTCCCTCTACATATTTGAAAGACAGATTTGTTGTATTGCACAGGCGGTGTGTTTTGTGCCCGTTGAGTTTGACATATGGTATCTTTTCGAGAATACCATTCTCGAGCCTGTCTCGTAGATGACTCAATCGCTTCTTCTCTTCCTCTATCTCTCCGATTGCGAGCCTCGACGCCTCACCGAGGGCGACGATAGAGGCGACATTCTCAGTACCGGCGCGCCTGTTTCTCTCCTGATGTCCACCGGATATAAGTCTGTCTATACGGAGACCCTTTTTGATATAGAGCGCACCCACCCCCTTTGGGGCATACAACTTGTGGCCCGATATCGATAACAGATCTACTCCAAGCTCTATTACATCTATCCTTTCCTTACCAGCGACCTGAACGGCATCTGTATGAACGATCGTTTCCGGATTCTTCCTCTTTACAATCTTTGTAATCTCCTTTATCGGGAAGACAACACCGGTTTCATTATTTGCATACATTATACTTACAAGGATCGTATCAGGTCTTATGGATCTTTCGAGCTCGTTTAAGTCGAGTTCTCCAAACTCATCTACGCCCAAAAATGTTACCTCAGCACCAAACTTCTTCAGGTCCTTTACTGTCTCAAGTACTGCCGGGTGTTCTACCTTAGTAGTGATGATGTGTTTACCCTTGCTCTTGTTGGCAAAGAAGGTGCCCTTTATGGCTTGATTGTCTGACTCTGAGCCGCCTGCAGTAAATACGACCTCTCTGTCTGTGCAATTAAGAAGCCTTGCCACATTGTTCCTTGCCTCCTCTATTGCCTGATGAACCTTCCTGCCCGCCCAATGTACAGAACTCGGATTGCCAAAGTGTTCGGTCAAGAAGGGTATCATCTTCTCGAATGCCTCTCTCCTCACTGGTGTGGTGGCGTTGTTATCGAAATATATCTTTCTTTCCATATGTAATGACTCCTTCCAAAAAAGTATTACATAATATAGATGTAAATATTAGGCGCTGGTTTCAATTATGTCAACAGGCAAAAGTCAAAATCACATACCTCGCCTTTTCTACAAGAAAATCGGGACAAATTGGAGGGTAAATTGTACCTGACACCATGGATGGTGTATTGTGAAAAATATCCAACAATATCAATAGGTTAGCCGATGTCTTATACCTTAATTATAGCCTATTTGTACCTGACACCTAAAAGACCTTGCTTATAGAAAAGAGTATCTGGTTGCTTCTTGACCCGTTGAAGGCAAACGCCTCCACATAGTCTATCCTTGACAGAAAAGTGTCGAGTATTAGGACCTTAATGCCTACCCCGCCATCTATAGCTCCAAGCCAGTACATTGCATCAGAAGAATAATCCTTGTAGTAGAAGAGAGTAAAGTCTGTAAATATCGCCGCGTGAAGGATATCCCTGTAGAGAGACAGATTGTATTCGAGTGACAGGTAGATTGCGTCCCTTGCATAATATCTGTCGGAGAAAGAGGACTTGAAAGAGGAGTATGCAATTGAAAATTCGTCGAAGAAGGGGATTCCTCCCGTGAGAACCTTCCCGCCCCCACAGACCTTTAGATAATCAAAAGCAAACATATAGACTTTTTGATAATCAGCCGAAATGAGCCAGTGTGATTCCATCTCCGATGGAATATAGTATCGCAGCTTGAGTCTGAGATTCTCCCTCAAATCACTCCTAAACATAATCTCCTTTATCAAATAATTCAATCTTGAATGGAGGTAGTTTCTCAAGAGTCTTACTCTCTCGAGCTTCACATCTTTTCCAAGGACATAATCGAAGTCGTGGGTATAGAGAAACTCTGTTCCAAGTCCATACGAAAAGGTCATACCTTTGAGAAGTTCAAACCCAGCCAAAAGAGATGAGTCAACAGAGAATATGCGATATTCATTCAGCGGTATATCTGCCCTCATATAACTCGTATCCGAGATGGTCATCTCTATATCAGGTTTGAAATACCTGAATCTTAGAATCGATGGAATATACAGCATATCCAGAGAGGCAAGAGTGAGGACAACACTATTTTTGCCATCGTCTAAGTTGCTCCTGATGTTCAATCCCCCATTTATAGATACCTTGAACCTGTCATCTGTAGCAATGAAGGAACTATCCGAATAACTAATGCCAGATATAAGGCCGAATGAACTGTAATCAAGAGATGCACCAAGACCCTCTCCCCAATCCTTTTTCTTCACAACTATCATCAAATCATAGGATGGCTCTATGTACGAGCGAGTATTTTCGAATGTAAACATTTCTGTCAATTTCTCTGAGAATGGTATCCGTGTTGCCTTATTGTCTGGAATGGGAATAAGTCTGTATTGTACCCTTTTGAATCCATATTCCCTTTTTATCTGCTCCATCATATTTTTCAAATCGATAGAGTTGAATGTGTCCTCCTTTAACCTAATAGCATTTTTCAGCAAGAGCGTCTTTAATGAATCCTCTCCCTTTATAATGATCTTCCCAATTCTTCCCTCGTTTATAAATATAAACCATTCCTCCATAAGCAAAATATAACCGATTTCAACAAGGTCGTATCCTTTCGATACATAAAAGTTCTCGATTCTCTTCACGGTACTTACAATATCATTTCTGGAAAATGAGCCTTTATCGTTTATCCTGCCAACCTTCAATATGTCCTCATTTGTAAAGATCTTATTTCCGTATATCTTGATCTTATTCCCTTTTTGTTCTTTTGTATCTTTGGACGGGCTGTCCAGAGGATATATCTTAGAATAGAGTGGAGAAGTCAGAAGAATCAGAAAAAGGACAGATAGATGTATTCTCATACATTCAGGTTCAATACCATCAATCGCGGCTCAGTAAGTTCCTCCATAGCATATCTCACGCCCTCTCTTCCAAATCCGGATTCCTTTATCCCACCATAAGGCATATTGTCGGACCTGAATGTGGGGATATTGTTTACTATTACTCCGCCAGTCTCGATTTTCTCATAAGCCAAAAATGCATTGTATATATTATTCGTAAAGATACCTGCCTGAAGTCCATAAATTGAGGAGTTGACACACTCTATACCTTCTTCTATCGATTCTATTCTCTCGATACTCACAACGGGACCAAAAATCTCCTGCGAATTTACCTTCATATCCGGTTTTGTGTTCGTGAGTACAATGGGCTTGAGGATGTTGTCGACCACTTCTCCCCCCGTCAAAACCTTTGCACCTCCCCTTTTTGCCTCATCTATTATCGAGATTATCTTTTCTATACTCTGTCTGTCTATGATAGGACCAATGTCTACATTCTCTGAGAGCGGGTCCCCCAATCTAAGCTCCTGAGTTGCAGCAACAAAATTATCGAGGAACTTGTCGAAAATGTCTCTGTGAACGAATATTCTCTGAACCGAAATACATATCTGGCCTGAATATGCAAATGCACCATATACTGCCTTTTTGACTACTGATGCAATTTCGACATCTCTGTCGATGATAAGTCCAGCGTTCCCGCCCAACTCTAATAAAACCTTCTTTTTAGGGAAGAGAGATTTCAGATGCCAACCAACACTTGAGCTACCAGTAAAGGTCAGGTATTTTATAGAATTATTTTGCGCAAGAATCCTTTCTATTACCTCAGGTCTCGAAGGCAAAACGGAGAGCATCCCATCCATCAATCCTGCACTGTTGAGAATGTCGGCAAGGAGTAGTGCGGATACCGGTGTCTTGGAGGCTGGTTTTATGATTATTGCATTGCCAGAGGCAAGGGCAGGTGCAATCTTGTGTGCAACGAGATTCAGAGGAAAATTAAATGGTGTTATGCCAATCCCAAGTCCCAAAGGAAATCTTCTTACAATTCCAAAGTGTCTCTTCGAGACAGGGTTCTTCTCGAGTGAGATAAACTCTCCTCTCTCTTCTTCACAGAGTGAGTATGCAACTCTGAATACTATAGATGCCCTATCCACTTCCGCTCGGGCATCTTTGATGGGCTTGCCCGATTCGAGTGTAATAATCCTTGCGAGGTGTTCTTTGTTCTTGGTAATTTCTTCAGATGCTTTGAGGAGTACGGCCGCCCTTTCATAGATTGGCATCCTTATATATTCTCTTTGTGCAGATATACCTTTCTCTATAGCATTCGAGAACAGCTCCTCCCCTGCTACTGCTACACGAGTAAGGATAGAATCGTTGAGAGGATTCTTCACCTCTATCTTCTCGTCACTGTCTATAAATTCTCGTCCAATGATTGCCCTGTATGATGTCTTCATATATCTCCTCCATAATTAGATAGAAAAATCCATATCCAGTGCGGAGAGCACCTGTCGTAAATCCTGATACAAAGGAGCCTTTATCTCGTATTCCTTTCCATTGATGATAAATCTCATAATGGCAGAATGCAGGAACTGTCTTCTCAAGTTAAATTTCTTATATGCCCATCTGTTTATTCCCCTATCTCCATAGAGTTTGTCTCCCAAAATGGGGAGTCCGCTCTGCATCAGATGAGATCTTATTTGATGAGTTCTCCCGGTCTTAATTACTACGCTCAGCAGGCTGAATATTGTAGATTCTGTTGCAAACTTATCGGAGGCAGAGATGAGTTTTACGATAGTCTTTCCGGTTTTTCCTGTAGAGAGACCCTCGGGTCTGTCCCTGCGAATCACAGGCGATTCGACTGTAAATTGCTTTTTCTTTACCTCTCCACCTACCAGAGCAAGGTATTCCTTATGGATTGCCTGATTTCTCTGGAGTTCGTTGAAGATTCGTAAAAAGTCGTAATTCTTTGCAAATATAAGGATACCAGATGTGTCTATATCCAGCCTGTGGACAGGGGTGGGTGGAAATCTGAGATCTGATTCGTCGAATTTTAAGTATTTTTTGATAGCCAAGAGTAGTACATCTTCCTTGTGCCCCTCTCCTCCGTGAACTGCCAGCTCCGGCGGCTTGTTTATGGCTATGAATTCATCATTCTCGAAGATTATCTCCTCTTCTGTAAGTATGTAGCGTGGATGAACTTCTTCGATAGGTTCTTTATTTAACATATCGGGTGGAAAATGAAGTATTATTATATCTCCACCCTTGATTGTGAAGTTGTGTTTTACCTGTTTCTTATTGACCCGCACCTTTCCCTTTCTAATTAGTTTGTAAATCAATGACATAGGTAAGTCAGGATATATGCGTTTTATGAATCTCTCTATCTTCATACCCTCGAAATCTCTTTTCACAGTTATCTCAGCCAATCTATAACTCCTTTGGCATTAGAAATATTTCTGTAATGAACCACTGGGCATCTTCATCACCAGCCTTGTATATACCTATGCCGACCTCTGAAAACATCGAATTGAGTATATTAGACCTGTGAGCAGGGGAAGACATAAACAGGAAGTGAGCCATCCTCGGTGAACTATTTAGTCCAATATTCTCCGATGCCTTGTTAAATTGAATATTCTCTGATTTGAGCAGCTCTTCGAGTTTATGTTGTTCAATCTCGTGGCCAAAGAGTTGTTTCTCGGCCATAGCCTTGCTCTTTGATAAGGCAATCGAACAGAGCTTTTGATTGAGTTTTAGGGGTGTAAGGTTGGCCTTCTTCCTCTCATAATTTATAGCCTTGAGTAACATATCCCGTGCTACCTCAACAGAAACATTCTTGGTATTGTCTTCTATGTTTATATATGTCAGCATCTCTTTCTTTATATCTGATAGAGAAACACCTACATATATTGGGATGAGGAAGACGGCCTCTACTCCATTCTTTCCCTGAGTAATTATCTGTACAAGGTATTTCCCATCGCCGCCGGATAGCTCGTAGGAGTAGCTGAATTCCCCTCTTTCACTAATAGCAGGTGCAATTTTTTTTACCTCTCCCGATGGTGGAGAGAAATATAGTATAGGGTCTTTATATCCGCTTCTAATCTTGAATTCCAGATTAAGATAAGAGCCAATATTCATTATCTTAGGTATGTCAAAGGTGTCAATTACCCTTTTTGAGCAGATGATTGTGGCTATCTTCTTTTCGTCCTTGAAATCTGAGACTCCAACGCCGCAATTGAAGAACCCTCTTTTTGAAATTGTGTGTAGAAATACCTTTATGGAGTCTTTTAGGCTTTCCTCTGTTTTATATATGAATGCAGTCGGTAGGTATTGAAAATCATATACACCATAAGACCACAAAAGGGGCCTCAATGCGGTTGTCTCTAATTTTTTGGGGACATCACCTTTTTTTGCGAGATTTGCTGAGTTGTATCTGGCGGCTGCACATAATTTCGCGTCTATTTCGAATGCCTCTTTTTCCTCTTCCTCCGATGAATTGATAAGTAGGGAGAATATGTTAGATTCATCTTTCTTGAGAGTATATGAAAAGACCCTTGGATTGTATGTATTGGTAAATTGAATTTTCTCTTCAGATGCTGCAATTGATGTTATGGTAACTGCTATAAGAACAATAATGACTTTTCTCTTCATTGCCTCTTCCCTCGTAAAATAAAGGTAAAATATAGAGACAGAAATAATACTATATAGATCTCCCTTAGTGCCAGGGATCTCTCTTAGTGCCATCCCTTAGTGCCAGGCACAATTGGGGGCTTCTCTCATTTTTGGCTCTTTTGGTGGGTATTTTCCTTGTTCCGTTACCCTATTCCACCCTTATCTGCCCTTATCAATCCCATAAACTCTGTTTTTTTATTT
>Ga0078972_1011962_pt1 | contig 15200 bp, 22 predicted proteins | sample YelNatPaOPGAMG01_FD_67568 | JGI IMG/M metagenome (GOLD analysis project Ga0078972, IMG submission 67568) | Hot spring thermophilic microbial communities from Obsidian Pool, Yellowstone National Park, USA - OP-RAMG-01 (SPADES assembly) (version 2) | ecosystem: Environmental > Aquatic > Thermal... | reverse complement strand
ATTCTATTAACAGTTAAATGTGTTTTCTTCAAAACTGGAAGGGTTTAAATTTCTATACAATGAAGTTTTGCTCGGGTATGTTGATGAGGAAGGAGGTTGAAAATTTTTTGATCAAGTTTGGAGCGTTTAAGGTTGGGATTGCAGATCCAAAGCGGGACTTTAAAATGGCTTTAAGGGGATGCCATCCGAGGGACATTATGAGAAACTGTAATTCCGTGATAGTGTTCGCCTTACACGTTGGTTTAGATTACTACACCACATTGGAGTATGATCAGAAAGGGGATGTTGAGTCTCGGGTGTTTAATATTTATCGTGACTGGGTTTGTTTACAGCTTGCAAACTTTCTTATGGATAAAGACTATGAAGCCATTGTGCCCTTCGGCTTTAAAAATTCAAAAGATAAAGTTGCAAGATTATCCTTCAAGTTAGCCGCTTACGAAGCTGGATTAGGCGTTTATGGCGCGCGCATGATGACTTTTGCTGGTCATATTAGAGGACGTTCAATAAATTAAAATAGATCTTGTAGCAAGCTGTTTTCGGGGAAATGGCTTTGACTTCCGTTGAGTCCATATCATTTTCTTCTGCTCAGTTTTTGTTTTAAAAAGCAGAGGCGCGCGCCCCTCAAGAAGTTCATAGAGTTTTGAAGAAGGGAGGATTTTTCTTTGAGTATGATTTAGGTCAGAGGCTAACAAGGAAATTTTGGAATTCTTTCAAGGAAGAATTGAAAAGGAAAGTTTCTTCTTTCCTAACAATCTTGAGGAGTGGAAAAGGGAAGTGCACGAAAAAGTTATGGCTGGCGGCCTTTCAGTGGAAAGTATTAACGACTATAAAGAGATAGAATACTATCAAAGTGTGGAGGAGCTGATGGGCCTCATCGAAATGGTGCCTCTTGTTAAAAATTTTGACAGAGAAAAGGATAAAGAAACCGTAGAAGCACTCGCAAAAAGATACTTAAGCAAAAGGGGATATCCAAATTACGTGGCATTACTATGCGCGCGCACTTGAATTTGGTGATGAGATGATAAAGATTCGACCGTATGAAAATAGAGATTTCAATAGTTATGTCAAAACTTTGGAAAGAACAACGGGATGGGGGAATGAGGCGGAACAAGAGCTTAGGACCAGAATTGAAAAGATGACCAGTGATGAGGAGATTTGGGTTGCTGAAACTGATAAGAGACCAGTTGGGTTTATGATACTCTCCCCAAACCAGGATGGCACATTGGAGATCGACTGGCTCGATGTAAACCCAGACTTTCAACGCAAGGGGATAGCCACCATTCTGGTAAGAAAAGCCGAAACAATCGCCAAAAACAAAAAGTATCAAGCGTTAAGCGTTCATACACACGTAGAAAATACAAAAATGATTATGTTTCTCAAAAGAAACGGGTTTGAAATCTTTGATAAAATTAAAAATTTCTATGGAGAAGGCAAAGATGCATTACGATTTAAGAAGTCCACTTGAACCATCATATCCATTTAATTTTCGCCGTATAACCAGTTTCCTATTCCAATCTCTTAATGCAGCTTGAACAGGTGTTTCGCCAAGTTCAATGGCGCATGGGATTATCATAAACTACGCGAGAGGATAAAACTCCATTCATCTACAATTCGCCTTTCCACTCTTTTAAAAGTCTCTGGAGGAACTGCTCCACGAATTTGTGCCTTTCTTCTGCTATTCTTTTGCCTGTTCTTGTGTTGATTGTATCCTTAATTTTCAGAATCTTTTCGTATATATGATTGACAGACGTTAACGATTTTCCGTCATACTTTTCCTTCGGCGGGATTAATGGATCATGAATTGGAATGTTACTCCATCCTCCACGGTTGAAAACTCTCGCTATTCCAATTGCACCAAGCATGTCCAGTCTATCTGCATCCTGCAATATCTGTGCCTCCAAGATATTTGGTTTAGAACAGTCCCTAAAGCGATGCACTCTAATGCAGTATAACACCTTCTCCATTTTCTCCCTCGGAAATCCCACATCCAAAAGTATCTTTCTCGCAATTTCAGCGCTTTCGAAGGCGTGATCTTTAATTTTCCCCTCATCCTCCATGGCCCTTGCAACATCATGAAGCAACACAGCAGCCCTAATCACATCTAAATCCACATCACCGCCTTCCTCATCAGCGATTCTAAGCGCCAATCTGTAAACCCTTTCCACATGCGACTTATCATGATGTGAAAGCCTATAAAATCCCTCACATCTCCTTTTTATTTCTTCAAACAGCTTATCATCAAGCATCCCTTTCACCCGACATTGGCGGCTTCCAAAACTTATGGAACCCTTTATCAAAGCTTTCAGCCACCTTCTTATAATGTTTAAACAAACAACTCCTATAATTAAAATTCGAAGTCCTATTTTGAGCCACGTTCTGTTAGTCATCGCTAAGAGCGCGCGCATCATATTTATTTTCAGAGGCCTTCTTATCGGAAAGCCTAAACAAAGCTTCAAACTTTTCTATACTTCGGAACTTCTTTATTTTGCAATGTATCCCGAAAGGCCTCGTAGCCATGGTAATATTTTTTGTGCACAAAGCATGCTTTCTAAGTGATGTCCATATCCATTTATAATTATTAGGGTTGATTTTGGGATGTTTGCATGCATTAGGCGCGCTGCTTCTAACCTTGGGTCTTGATCTCCTATAAGGATTAAAGTTGGCACTTGGATATTCTTTAAATGGTTCAGAACATCGTATGGGGTCTGCCAGATAGTCTCCATCAAGAACCTTTCTATATCGGATAACTCTGGGTTGTTGGGAGGTTTTGCTACTTTATGTTTCGGACCTGAGCTGCTAATTAACACCAGAGATCTTACCCTATCTTGATGAAGTAAAGTGTATAATATTGCTATTCTTCCGCTCCAGGATATGCCGACTATGTCGTGTTTATTTATTCCAAGATGTTGGATAAGCCTATAACAATGATCTACAAGATTTTCGTAAGAATAAAGTTTCGCTACTTTCGGTTTATCAGACAATCCATGTCCCAACAAATCCAGAATTACTGTAGTATACAATTTAGTAAAGGGTTGCGCGAACGCCCTCATAGATACATGATCTCCAAGTAACGGAGGCAACCAAAGCATTGGAAAACCCCTGCCATGAACCTCATAGTATAACCTTACAGAGTCAATGTTAAGGTAAGGCATTAGCACCACATAGAAATCGTGCTACACGAAGATAAGCTTTAAGACACATAAAATCCGCAACCGATTTCAGTTAGTAAGCTTTCCAAAGATCCTGGACATATCGCTTTTAAAACTGATTAACAATTTTCTGTTGGTCTTAGTCGCCGCTAAATGACGCTGTTCCTGTAATGTGGTGGTGTTGGCCATGGCTCTGCTTGCTCTTCATAGGTTTGGCGCCAGCTTTCAATGCTTTTGTTTATGTAGACGCCTTGTTGTTCTGGGCAGTGTATGTCCCGTCCCCAAAAAAGGGTGCCTGCGAATCTTTGAGCTGTTTTGGAGGTAGGCGTATCGTCTTCAAATTTTCAATTTGCTAAATAAACCTTAGATAGTTTAAAAGACCAGCTTTTCTTAATACCAACCACTGGTATTTTTGAGCGGAAATACCAACTACTGGTATTGCATCCATAATACGCAGCCCAAAAAAGTCATGAACGATACGCCTGTTTTCTTTCGTGTTAAGCTTAGGCATAAGGGCATAATACCTTGTTTCGAACTCTTCTTTAACATCGCCGTAGGTCAGTGCCAGTAGGTCTGAAACGCCTAATCCACTTGAGTAAAATTCTTGAAAGTCGCTAAAACCCGACCATAAACATTGCGTGCTCCAGTCTTCAAAACAGAAAGAAACTCAAAACTCCGAATTAATCTCAACATGCAAAAGCAACACATATTAAAGCGGAAAAAAGAAAAAAGGGATTGTGCGGGGGATATCACCATTCATCGTTGTTCCGGGTTCAAATCCCGGCCGGAGCACCAATTATTATGACTTATACGATTACAACAAATATCCGACACTTTTTCACTTTGGAACCGGCAAATTAAACATATAAACCCGACAAATTTAAATAGGACTTTTTGCACAGATGGTTCTGGAGAGGTTTAATTGTGTCGGAAAGGGATTTGAAGAAGCCCGAAACTCGAGAAGAATTTGTCAAAATGTTGACGGATGCTGCTAAAAGAGAGGTTGAAGCTCGCAGTCTTTTGTCGGGTAAGCCTGCGAAGCCAACGGTTTCCGGCACCGCTAAAATATTAGGAATTCATAGAGATACTCTTTATTCTTGGCTTAAAGAGTTTAATGTCGATTTTGATGAGGTTATTGAAGGAGTTTCAGCCTTTGAGGTGTCGGCTGTTCGACAGCCTACAAGGGGTTATACTTATCTTATCGGCGAGGCTCTTGTCGGAGAGGGGAATGAGGTTGCTCATATAGACCTTTTAATAGGCGACAAGGATGGGCCCGTTGGTGAGGCCTTTGCGAATGGTTTGGCTCATCTTTCCATGGGGCACACACCTCTTTTAGCTGTTATTAGGCCCAATCTTCCACCTAAGCCCCATACTTTGCTTGTGCCGAAGGTGACTGTGAAGAATCTTGAAGACGCCAACAAGGTTTTTGGTCCGGCACAAGCGGCCGTTGCCAAGGCGATTGCTGACGCTGTTGAGGAGGGTATAATCCCCAAAGATAAGGTTGACGATTGGGTTGTGGTTTGCAGTGTCTTTGTTCATCCGAAGGCAAGTGATTACCGGAAAATATACCATTATAATTATAGTGCAACAAAACTGGCATTGAAAAGGGCTATGGCTAGGTATCCGTCGCTGGAAAAAGTGTTTTATGATAAGGATAGGGCCAAACATCCAATGCTTGGTTATAGGGTTCCGCGCCTTTGGAGACCACCATATCTGCAGATTTCCCTTGATATACCTGACTTAGAACGAACTAAGAAGATTATCATGCAGATTCCAAGGAGTGATAGAATAATTTTGGAGGCTGGAACACCTCTTATAAAGCGTTATGGCACGAAGGTGATTAGTGAGCTTAGAGAAGTCGCGAGAGACGTATTCTTTATGGCTGATTTGAAAACCCTTGATGTTGGAAAAGTAGAGGTGGATATTGCATATGAAGAGACGGCTGATGGTGTCATAGCAGCTGGTTTAGCGCCAACAGAAACCCTTGACGCCTTCATTTATGAGGCTAAAAGACTTGGGATATACGCCGCCATTGACATGCTTAATGTTGAAGACCCAATTAAGAAATTGAAAAGCCTTAGAGATTTCCCAGATGTCATCATAATTCACAGGGGTATAGACGAGGAGACCGGCAAAACTATTGGGTTAGAGCTTATTCAGGAGCTTAGGCAAACGTTTAAGGATAAAAAGTTCTTAATCGCGGTGGCTGGTGGAATAATACCGGAGACTGCAAAAGAGGCTTTAGAAAAAGGTGCCGACATAATCGTTGTTGGTCGTTATGTGACGCAATCAAAGGACATTGAGAGATCTGTGAGAGAGTTTCTAGAGTTGACACCAGAAATGAGGGAGGACATAGATGTCTATAGAGTCCATGTAGAATAGGTTAAACACTATTGCCTTTGCCCATTTAAACCCTTTTTGCTTTTTATTCAAGAGAAAATTTTAAAGAATATGTAGGCAAGAAGGAAAATTATTCCCGCTAACAAGAAAACGTGTGTAAAGCAATAGTTTTGTGCGATAAATGGTCCTACAAAAGCTCCTCCAGCACTGCCGAGGCTTACCAGCACGTCAAATAAGCCTGCCTTTCCTGCGGGTATAATTTCCATGGATAGGGATAACACGCAAATATGGTATAGGGCATAGGCGAAACCCATTAGGGTTAATGTCAAGGTAGCAAAAATCATTGTATGAACATTCATAATGGTAAAGATGGCTAAAAGGAAAGCGAGAAGGCTTCTGAATAGAACAATTTTTCTTAGGCGTATTTTTTCTTCACGTTGTTCAAGTTTATTTCTTGCCGAGAAGTATCCAATAACGCTTGCCGTTGAGTTTGAGACGTATATGGCGTAAACCATGCTGGTCGGCAGATGCAAGTCTCTGGAAAAGAAAATTGGTAAAGGTGTGAAAAGAATGCTTGTTGCCAGCGAGAATAGGGCTAGTCCTCCGCAAAAGGCGTAAAGATTTTCTATCTCTAGTTCTGCATTCACGCGAAATCCTTCTAAAATTTTTGAGGCTATGGTTACACCTCTATATGTGAGGCCCACCTTTTTCTCTATGCTTACAAGGCCTCTTTCGAATACTAAAATTGGGTCTTTAACTAAAATTAAGGAGAGGAGGAAAGCAAGAAAATTTAGGCCCCCACATGTTAGCAAGGTTATTTTCGAATTAAAATTGGCTAACGATGCAAATATTCCTATAATTAGTCCGGTAAGCCATCCTATTTCGGTTAGTCCTTCATAGATGGCGTAGGATTTTTCCCATTCCTCTCGTGTATAAAGTTCGGCTATTAACACATTTTTTGGTGGTTCGTGAGCGGTGTGAAAAACAGCCATAATCACGTATAATGTTGCCAATATGCCTATGTTTTCTGATAATGTGAAAAGGCAGAGCAATACAGAAGATGATAGAAACGACATTAAGATGTAGCGTTTGTAGCGTTGTGTTTTATCGCAAATGTAGCCCCAAAAGAAAGACGCTGGAATACTCATGAGCATGGCAGCTGAGGTCATCACACCTATGTAGAGCAGTGACCCGCTAATTTCAAAAACATAGAGGGGTAGGAAAATTGAAAGCAAACCAAAAGCCATTTCATGGAATAGGAAGCCTATGCGCCACATAGATGGAGAACCACGTGGTTGTCGATTAAAACTTTTACTTTTCTAAGCAGCCTTTTTAATATGAGTATGACGAGTTTTCATAATCCTTAATAATTAGAATCGAAATTTCATAATCTCCACCGGAGCGTAGCATTTAATGGCTAAATTTAAAGTGATAGTGTCTGACCCGGAGGATGGGACCTCAAGAACCCTTGAGTTAGAGGATGCTCGTGCGGTTCCTTTAATTGGGAAGAAAATAGGCGATGTTATTGACGGTTCGGTTGTCGGTTTTACTGGTTATAAAATGCAAATTACTGGCGGTTCTGATAAGGATGGTTTTCCAATGAGGCCTAATGTGCATGGTGGGGTGCGAAGAAGTGTTGTTTTAAGTGGTGGTGTAGGCTTTAACCCTCAGAATGAGGGGGAGAGGAAGCGTAAACGAGTTCGTGGAAACGTTATTACCGATGAGATTGTTCAGGTGAACATGAAGATAGTTGAGAAGCCGAAGGGCAAAAAGGCTGGAGAAGCAAAAGAAAAGCCTCCGCCAACTCAAGAAGAGCAGAAAGCAGAGGAGAAAACCTAAAACATGGACCGCGATTTGCTTAACGTTTATTAACTTGCAAGGCAACATCCTTCAATAATTATGTTGTGAAGGGAAAATAAAGGAAATGAGCGAAGAAAAGACTGTTGTTCTGCCGCGGCAACCAGAAATAAACATTGGTACAATAGGGCATGTCGACCATGGCAAAACAACCTTGGTGCAAGCTTTAACTGGCATTTGGGCTGCAAGGCACAGCGAGGAACTGAAGCGGGGCATAACAATAAAGTTGGGTTATGCAGACATGCCCGTTTATAAGTGCCCAAAATGTGAACCGCCAAAAAATTATTCAAAGGAACCTGTCTGCCCTTACTGCGGTTCTGAAACAACTTTCATTAGAGCTGTAAGCTTTGTTGATGCACCTGGTCATGAGGCTTTAATGGCTACCATGCTTTCTGGAGCTGCGATAATGGATGGGGCAATTCTTGTCATCGCTGCTGATGAGCCTTGTCCTCAACCGCAAACCAGGGAGCACTTGGCTGCAGCTGAAATCATCGGGATTAAAAACATAATTATTGCACAGAATAAGATTGACATTGTAACTGAGGAAAGGGCTCGTAAAAGCTATGAGGAGATAAAAAATTTTGTTAAGGGGACTGTTGCTGAAAACGCTCCAATTATTCCGGTTTCTGCTCAGCGTGGTGTGAATATTGATGCCCTTATCCAAGCTATGGAAGAGTTTATTCCAACTCCGAAAAGGGATGAGACAAAACCACCATTAATGTATGTTGTGCGTTCCTTTGACGTTAATAAACCTGGCACTCCAATAGAGAGGCTTAAAGGCGGAGTTATAGGCGGCACGATTTTGCAGGGAAGGTTTACTGTTTCAGACGAGATAGAGCTTCGCCCAGGGATAAGCGTTGAAGAGGAAGGCAAAACTGTTTATAAGCCTCTTTTCAGCAAGATTACTAGCTTACATGCGGGTGGGAGAAACGTTAAGGAAGCCCACTGTGGTGGTTTGGTTGGCGTTGGAACCCTACTAGACCCTTCACTTTCCAAGGCTGACGGCTTGACCGGAAACATTGTTGGGAAGGCTGGGATGCTTCCGCAAGTTCTCACAGAGCTAAACTTGGAAACTTATATTCTTGAAAGGGCTGTTGGGACGAAGGAGCTTGCAAAGGTTGAAAACATAAGTAAGGATGAAACGCTGCTGCTTCACGTGGGCGCCGCCATAACTGTTGGAAAAGTTGTTTCAGTGAAAACCGATATGACTACACTTAAACTCACCAGACCTGTGTGCGCGCTTACCGGCTCAAGGGTTGCTATAAGTAGGAAGATTGCTGGAAGATGGCGATTAATAGGATACGGAATGATAAAGTGAAATGCAGCGAGAGCCCCACGGTTATCAAAGGGAGGTTAAAGATTATTTTGGACTCGAACGCCTTTTTTGTCCCTTTAAAGTTTAAAATTGACATATTTGAGGAAGTGGAGAATCTTTTGAAAAGAAACGTTGAGTTTGTGCTGCTTGCACCAGTTAAAATGGAGCTGGAAAAACTTGCTGAGAAAGGCTCGCCTAAAACGCGGAAGGAGGCGGCTTACGCCTTAGAGCTTGTTAAAAAATGTAGGTTTATCGATTTGGGTGAGGAGTTTGCCGGCTCTCCTGACGATGCAATTGTAAAGGTTGCAAGTGAATGGAGAAGCCCTGTTTTCACCAATGACAGAGCGCTCCGGAAGAGGTTAAGAGATATAAATGTGCCAGTTATTTATGTGAGGCAAAAGTCCCGGCTTGAAATCGAGGGAGGATACGACATTGTTTAAGCTTATAACCATGGAGGATACAATTCGCATTCCTCCGGAAACCTTTGGCAACCCGTTAGACGAAGTTGGGTACCAGCAGGTTAAAGCTAAATATGAGGGCATAGTAGATGAGGTTTTAGGATATGTCATCGCCGCAACAAATGTCAAGGTTAGCCCTATAGGAAAAATAATTCCAGGTGATGGCGCCACCTACCACAAGGTAACTTTTTCGCTTTTAACATTTTATCCCGTGCTTCAAGAAGTTGTAGAGGGGGAAGTTGTTGAAATTGCCGATTTTGGCGCTTTTGTGCGTATAGGACCTGTTGACGCTTTGCTTCATGTTTCCCAGTTGATGGATGACTTCATCTCTTATGATGAAAAGCAGGGAGTTTTAATTGGAAAGGAAACTGGTCGTAGGCTTGCGGCTGGCGATAGGGTTCGTGTCCGCATAACTGCAGCTTCCCTTGGCAGGGCAGGTGGTGGCTCGGCGAAAATAGGCGTAACAGCACGTCAGCCGTTTTTAGGTAAGCTTGAGTGGATAGAGCAGGATTTGCAAAAGTTAAAAGAGGCTTCTGAAAAGAAGAAGGAGAAGGCGGCGAAGGAATGAGCGAGAAAGCCTGCACCACGTGCCATACTATAACAACTGGTAATGTATGCCCAAAATGCAAAACCTCAACTCTCAGCGACGACTTCAGCGGACTAGTAATAATATTTGACCCGGAAGGCTCGGCTATTGCACGGGCAATGAATATTAAGGAAAAAGGGCGCTACGCTCTAAGGGTTAGGTAAATTGAGCATGGCATATGTTCTGCCTTTAAAGCTTCGAAGAAGGCTTAAGAAACCTCTCGGCGAGTTAATCAAAGGCTCTTTTGAAGAAACGGTCAGCGTGTTTAAGCAGATTGTTGAAAGGGAAAAGCCGCCCGGTATAGTCTCGGTTGGGGATGCTGTTTCAAAAAACCTTGTGGAAAATGGAATTTGTCCAAAAGTCCTAATTGTTGATAATCGGATCATGCGCAAAAACATAACTCCAGCGTCGCTAATTGCCGACGCGGAAAAACGGGTCAAAAATCCTCCGGGAACAATAACATTTGAAGCTTTAAACGCAATTCGAGAAGCTCTAAAGGTTAATCATAGAACGAAAATCGTGGTTGATGGTGAGGAGGACCTTTTAGCACTTTGCGCCATTCTTTATGCGCCTGAAAACTTTTTCGTTGTTTATGGTCAGCCAGGTGAGGGAATTGTTGTTGTTAAAGCCACAAAGCAGAAGAAAGATGAGGTTACTGAAATCTTAAGGGCTATGGAAACTGCGAAAGGCTAAATAAAGGGGAAGGTATCAAGTCAGACACTGCAAAGGGAAAAATCATGGAAGTTAAAATACTTTCGGAAAACGAGAACCCGCTGCTAAAGCGTAGGGAAGTAGTCTTCCAAGTGGAGCACAATCAAACTGGAAGCACGCCTCCGAGATTGGAGGTGAGAAACGCCATTGCAAAAATTTTAAAAACTGATGTAAGCCTTGTTTTCATTAAAAAGTTGGAGACAAAGACGGGGACACGCAAGTCTGTTGGACTGGCAAACGTTTATGATTCACTTGAACACGCAAAGCTTATTGAGCCCGAATACATTGTAAAGAGAAACATGCCGCCGGAAAAACCTAAAGAAGAGGGAAAAGAGTAAATGGCTGAAAAAACTGAGGAAGCTGCAGCAAAAGAGGCTGCACCAGCAGCGGCGCCAAAAAAAGGGAAGAGAGAAAAGAGAAAGCGAGAAGAGAAAGGCATCCACTCAATTTATAAAATTGAAAAGGATAAGGTTGTAAGGCTGCGCCCAACATGTGAACGCTGTGGACCGGGATATTTCATGGCTGACCATGGCGATCGGTACGCGTGCGGACACTGCGGCTTCACGAGATACAAACACACTTAAATCGCACGAGCATTACAGTATATGATGGTCGAGAATGATTAGAGTAAATGTCCTAATAACAAACGTTTCGGGGGAGAGGTTCTGGGATATACGGAAACCCATCCCCCCCATCCAAATAAACACAAACCTTAACCTTGTCGAGGTTGAGAAGAAGTCTGAAGACACGCTTGAAGTGCCCTTCGTTTTAACGGTCAATTATGATCCTTCAATAGCTCAAATAAGCCTTAAAGGGAGAGCCTACGTGGCTGGCGGCAAGGATGAAATAGCAAAGATTTACTCTGATTATAAGGATAAGAAACCGCCGCCGCCCGTTCTTGTGCAGTCAATTTCAAATGTGGTTTTTGTGGAAAGCGTAATCATTTCCAGAACATTGAATATTCCACCGCCGATTCCGTTGCCGCAAATTCCGCCAGCAAAAGAGACGGAGAAAAAGCCTTCCGGTGTAGATTACACAGCTTAAAAATAAGGGTTTTACTTTAGTGGAACGTACATTGAAGAGCGGGATGCACCAATACCTGGTGTTCCATGTTTGACTGGCTTGTTGGTTATTGCAAACTCGCCTAAGTAGTGTCCAATCATTTCGGGTTTTATTTCAACGGGGACGAATTCTTTTCCATTGTGAACGTGAATTGTTAAGCCCACCATTTCCGGCAATATTATCATGTCTCGGCAGTGGGTTTTAATGGTTACATTTACGCCCTTACGCATGGCTTCCTTAGCCTTTCTCACGTTTTCCAGAAGTGTTCGCTGTTCCGGGGATAAGCCTCGATGAAGGCTCCTCCTCTGTCTTGATGGGAGCAGCATTATGAACTCGTCCATGGACATGCTTTGCAGTTGCTCAAGCGTGTATCCGCGGTATGTGAATTCCCTCGGCATGGCTTATCACCATTAAATTTTGAACATGACGCTATAAATCTTCTGATTACTCGCTCTCCTTCACCCTCTTCTTCTTGCGCCCAGTACCCCTTGCAGCTATAAGCCCAACCTTCTTTCCAGGCGGGGCGTTTCTCGAAACAGTTGTCACTTTTCGTGCACTTCTTTTGCTGCTTCCATAGGGATGAACTGCTGCAACCATGGCTTTTCCGCGAGTTCTCGGATATTTTCGCCCTCTAGCCCTCATTAGGTGGAATTTTGCTCCAGCCTTGAGAAATGGTTTTTCTGTTCTGCCGGCGCCAGCGACTACGCCTATTGTGGCTCGGCAGTAATCGCTTATGTATTTGGTCTTTCCGGAAGGTAGTTTTATTAGGGTTCCTTGTGCCGTGTGAGCCACAACAGTGGCATATGTCCCGGAAGACTTTGCAATTTTTCCGCCGTCTCCTGGTTTAAGCTCTATGTTGCATATCATGGTTCCTTCCGGGATTTTTCCAACGGGTAGTATGTTTCCAACTTCAACGTTTGCTCTTCCGCCCATCTGTATTTGCTGCCCCGTATAGACGCCTTCGGGTACAACCGTGCAGCCTTCTTCCCCGTTTTCGAATCTTATTAGGGCTAGTGGGGCGCCTCTTCCAGGGTCGTGGAGGATTTCTTCAACAATTCCCCTTGTCACGGTGTCGAAGAGTTCTTTTGTTGCTGGTGGATAACATGCCGGAGCAACCCTTTTGTGGGTTGCAGCCCTAAAGGTTGGTCCGCCGCGCCCCCGCCTTTGAACACGAATCCTTTTTCCCATAACATTTCACCTACAATTTTACAGTATTCCAAGTTTGATGGCAACATCCGTTGCTTTATAATCTGGGTGAAGTTTGACAAAGGCTTTCTTTTGACCTTTAGGCGTTATAACAATATTGACTTTTTCAACCTTAACTTCGTAAAGCTCTTCAACAGCCCTCTTCACATCCTCTTTTGTAGCTTTTAAATTCACTATGAAGACCAGCTTGTTTTCTCTCTCAACCATTAGGCTTGCAGATTCCGTCATCAGCGGGTACAATATGACCTCGTACGGGTCCATTTAGGCTTCCTCCCCCTTGCAGTAAAGCTTGTCGAGGGTTTCTATTGCGCTGGCTGTCCAGATGGTTAATCTTCCCGGGTGGGTGCCTGGCGCGAGAACTTCCGCGTTTAAGCTCTTAACTGGCACGACATCCACTCCGGGTATATTTCTCGCTGCCTCCCCCACGCCTTTGTCTTCAGCCACAACTATTAATGGTCCAACAGCCTGCTTTATTCTACGCCCACGCATCTTCCCCTTTCCAGCCCTAACTTTTATGCTTTCCCTAACTCTATACAAGTCTGCCAAAACCCCAAGCTTTATGAGGGCTTCCTCGACATCCTTGGTCCTTTCCAAGCTTTCAAGCTCATCCGTTACAACAAGCGGAATCTGCGGTATTCCTTCGACAGTGTGCCCCCGGGAAACCACCATTTCCTTGGAGGCTGTTGCAGCTATGGCTGAAAAAAGTGCTAGTCGCTTCTCTTTTTTAGGGATTTTCTTAACAATATTCTTTTCAGGGGTCGGTGGATGCGCCAGTCTGCCGCCCACAGTTCCGGGTGCAAATGCACCTCTTCCAACGGGTCCTTTAATTCTCGGTATTCTAGCTATGCCTAAGCCTACGCCTCTTGACTCTGCTGATGTCCTTTTCCCAGCCATTGGGTCTCTGCCTTGGGGCTGAAACCTTGTTGATTGTATGGCTAGAACAGCCCGTTTTATGATGTCTGGTCTTATGGGTGTTTCAAAGATTGGCGGCAGCTTTATTTTTCCAACGGGTTTTCCGTTGAGGTCGAAGACTTTCACTGTTTTAGCCATGACATTTCACCATTTTCTATTTGCCTTGCGGAGACTCCAGGGACAAGTATGTTATCTGTGGGGGCTCCTCTGGGGCTTCTCTTGGCGGTCTTGCTGGGTGACGCAGTTTTATGGGGCGCTTTTCTGGTCCAGGTATGCTTCCTTCTATGAGTATGTATGGTCCGCGGACGATGCCGTAGCGTATGAAGCCGCCTTTTGGTGTTACTTCTTTGCCGTCCTTGCCTATCTTTAAAATGCGCTTGTTATATTCTGTTCTTTGGTGGAAGCCCATTTGCCCAGCGCGTGGGACAGTGTATAATACGCGGTGGGGGTTCCATGGTCCGAGGGTGGCGACTCCGCGTTTTGTTTTTCTTCCCTTATGTTGGAGGATGGCTACTCCCCAGCGTTTCACTGGTCCTTGGAAGCCTTTCCCAGTTGTGACTGCTATTACATCCACGTGCTGTCCCTCTTTGAAAACGTCGGAGGGGTTTACTGTTTTTCCTAGAAGACTTTTTGCGTATTCAAACTGCTGTTGGATTGTTCCTCCGCCTATCTCTATTTCGGCTACATCTGGCTTTTTCTTTGGCACGCTTGTTTGTTTAGGCTGGGTTATGGCTATAACGCGGATGTTTGAGATCCTGTCAAGATTAGCCTCAATTTTTTTCAAGTTTTCCTCCGTCATAAACTTCTCTGGAATAGTTAAAACTCTGTCAAGCCCTTCCGGAGGGTTTTCCATCCAAGCCTCACAGAAGGTTTGCAGTCCATAAGGCGTTTTCTTATAAGCTCTTATGGCGCATATGAGGAGGGGTGGGGTTTCCAAAACTGTTACTGGACGGATTACTTCCTTCCCAAAGTTTGGGGAACGTTTTCTATCTTCTATAACCATGGCATAGGTCATGCCGGCCTTATAACCAACAAAACCAAGAAGCCTAGGCGTGTCAGCCCTTATTTTTGGCCAGTAGCGGATTCTGGCTAAAATACTTTTAGCACGTTTCCTAGGCAAATAGGCAAGCGAACCGTGTTTCGGGGCATGCTGTTTCCTGTGACCCATTGTTTCTCCGCTTCGCGTCTTCTAGGAATGAAAGCATTAGGTTATAAACATTACCATTTCAAACCACACCAAAAAAAAGTTTACACATCATGCCAATTCTCGCCGTAAGCGTGAAACTGAAAAATCAGATACCTTGCTAGTTACTTTTTTGGAGAATAGTTGTAGCAAGCTTCCATTTTCCCTACCTCTCCCTCCTAGGATTTTTGCATGCCAATTTAGGACTTTTAGAATTGTTAAATTGGATATCCCTTACTCTCTAGATTTTTGGAACCGCAGAAGTCGACAATGAAATAGGTGTATCTATCTTACATGAGAATGTGGTAGCGGGGGGTCGATTTGAACGACCGATCTCTGGGTTATGAGCCCAGCGGGTTAATCCTGGCTACCCCACCCCGCTACTTGTATGCTGAAACGAACTTTCTTAAATCCTTTTAGG
>Ga0078972_1011961_pt1 | contig 15200 bp, 14 predicted proteins | sample YelNatPaOPGAMG01_FD_67568 | JGI IMG/M metagenome (GOLD analysis project Ga0078972, IMG submission 67568) | Hot spring thermophilic microbial communities from Obsidian Pool, Yellowstone National Park, USA - OP-RAMG-01 (SPADES assembly) (version 2) | ecosystem: Environmental > Aquatic > Thermal... | reverse complement strand
TTTATCTTCTTCTTTTAATGCTATTTCTATAAAATTATTAAGTTTATTATTTTTTAAACCTAAATGTTTACCTACTTTTTTCCATACTTTATTTAAACAAGTATAGCTATCAACAAGTGTACCATCAAAATCAAATGCAAATAATTTCCAATTCTTCATTATATAAAATCTAAATTTTTATAATATAAACTTTAATAAAAATATATAAATAATACTATATCCATTGAGCTTAGTATAATTCCTTTTCTTTTTTATTTAAGGAAGAAATAATAAAAATCACAAGCAAGGAATATCCTGCTTTAAATAAGAAAAAGATAAAAGAAACAAACCTTTTCAGCAGCTTGAATATAATCGCTCTCATTTAAACATTTCCCACAAATCTTCTCTTTTTTGGATTTAAAAATATATTTGTCTCTAATTCGAGCCATTTACTTAATATCTATATTTAATACTATAATCTTTAAATATAAAAATTAAAATAAAAAAATATTATTAGTTGAGGTTAATATGAATGCCATTTACGCCATTCCATTTGGGCCCAGCCTTAGGGTTAGGAGTCCCTCTTAGAAAATATATTCATGCACCTACATTTATATTAGCTAATGTAATAATTGATATCGAACCTTTCTTAGTAATCCTCTTCAACCTAAGATATTCTTTACATGGATACTTACATACATTCTTCTCAGCTTTCTTTCTAGGTCTCGCTTTAGGTTATATTATGTTCTTTTTCGAACGTTTTTGTTATCCACTTTATAGAATTCTTTATTTAGAGCCAATTAATAATTTAAATCTAAAATCTTTTATGCTTGCAAGTGTTTCAGGAACAATACTCCATGTTTTATTAGATTCTCCACTTTACAGCGATATACATCCTTTTTATCCATTAATAACGAACCCGCTATATAATCCTAATTTAGCATTTGAAATCTATAGTATTTGCATGTGGATGGGTATCTTTGGAATAATATATTACGTGGGCTTACTTGTTGCTTTAGTCTATAAAAGATTACATTAAAGAAATTTAAAATTTAAAGCTATATAAAGAATATATAGTTTATTCATAATAACTCAATTTTCATACATATATAAATTCCAAATAAAATTAAAATTTCTTTTACTTTTTGATTTTAAAGGGATGTTTTTCTTTTTAAATCTATTTAAATTAGGAATTTATGGTATAGGATAGTATCTTTATGAAATATAATCGAGAACATGATAATCCATGTGACCAAGAATTACTTGAGAGAAGGTCGGAGAGAATTATACCATTTGTTAAAGAAGGTAAGATAATTGAGCTTGGTTGTGGTTATGGAGCTACTTTGTCTGTTCTTTCCAAGCATTTCCCTCATAGTGTTATTGTTGGTTTGGATATTAATGAAGATGACTTAAAAAAAATAAATGAAAGAAATTTAGGAAACATAATACCTATAAAGGGAGATATTTTACAAGAAGTTTTTCTAGAATCGACATTTGATACAGCTATATTTAAATTTGCTTTACATGAAGTTTATTCTTCTCATGGAAATGATGGAATAGAAAAAGCATTATCTAACGCCTATAAAATTCTGAAAGATGGAGGTATTTTAATTATTTATGAGCATCTTAGACCACATTCAAAAGAAGTTGGAATTAGAATAAAGGAAGATATTTATAGAATAAGGTTCAAGAAATTTTCTGAAGAGTTTCTTCCTAGAAGAATAAGGTATAGAATAGAAGGAGAATGGATAAGATTAGACATAGCAGATTGCTTAGAATTCTTAACAAAGTATCATGCTTTAGATTGGAAAGATGAGATGAAAGAAACACACTTTTTCTATACATTAGAAGAATTCCAACAATTATTGCTAAATGCAAAATTCAATATTAAGAAAATGAAAAAATATAGGTTTGAACAAGATGTTTGGAAAAAGAAAATGCTAACTTTTGATGTAGATTTTAAAAAAAACCAAAATGTTACATAATGATTATTTCAAGAAAGAGTTAAGATAACTCTATTCTTGCTTTTTCTATATACATATATATGAGAAATATGAAGTCTCTTTAGCTCATAGCTTGACTTTTATGCCACTTTTTTCTAAAGAATTAAAATAATGGTTGGGCACATCCTTAGAATTTAAAAATCTATTTTTATTAAAAGTTTAAATTTATCTAAGTTATTCAATAATATTGAAATAAGTTGGAAGAAATTTTAAAAGTTGGAAAAAAAGGGGTTATTGTAATACCTAAAAAACTTAGAAAAGCGACCGGCATAAATGAAGGAGTTGAAGTTAAAGTTGAGTTGCTTCCATTTGGAATTTTATTAAGACCAAGAATTCAAGATCCCGTAGAAACTTTAGCCAATTTGCTTCCAATCCTAATAGAAAAATCAAGCGTTGAAACTATTCGAAAACTACGGGAAAAAATTGATAAAGAAATTAGGAAAGAAAAATGATAGATTATTACATAGATACTAACATATTTTTAAATGTTATTTATAAGGAAAAAGCTTTTTATGAGAAATCAAAAATTTTCTTAAAGAAAATACACAATGGCGAGTGCCAAGCTATAACTTCATCGATCACATTATTAGAAATCGCATTAGATATGGCTGAAAGTGATTATATAGAATTAATCGATAAAGCTATCGCATCAATTGAGGATATACAAAACTTAGAGATTATTTCATTGGATAAAACAATGGTAAAGCAAGCAGCAGTATTTTTAGATAAGTGTGCTTAAAATTGCTATTCCAATAAAACCTAATATTATGACTATCACAACGAAAATTATTGCTGCTATTATACTAATTGCTAGTGCTTGTAACCATCCACAATCAAAGAAGTGCTTCACTAAAGCAAGCCATATTATTATCAAAACAATTGTTCCGACAATACCTGAAAGGAATGCATCAATTAATGTACCAACTATAATCCCAATAACGACTATCCATATAGCATCAGTAAATTTTGCTTTTTCTTTACCAACAAGAGACCTTCCAGATATCCAAAGTACTGGTGAAACTATAATCACGCTAACTATAATATTTATAATTAAAGATACTAAATTTATCGCCACTTTCCCCACTTCTTTATATATACTTAACTAGGATATAAAAAGTTTTCTATTTTTTATAAAGATTCCATAGATTTGGATGCGTATATTCTATAGGTAAAAACTTTGGATCATAATTTTCTCTAGGAATCATTTTACGTGCTTTATTTGGACAATTGAAAATGCAAAGTGAACAACCCATGCATTTCTCTTTAATAACAAATGCTTTTCCTGAAGAATCCTCTTTTATAGCATTGAATTTACAAACATTTTTACATATTCCACATTTTTCAAGCCCCTCACATTTTTCAGCATCTACAATAGCATATAAAGGTCCTGCATATACTCCTTCTCCTGCAATAAGCTTGCTTCTTGTTGGTATACAATAGTTTGCATCACAATTGCAAATAACAAATGTCCAAGACTTAGATTTAAAACAAGCAAATACTTCATGAATTAAATTATTCTCTCTAAAATTAGCTAAAAGAGCTTTAGCTTCTTCAGGGCTAATGTATTTATATTCTTCTGGATGTGCAGATTTATAAGCTTGTGCACCATACATTATAACCATATCTGTAACGTATGGTTCTTTATTTACTCCGATAGCCTTCTTGCATACGCATGGACCAATTGCAATATGTAAGTTATCATCTTTAGGAATATTATCAATTAATCTAATTGCTGCTTCATGGTCTATTACTATACCATGTGGAAGAAACCAAAGCAGTTTTCCTGTAAATTTTAAGAAGGAGCGTCCAATTTTATTACTTTTTAAAAATCTATTCTTTAACATCTTATCTATTGTTCTTACTACAAAAGGTTCTATTTTAGCATAGAATGTATGTAGCTTTCTTTGAAAAGTAGATTCGATACCAAATCCACCATTTTGAAAAATATGCATAAAAAATATCATCATATTTACAAATACAAAAGACGCGGCTATAATCATAGCATAAGAAATCTTCATTCTATATTATAACTTTTTCTATGAATTAATGTTTAATGAAAAACAAAAAATAAATGAAATAAATTAATGAACTTAAATATTGATCTATTTTATTTATTTTAAATTTTTTTCAAACCATTCTATCGTATAATTAATAACTTGCCATTGCCAATCCCATTTATTAAATGTATGGTCAGCATTTTCAATAAGAATTTTCTTCTTAGGATCTTTTGCTTTTTCAAATAATTTTTCTGCATGAGAAACTGGAACTAATGGATCTTTAGTACCATGTATTATTAGAATTGGCCTAGGTGATATCTTCTCAACACTTTTTAAAATATCATGTTTAAAAGCATCAATTAAAAATTTTCTTTTAATACGATCTCCTGAGGGTAAATCTATATATTCCTTTAATATTATTTTCTCAATTTTCACTTCTCCAAATATGCTTTTAGCAGTATTTTGAAATTCTGGATCTTTAAGGTCTGCTGGTGTACTCCATGTACAAATCGCTTTAATTCTTTCATCTTGAGATGCGGTTAAAATTGCTATTACACCACCTAAGCTAAGACCAATAACACCTATTTTATCTTTCAATATTTCTTCTCTATTATAAAGCCAATCTATTGCAGCTTTCAAATCACTTATTTCTTCGGATATTGTTACATTTTCAAATAAACCGTCACTTTCACCAGAACCGCGAAAATCAAATCTAAGTATAACAAAACCTTTTTTACACATTTCTCTTGCTGCATGAACAAATAATCTATGACTTTCTATCCTATTTCCAGTAAATCCATGACAAAAAATTATTGCAGGTGCTGGAGTTTTTTCAGGAATATGAAGCATTCCAACTATTTTTTCATTTTTATTTAGAAAAAATACAAATTCTTCTTTCATTTTATTTGATAATATTAAGATTTAAATATATAAATTTTTTTATTTTAACTATATTCTTATTGGATATTAACCATATTTTTCACGGTTTCAAACATTGCTACTATATTTTCTGTAGAGGCGTCTGCTTGTATATTATGAACTTGAACAAATACAAACCCACCACTTGGGCTAAATCTTTAATTCTTCGTTTTACTTCATTCACAACATCTTCTGGAGAACCATGTGGTAGAACATTTTGTGTATCGCAACCTCCACCCAAAAAGTTATTTTTTCTCCAAATTCCTCTTTTAGTTTTTTTTGGTATCCATAACCTTGGCTGAGACTTGTATAGGATTAAGAGTGCCTACATTAAATAATTTAAGAATATTTTCATTAGGAAAAACGGTTTGTTCATTTATATTAGCTATTTTTATTTCTCCATTATTTATTTTTAAGAAAATTCCTTAATTTTTCATAAGATTTGATAGCAATTCGAGTACACATTGCTCCTCCAAAATCAATAGGTACTTTATCTAGTTCTTCATGCTTTAATGTTCTCAAAACTCTTTCTCTTGAATACATTATTCTTCAATTAAACATTGTATTAGTTTTTCTATTTAAGTTTTATTTCTCTTAAAATAATAACATAATTTTAATTTTTTAAAAAAAGAAAAAATGAATCGATTATAAGAAGATTTTTAATTGTATTAAAAAATAATATTTTTAAAGTTTTTGTATAAAGCCATTTTTTACAATTATTTTATCATCTAAATAAACTGTAGGAGCCCATATCATTCCATCACAATGATATTTAGCTGGTTTCCATTCAGGATTAACAAGCTTACCTTCATGAAAAACTGGATATGGTTGAAAATCTCCCATGCCAATATGCACAGTCCCACGCACTCTTTCCCATTCAATAAGAATGCGGCCTGATGGACTAATTAATCTAGCATTTGGATTTGTTCCTATCCCCCACTCTACTGGAAAATTAAAATTACTTTGATCAAAGCTTTCTATAAGCTGTCTAAATTCTTCAGCTTGTCTTCCTCCTTCAATATCTATAATTTCCCCTTTTTCTATATGCACTGTTACTGGTTCTCTAAGCACACCAATCTCAGAAATATAAGCATCAAAAACTATTTTACCATTGGATTTTCCTTTCTTATTTTCAACTATTCCAGGACAAGCTGGTGGAACATATTCCCAAGGGGTACCCATCGGATCACAAGCAAAGCCACATAAAGCTTCACCATATACACCATCTATATCTTCTATATAATCCGTTCCTTGTTTAGAAGTAATTCTAACAGTTTTAGCTTCTGTAAAAGCATCTGCAATTTTCCAAGCTTCTTCCTTAAGCTTATAAACATCTACATGAACCATAGTTCTAATTAAGCATTCATCAATTCCAGGTGCTCCTCCAATGAAAATTAATGGTATTTTATGATTAACTATTTCCTTAAAATTTAGAGAATCCCATCCACTTAACAAATAGATTCCATCAACTTCTTTAGCAATTGAGCTTATAGCTTTGCTTGGAGGAGCTTCTTTTGGTCTTGGAGGAACATTCAAAATGTAAGATTTTATTCCTTTACTTTCAGCATAAATTTGTGCAGATTCAGCTATATCATAAGGTACCTCAGCACTTGTTAATATAAGCATTTCGTCACTACTCTTTAAGCCAAGCATATCCTCAATTAATATTTTATTTACCTTAACAAATTCTGTTAGAACCATATTTTCACTCTCTTTTCCATATTTTTGTTCTTCACATTTATTGCCTATATTTATTTTTTAACTAAAGATTTATATATTTAATTTATAGGGTTTTTAAAATATGAGAATATACAATGTTTTTGTTGGTAAACCTCAATGGGAAGGTGGCTGGCCATACGTTGGATTTGATAATGAAGCTTTAATAAGAAATACTTTAGAAAAATTAAAAGAAAAATTTCCAAATATCGAATTTCTTGGCGGAGAAATGCTTGAAAAATATGATAAAAATTTAATTGAAAAAATAAAAATAGAAATTAAAGAAATAGATGGTCTCATAGTATATGTGATTGGACAATATGGTGATGAGGGACCAATAAATGCTGCTATTGAATTAATAGAGCAAGGAATTCCAACTATTTTAGTAAATTATATTTTTGGAGGAGATACATATTTTATTAGAATATATGAAAAAGTAAAAAATTTAAAAGTTTTGCCCATATCATCTATAGATTTTGAAGATTTAGATTGGGCAATCAATATAATGTATGGAATATATAAACTTAGAGGGAAGAAAATTCTTAATTATACATTGGATAAAGATATAAGGAATCCGCATGGTCTAAAAGAGCTTTTAAAATATGATATGGAAGAAATGAGTGAAGAGGCTTTAAAATTTTTTGAGAAAATGGAAGATTTTGCATATCGTAGTTATATAGATTTAACTGGCATAGATCAAGCACATCAATGGAGAAGAGATGAGGAAAAATACAAAAAGAATTTAGCCGAAATTTTTGGAATAGAAATGATAAGGCATAATCCAAAAGAAATTTTAGAAGAATATAGTAAAATAAATGAAATTGAAGCTAAAGAAATTGCTAATAAATGGATAAAAAATGCAATTAGAGTATCTGCAATTACTAATGTGATTATTAATGAAGCTAAACTTTATTTAGCATTAAAAAAATTAATGGAAAAATATAAAGCTGATGCTATTACTATTGATTGTGGAACATTGCTTATTACTGGCTTTCTCCCAGCTTTTCCATGTCTTGCAATGCATGAATTAATGAATGAAGGTTCAAAAGGAGGGCCTGAATCAGATATGGATTCTCTTATAAGTTCTTTATTTTGTTGGTATATTGCTAATAGACCAAGTTATATATCAAACCATTGCATTGACCTGAAAAACAATAGAGTAATTTATCTTCATTGTTGTGTTCCAAGTAAACTTTATGGTCCTAATGGGCCAGCTCAAAAATATGAAATAACTCGTCATGGTGAAGGACACTTTCTTGGAGCTTCCATATTGCTTGATTTTCCAATAGGAGAGAATGTTACAACTATTAAAATAAGTGTATTGGATAGAAAAATTGCAATAAGAAGTGGGAAAATACTTGGAACAATTAGAGATGAAAGAGCTTGTTTATCAAAATTATTAGTTGAAACAAATGCTAGAAAAATACTTGAAAATTATGATTTTAAAACTTTTGGATGGCATAGAGTAACTATTTTAGGTGATTGGAGAAAAGAAATTATAGCTGCTGCTAAACTTTTAGGATTAACTATAGTAGAAGAAGACATATAATCTTTAAATTTTTTATTCTTATCGGTATGATGAAAAATGGAAAAAGATTTCGAAGCTATTATTGTTTCTCACACTCATTGGGATCGTGAATGGTATCTACCATATCAAAAATTTAGAGCAAAATTAATAAATGTAATGGATGAAATTATCGAAATTCTTAATAAAAGTGAAAAATTTAAGAGTTTTACTCTCGATGGTCAAACAGTAATTCTTGAAGATTATTTAGAAATAAAAACAGAAAGAAGAAAGGATATTGAGAATCTTGTTAAAAAAGAACGCCTTTTAATTGGTCCTTGGTATATCCAAATGGATGAATTTTTAGAAGGGGATGAGGCAATAATTAGAAATTTACTTATTGGAATAAAAATTGCATTAGAATTTGGAAAAGTAATGCTTATAGGCTATGTTCCAGACTCATTTGGCCATATTGCTCAATTACCACAAATTTTACAAGGTTTCAATATAGATTCTTTTATATTTACAAGAGGAATGGGCGATGAAGGAGAGAAACTTAAAACAGAATTCATATGGTATGCTCCAGATGGTTCTAAAGTTCTTGCAATTCATTTATTAAAAGGATATTGTAATGCTGATCTTGAAATGGTATATCTTTTAGGAAAAACTAGAGAACAAATTTGCAAGGATCCAAAAGAAGCTCTTATGCTTTTTGATTGGCTTAAATCAGAACTTCTTCCTAAAGCATCTACTAATTGTATTCTATTAATGAATGGTTGTGATCATCGTTCAATCCAATCTGAAATCCCTATTATTATTGAAGAATTAAATAAAATTTTTGGAAAAAATATTATTAAGCATGGAAATTTATTAGATTATGTAAAAAGAATAAAAGAAGCGAATATAAATTTAGAAGCTTATCAAGGAGAATTAAGAGGTGCAAGATATCATCCAATATTGCCTGGAGTATTTTCAAGTAGGCTTTATTTAAAACAAGAAAATACATTATCTCAAATATTGCTTCAATATTATGCTGAACCTCTTGCAACTTTTGCTTGGATTTTAGGCTATGAATATCCTTATGATTTATTATTAAAAGCTTGGAAGTACCTTATTCAAAATCATGCTCATGATTCTATTTGCGGCACATGTATAGATGAAGTTCATAGGGAAAATTTTTTAAAATTTTCTTGGGTTAAACAAATAGCTGAATATATTATTGAAAATAGTATAAAATTCATAGCTAGTAAGATTAAATTTGAAAATACAAAAAATAATTCTGCCATTTTTGTTTATAATCCATTAAATTGGGAAAGGTCTGAAGTGGTTGAAGTTAGAATTTCTAAGCCTAAAGAGAAATACTTTGAAATAAAAGATACGAATGGAAAAAGTATTCCATATCAAATAATTAAAATTGAAAAAAATAAAATTAATATAATTTTCATTGCTGAAAATGTTCCACCATGTGGCTATAAAATTTTTCTAATTACTCCATCTGAAAAACCACTAGTTTTTCAATCGATTCTTAAATATAATATGAATGAAATTGAAAATGATTTCTTTAAAATTAAAGCAAATCCTGAAAAAGGTGGATCTTTAACTATTTTTGATAAAAGGAATAATCGTATTTATGATAATATGAATATTTTAGAAGATGATGGAGATAATGGAGATGAATATTATTTCTCTTATGTTTCACCTACTTTTTCAAGCAATAAATTAAAAGCTTCAATTAAAATTATTGAAAAAGGACCAGTAAGAATAACATTAAGAATAAAAAATGATTTCATATTACCTAAAAGAATCAATGAAAATGGTAATAGAAGTTGTGAAAAAACAATCTGTCCTATAATAATGGATATTTCATTATACTCAAAAATACCTCGAATAGATATTAAAGGAAAAATTAATAATAAAGCTAAAGATCATAGACTTCGTGCTATTTTCTCAACAGGTTTTAAAAATGAAGATGTTAAATATTCATTTGCTCATGATCAATTCTATGTTATAAAAAGACCAATAAAAATACAAAAAGGAGAAAAATGGATCGATAAACCTCCTACTACACATCCACAGCGTTTCTTTGTTTGTATAGATAATGGAGTAAGTGGTTTAATGATTGCAAATAAAGGATTGCCAGAATATGAAATAATTGAGAGAGACAAAGTTTATATAGCATTAACTCTCTTAAGATGCATTGGATGGCTTTCAAGGAATGAAAAAATAGGACCAATAATTCGAACCCCTGAAGCACAATGTTTAGGTATAAATAAATTTGAATATTCAATAATTCCTTACGATAATAATTGGCTTGAAAACGGAGCATATAAAGAAGCTTATAATTTTAATATTCCATTAATAGCATATGAAGTAGAAGTAAAGAATGGAAAATTACCAATGGAAAAATCATTCATTAAAATTCATCCCGATAAACTTATATTAACTGCAATAAAAAAAGCTGAGAATGAAGATGCAATTATAGTAAGATTTTATAATATTAGTAATGAAAAAATTTTAAGCAATATAAAAATATTTCCAGAAGTGAAAAGACTTTATATTACAAATTTAAATGAAGAATCTTTAATTGAAGTTAAATCTCAAAATGGATTTAAAATAGATACAGGACCATATAAAATTGTTACCATAAAAGGTTATAAAAACTTCTGATAAGAAAGTTTATTCTTGATAATTAAATAATAATGACGTAATATTTAAGAAGTAATTTATCCCACTCATATTATTTGAATAAGCAAACATGACTATCTTTATTTTTCAATTATCTTAAAGATTAATGGTACTATGAAAGCTGCAGTAAGTGAAATAATAGCATATCTGGTAAATCTTAAATAAACAATTTTACTTGGTAATAATGGTGATAATGTTACCATTAATATCATTACTAAGCCAAAACCTATTATAGATCTTAAAATTTTCTTTTTTAAGCTAACATTAGTACTAAAATTAATATATCTTTTTTCAAGCATTACTCCAATAGGAAGACCAAAAAGTGATCCTAATTGTACTGAAGGATCATCTCTTTTTATATCTGGAAAAATTAAGAGTGAAAAGAAGAATAAAAATATTGCTAAAATAGGAGTAATTTTAAGAAGTAATGAATAAGGATCCTTAATTTTTTTAATTTTAACTTGAGATAATTTAAATGAAAAAATCGAGAATAATATTCCAATTATAGCTCCTCCTATAACATCACCTAAATAATGAACTCCTAAATATATTCTTGAAAGACCTACAAAAAATATTATAATTATTGAAATAATAGCAAACCAATTCTTCCTTATTTTTAACCATGCCCAACTCCAAAATGTAGCTACATTTTGAGTATGCCCACTAGGAAATCCATAAGATAGTTCTTCTTTTCCAATAATTCTATAAATTGATGGGGGTCTCTCCATTCTTAATGCCATTTTTAAAAAATAATGTAAATATCCACTGGATATTAAAACATAAAAAGTAATGATTGCAACTTCTTTATTAATGCACCAATATGTTATTCCTATTAAAGCTGTAAATACATAATCTTCACCTAATTGTGTAAAGAATAGAAAAATATTATCAAATGTTGGATGCAAAGATTGTAATATTTTAATAGGTTCTATTCCAAAAAGAATTTCAAAAATTATTTGAAAAATTTCTTGCATTCAAACCACTGAATACTTATTCTTATTTTTAAAAATCTCATAATATTATATAAATCTTTAGTTTCTTAAACTTTTATAGAAAAATTAAAGAATGATTCTATGGTAACGTTTATAAATTATAAAATTAAAATATTAATATGCTAATAGGTAGATTAAAAGGTAGATTAGGAAAAATAACTTATGGTTTTGGTAATTTAGGTCAAGCACTTATTTATCATTTAATAGGCACATTTTTAATATATTTTTATGTTAATGAAATTCGTCTTGATCCTGCTTTAGTTGGAATTGGTTTCTCAATTGCATATGGAATATGGAATTCTATAAATGATCCAATAGCTGGATATATTTCAGATAGAACTAGGACAAGATGGGGACGTAGAATACCTTATGTTCTTTTCGGTACTCCAATAATGGTATTACTTTTTATTCTAATATGGTTTCCACCAATTAAAGATATACCATTATCAAATTCGTATAATATTTGGCTTTTCTTTTATTTTATAATTATTGTAGGAATTTTTGAGCTTCTATATACCTTTGTTACTGTTGGATGGAATGCATTATTTCCAGAAATGTTTCAAGACCTTAAAGAGAGAATCGAAGCATCTATTTATAGACAAGTTGCTGCAATGATAGGATTAATAATAGGATTTGTTCTAGCACCACAAATAATAGCTTATTTTACTAAAGAATTTGGTACTTTATATGGATGGGCATTAACTGGAGCGCTTTTGGGTTGTATTTCAGGCGGAGCTTTCATGATATCTTTACTTGGAAGTATAGAGAAAAAGGAATTTAGTATGGCAGGAACTCTCCCTATAATATCAGCGTTTAAAATCACTCTTACAAATAGGTCATTTATTACAGCTGCTTTATGTATTTTAATGATAAGCTGGACTTGGAGTTTACTTTCAGCAATAAGCCCATTTTTTGTTGAATATATGCTTGGAGGAACTATTGCTGATGTTACTTTCATAAGTGCTCCAATTCTTTTAATGGCAATAATTTTTTATCCATTATGGAGAAAAATTGGTATTAAATATGGTACAAAAAAGACGCTTACCATTTCTTATATATTGGAAATATTATTTCTTTTATCATTTGTACTTATAGCAGATAATGTTTTAAAAGCAATGATAATAATGATTTTTTATGGTTTCTCAAATTCTGGAGTAACTTTAGTTAGAGAAATTTTAATACCTGATGTGATAGATGAAGATGAGATAAAAACAGGATTAAGAAGAGAGGGCGTATATTTAGGAGTAACTACATTTGTTGATAGATTTGCATTAGGTCTTACTGGTATTAGCACAATTATTATTTTTAGCTTAAGTGGTTTTGTTCCTGGCGCCCCTCAACCTTCGAATGTTATTTTAAATATGAGAATTATAACATCGATAATTATTATAATAGCTACGTTATGTTTTTTAATTTCTATGAAATATTATCCATTAGGAGCTGAAAAAGTTAATGAAATAAAGAGTATGCTTGAAAAAATGCGTAAAGAAAAAGGTATAATTTTAGAAAACAAATAAGCATTGCTTAAAAAAACATTAAAAATAAAAACTTAAATGTTAAGTCTTAATTAAATGTGAACCATCACAGCTTTTTGATGTATTTAATTCGTAAAATCCTTCTCTACAAGAAGCAAAAGTTATACAAAATTTATCACAAGTATTTCTTACTTTTTTCATTAAATTATATCTAACTTCTTTTGGTAAATAATAAGAGTTAGATATTCTTTCTCCATCTTTAAAATATAATTTTTCCAATTTCTTCATTTCTTCTGGAAAAATCGTACTCATCCTTTTCCAATTATCTGCTCTAGCTTTATAAGTGCTAGATGTTACATGTTTCACTCCGATTCCAGATATTTCTTTAATTAAATTTTCAATTTCATCATCATTTATTAATGGAATTATTGGATCTAATCTTATACTTACAGGAATATTATTTTCAATTAGTTTTTGTATAGCATTTAATCTTTCTTTTGGTAATGGAGCATTTGGTTCAAGCTTCTTTGCTTTATTTTCATCTAAAGTAGTTATACTAAAACTAACACAAACTTTTGCTTTTGATAAAATATCAATATCTCTTTTTACTATATCAGATTTTGTTATTAAAAGTATTTTAAATCTATTATTTATAAGTAAATTTAAGCATTCTCTTGTAAGCTTAAGTTCTTTTTCTAAAGGAGGATAAGGATCTGAACTATTTGCTATTGAAATGTAAATTTTTTTATCTATTTTTTTAATATCATGCATAAGTCTTTTAACTATATCTTTCTTAGATCTACATATAAAAAAATTTGGAATATAGCTTGAAGCATAACAATACAAACAATTATGAGAACAACCAGTATAAGGTGAGAATGAATATTTAATTGGGCAAGAACAAAGCTTGTTTTTCCATGGGTCAAATAAATTTATAACTTCCATTTTAATTAAAATAAGAATCAAAAGTTTTTTATAAGTATAAATTATAATTTTCTAATAACTTAATAATGCATTAATATTTTTGAAGTTAATATAAAAGTTTAGTAAACTAACACTTTAATTTATGAGAATTTTAATATTGATTTATTTTGAATGACAAAAACAATCAATATATTAAAATATTAATGATAAACATGCTAAAGTCAAACCTATAAATATGGGCATAGGCAATCCTGGAAATGGGTAATCTTTTTTTAATAGAGATAAAGTTATACAAGAACCTATTATTATTCCTATTGACGCAACTATAGCAGAAATTAATCCAAAATTTATAAAACTAAATGAAATTAATAATGAATAAAAAACTATATCTCCCAAACCTATAATTAATCCTTTAAAATTGATTAATGAAAATCTAAATATTGTTAAATCGATATCTTTTTCAAATATTTTCTTCAAAGGACCCTTGAAAACTGCTATTATGTCATAAATAGATGCAAAAATTAAAATTAAAATGCTTGTCCAATATGGAATAAAAAATCCTAAAGCTGAACCTGCCCCACTTCCAATGCTAATAGCTGCTAATAATCTTAATAAATCCTTTTTTGAATAAAAAATTTTGATAATAATAATTGATAATGGAAATGTTAGGAAAAATGACACACTTGATATAATAGAATTATTTATTACAAAATTTAATATGAATATATAAAAAAATAGTATTGAGTAAATAAGTATGGAAAATGATATTAAAAATAAGAATTTTAATATTTTTCTAAGATTTTTCTTAATGAGAAAATAATTTAAAAATAATCCTGAAGTGAGTAATATTATAAATAAAGCTGCATTTAAATATGGTTTAGGATTAAGAAGAGCTTCGGTAGGATTAGTATATTCTGGTACTTCATTAAAAATTGGTAAATATTCAAATTCTATTCCAGAGTTTATTATTAAAAATGTATAAGCTAATGCTGATAAAATATTTAAAA
>Ga0078972_1011959_pt1 | contig 15203 bp, 15 predicted proteins | sample YelNatPaOPGAMG01_FD_67568 | JGI IMG/M metagenome (GOLD analysis project Ga0078972, IMG submission 67568) | Hot spring thermophilic microbial communities from Obsidian Pool, Yellowstone National Park, USA - OP-RAMG-01 (SPADES assembly) (version 2) | ecosystem: Environmental > Aquatic > Thermal... | reverse complement strand
TGCAGGTCTCCTTTCATGAGCCGGATGAGGCTTTTCCGATGAAGACCGGTAACGGAGACCATCTCATCCAGGAGTTGTTCTCGCTCTTGGCGACTGGCTTGCCGGTAGCGGCCTTGCATGAATGTACCGTTCCGCGATGTGCATCTTTTCCTCGGTTTCCATTGTTCCCTCCGGATGAGGGAACGATAGCACCTTGGGTAACATTTTACAAGAGGGAACACGCTGGTTTGACAACCGGCCTTTTCTGGGGTAGAATCGCGATGAACCTTAACAGCCTGGAAGACCCGGCGAAGGCGCCCGATGCCCGGATGCCAGGGCCGAACGGGGGAAACCGGTGCAAGTCCGGTGCTGTCCCGCAACTGTGAGGGGTTTTTGCCCCAAGCCAGGTCGCCCACCTTCGCCGTTCTCTCCACCGACCTTCGGAAGAAAGGAGGTGAGAGGTTTGAACCGTTTCTCTCCCCCTCCGGTGTCGGCGGGGGATTTTCGTTTCTCTGGAGGAACAGACCATCGGCAAAAGGAGAAGACGATGCGCGCCATCCGAATTCTGGCTCTGGTTCTGACTTTTCTCCTCGTCCCCGTCGTCCAGGCGGCCGGCCCTTACCGCGAGGCCGCCCTGGGGGCGCTTTCCTGGATCGCCTCCCAGCAGCAGGCCGACGGCTCTTTCCCCGGCTTCGGCCCCGGCTCCACAGCCGATGCCGTCTTCGCCATCTGCGCCGCCGGCGGCGACCCCAACGGCTTCCTCCGGGAGGGGAACTCGCCCATCACCTTCCTGGCGGCTCAGGCCCAGGAAGTCTCCACCAACGCCGGGAGCGCGGCCAAGGCCGTCCTGGCCGCGCTTTGCGCCGGAAAAGACCCGCGCCGCCTGGGCGGTGTGGACCTGGTGGCGGCGCTGGAAGGGGCCTATGACGCCGCGAACGGCTCCTATGCCGCCGACCTGGCCGGCCATGCCTTCGCCGTCCTGGCCCTCTCGGCGGCCGGCCGGCCCATCCCGGCCGCAGCGGTGGAGCATCTGCGCCGCACCCAGACGCCCGAGGGGGGCTGGGCCTGGGACGCCAGCCCCGCCTCCGGAGGGGCTGACACCAATTCGACCGCGCTGGCGGTGCAGGCCCTCTTAGCCTCCGGCGTGGCCGCCTCCGACCCGGCCGTCCAGGCGGCCCTGGCCTACCTCCACACCCAGCAGAACGCCGACGGCGGCTTCCCCTACGCCAAGCCCTCCCCCTGGGGCAGCGCAAGCGACACCAACTCGACCGCCTACGTCGTTCAGGCGCTCTGCGCGGCCGGCGAAGACCCCGAAGGACCGGCCTGGACGATGGAAGGGCATACGCCGCTCTCCTTCCTCCTGGGGATGCAACTCCCCAACGGCGCCTTCCTGTGGCAGGCCCAGGTCCCTGGGGAAAACGCCCTGGCCACCTACCAGGCCGTCCCGGCCCTGATGCTCCGGCCCTTCCCCCTGGCCCGTGCGGAGAAATCGGCCCTCCTCCCGGAGACCGGGGCGGCGCCGGCCTGGTTGTCGGGGACGATTCTGGGAGGGTTGGGCATCCTCCTGTTGGGGATGGCCCTGCGGCGGCGTTCCGGGTCGTAGCCCGGGCTCCCGCCTTGTGTTGATGGTGTCAGGAGGCGAGCGATGTCGGAGACCACCGGCCTGATCCAGATCTACACCGGCGACGGCAAGGGCAAGACGACCGCTGCCCTGGGCCTGGCCCTGCGGGCCGCCGGGTACGGGATGCGCACCTACATCGGCCAGTTTATGAAGGGCCAGGCCTACGGCGAACTGGCCGGCGCCCGCCTCCTGGCCCCCTACCTGGTGATCGAGCAGTACGGCCGGCCCTCCTTCGTCCACCTCCATCAGGCCACCCCGGAGGACGTGCGGCTGGCCCATGAGGGGCTGGAAAAGGCCCGCGCCGCCATGCGCAGCGGAGATTATGCCATCGTTGTCCTGGACGAGGTCTGCGTGGCCCTGCATTTTGGGCTGCTGGAAGTGGAGGAGGTGCTGGCCTTCCTGGAGGAAAAGCCCCCGGAGGTAGAAGTGGTGCTCACCGGCCGGCGTGCCCCTCAGGAAGTCATCGACCGGGCCGACCTGGTGACGGAGATGCGCGAGGTCAAGCATCCCTACCGGGAAGGCATCCCGGCCCGCCGGGGAATCGAGTACTGACCTCCGGCCGGGCGCGCCCGGCGCATACCCCCCGGGGGTATAGGCCGGCCGCCGGCCCACGTTGGGCATCCATCCCCCGCCCCCAGGTCGGCGCAGGCCAACCGTCAGCGGGAGGGCGACTTCCGTCGACCCCGCCGCATCACGGTTCCGGCCGGCGGGCCGGACTGGTGGCCATCCCTGCCTTTCGGGAAAGGCCGGCCTCGGCCAACCCCGGGGTTGGGGGACAACCGGTCTCCCGCCGGCGGGTCCCCAGCCCCCCGATGCGCTGCCAGAGAACGTGGAACGCGAAACGTGAAACGTGGAACGCGAAACGTGGAACGCTCAACGACCCGGGCCTCGCCCGGCGCATACCCCCGGGGGGGTATAGCCCGGCGGCCCTGAGGGCCTGAAAACGCCGGCCTTTTGACAGCCACCCCCTTTTGGGCTATACTTATGCCGAACCCGACCGAAGGAGGTGACGGTGAAAAGGATCGAACGCCTGCGCCAGGAACTGGAAAAACTGGGGCTGGATGCCTTCCTCGTCCAGCAGCCGGAAAACCGCCGTTACCTGACCGGATTCACCGGCTCGGCCGGCACGGTCATCGTCACGGCGGAGGCGGCCCTCCTGCTGGTGGACTTTCGCTACACCGAACAGGCCGGGAAACAGGCCCCCGGCTTCGAGGTGGTGCAGATCAAAGACGCCCTGGAAAAGGAACTCCCCCCTTTCCTGGAACGGTTGGGAGGAAAGCGCTGGGGCTTTGAAAGCGCCTTTGTCACCGTGGCCCAGTATGAAAAACTCCGCCCAACCTTTGAGGCGGCCGGCATCGCCCTGGAAGGGGTGGAAAACCTGGTGGAAAGGCTGCGGGCGGTCAAGGACGAGGAGGAACTGGCCCTCCTGCGCCAGGCCATCCGCCTGACCGACGAGGCCTTTGCCCACTTCCTGGAGTGGGTCCGCCCCGGGGTCAGCGAAAGCGAGGCCGCCTGGGAGATCGAAAAGTACATCCGCGAGCACGGCGGCGAAGGGCTGGCCTTTCCCACCATCGTCGGCAGCGGGCCCAACGGAGCCATGCCCCACCACCAGGCCGGGGAACGTCTCTTGCAGCCGGGCGAACCGATCGTGGTGGATATGGGCGCGGTCTGCGGCGGCTATCACGCCGATATGACCCGCACCATCGTCCTGGGAGAGCCGGACGACCAGTTCTGGAGCATCTATAACTTGGTGAAAGAGGCCCAAGAGCGGGCCGAGGCGGGCATCCGCGCCGGCATGCCCTGCGCCGAGGCCGATCGTCTGGCCCGGGAGGTCATCGAGGCCGCCGGCTACGGCGAACGCTTCGGCCACGGCCTGGGCCACGGCGTGGGATTGGGGACGCACGAACCTCTGCGCCTGAGCGCCCTCTCCACGGACACGCTTCCGGCCGGGGCCACCGTCACCGTGGAACCGGGCATCTACCTGCCCGGCTGGGGAGGGGTACGCATCGAAGATGTCGTCTGGGTACAGGAAAACGGGGTCGAAGTGCTGACCCGTTCGACCAAGGAACCGATCGTAGCCATATCACGGAGGTAGGAAGGCGATGGCTGTGCTGGATACCGGGGAACTCCGCAAGGGGTTGACCATCCTTGTGGACGGCGAACTCTGCAAGATCATCGACTATGAGCATAACAAGCGCGGGCGGGGGACGGCAAACGTGCGCCTGACGCTGCGCAACCTGCGCACCGGGGCCATCACCGAGCGCACCTTCATGGCCGGGGTCAAGTTCGAGCAGGCTTTCCTGGACCGTCGCCCGGTGCAGTACCTCTACAACGACGGCGCCACCTATTACTTCATGGACACCGAGACCTTCGAACAGCCGGCCGTGCCGGCCGAGGTCCTCGGCGAGGCCGTCCACTTCCTGCGGGAAAACGATACGGTGGAACTGGTCACCTACCAGGGAGAAATCCTGGACGTGGAACTGCCCCCCTCGGTGGTGCTTCGGGTCGTCCATACCGCGCCCGGCGTCCGGGGCGATACCGCCGCCAACGCCACCAAGCCGGCCACCCTGGAGACGGGGCTGACCATCAACGTCCCGCTCTTTATCAACGAGGGCGACCTGGTTCGGGTGGATACGCGCACCGGGGAGTACCTGACGCGGGTCGGCTAAGGCCGCTACGGGCCGGCCCGGACGGACAAACTGCGCAAAAGTCGCCCGTCCCTTTCCGGTGGAGTGCATCCGGATGCCCGTCATCCTTTCCGTCCGCGAACTGACCTCCTACATCCGCCAACTCCTGGAAGTTGACGAGGTGCTCGCGGACGTCTGGGTGGAGGGAGAGGTCTCCAACTTCACCCGTTCCAGCGCCGGCCACCTCTACTTCACCCTGAAGGAGGCCGATTGCCAGGTCTCCTGCGTCATGTTCCGGGGCCCCGCCGGCCGGCTGAGCCAACTCCCGTCCGATGGCGACGCGGTCCTGGTGCACGGGCAGGTCTCCTTCTACGAGGCGGGGGGCAAACTCCAGTTGTACGTGGATTTTCTGCGCCCCCTGGGCCTGGGCGTGCTCTACCTGCGTTTCCAGGAACTCAAGGAGCGGCTGGAAGCCGAGGGCCTCTTCGCCCCGGAGCAGAAACGCCCCCTGCCCCCCTTCCCCCGGCGCATCGGCGTGGTCACCTCGCCGGATGGGGCGGCCCTGCAGGACATCCTCCATATCCTCGGCCGGCGCTACCCGCTGGCCGAGGTGGTGCTTTCCCCTACCCTGGTGCAGGGGAAAGAGGCCCCGCCGCGCATCGTGGCCGCCCTGGAGCGCCTGCGCGGCCAGGCGGTGGACGTGATCATCCTGGCCCGGGGCGGAGGCTCCCTGGAGGACCTCTGGCCCTTTAACGAGGAGTGCGTGGCCCGGGCCATCCGGGCCGCGCCGGCCCCGGTCATCAGCGGGGTCGGACACGAGACCGACTTCACCATCGCCGACTTTGCCGCCGATGTGCGGGCGCCCACTCCCTCGGCCGCCGCCGTTATGGCCGTGCCGGACCGGGAGGAACTGCGGGCTCAACTGGCCCACCTGCGGAAACGCCTGGTCCGGGGGTTGGAGCAACAGGTGGCCGGCCGACGACAACGGCTGGAGGAATGTCGCCGGCACCTCCGACGCCTTTCGCCCCAGGCCCAGATTGCCGGCCGGCGGCTGCGGGTGGACGAACTGGCCGGCCGCCTGTCCCGGCAGATGGGCCACCGCCTGGAGGTCTGCCGGGAACGGGTGCGCAGCGCTTCCCTGCGCCTGGCCGCGCTCGACCCCCGCGCCACCCTTCGGCGCGGCTACGCCATCGTCCGCCGCCTGCCCGAACGGTGGGTGGTGGTCAGCCCGGGGCAGGTGGCCGCCGGGGACCGGCTGGACGTTCAGGTGCGGGACGGCTCCTTCGCCGCCGAGGTCTGCCAGGATGAAGGATAAGGCCACGGTGCGGACGACCCTGATTCGCCTGGCCCGACGGCACGGCCGGCCGGGAAGCGGCAGCCGGCCTGAAACGCTGCGGGAGAGAACCTTTGCGATGAGGGTTCCCGACCTGGGATCATGGCTGAAGCCCTTTCGCTGGGCGGTTGTGGGAGCGGTGGCCGCCCGCCTCTATATGCCGGAACGCAGCACCCGCGACCTGGACATCGCCGTATGGCACGAAGATGGCCCGGCCGTCCGGAAGCGTCTGGAAGAAGCCGGCCTGACCTACCAAGGCGAACTGGCCATAGGCGGCTCCTCCTGGCGCCTGCCCGACGGTCTCCCCCTGGACGTCATCGAACTGCGAACGCCCTGGGCCCCTGCGGCTCTGGCCGAGGCCCAGGACAACCGGGACCCTCAGGGGCTGCCCATCCTGCCCCTCCCCTACCTGGTGCTCATGAAATTCGAGGCCGGCCGGGTTCTCGACCTCGCCGACCTGACCCGCATGCTGGGGCAGGCCAGCGAGGAGCAGATTCGCCAGGTCCGCCGTCTCTTCGACCACTTTCACCCCGAAGACCGGGAAGACCTGGAAAGCCTGATCCATCTGGGCCAACTGGAACTGCAATAAACCGCCGGGGAGGAAAGAATGGCTACCACGATCGAGGCCGACCTGCCCTTTGAACAGGCCCTGGCCGCGTTGGAGGAGATCGTCCGGCGACTGGAAGGAGGGGAGTTGCCGCTGGAGGAGGCCCTGGCCCTCTACGAACGGGGCATGGCCCTGGCCCAGCATTGTCAGGAACTGCTGGACCGGGCCGAACTCCGGGTGACCCGACTGGCGGAGGAGGCCGGTCCAGAACTCTTGGGCGAAGAGGGCGGATAAACGAATTGCTCTGGAGAAAAGGCCGGCCACAGCCCCGCCCTCGCTCACGGCCTGCTCAGGGGAAAACCTTTGGCTCGGACCTTCCCGTGGATGCCCAGGCGCTGGCGGCGTTACCAGGAGATCAGCCGTATCCTCCTGCGCCACGGCTTCGGCTTCCTCCTGGAGGCGGCCCGACCCCGCCGGGGTCCCCTTCGCCTGCCCGATACCCTCCCGCCGGCCCGCCACCTCCGCCTGGCCCTGGAAGAACTCGGCCCGACCTTTATCAAACTCGGACAGATTCTCAGCACCCGCCCCGACCTTTTGCCCTCACCTCTGATCGCCGAACTGGTCCTCCTGCAGGACCGGGTGGCCCCCTTCCCCTTCGCCCAGGTGCGTCGCCGGGTGGAAGAGGAATTGGGCGCCCCTCTGGAAATCCTCTTCGCTTCCCTCGAGGAAACCCCTCTGGCCGCCGCCTCCCTCTCCCAGGTTCACGCCGCCACCCTGCCCACCGGCGAGGAGGTGGTGGTCAAAGTGCAGCGTCCGGGCATCGAGGAGGTCATCGCCCTGGACCTGGACATCCTGCGCCGCCTGGCCCAACTGCTGGAAAGCGAATTTCCCCAGGCCGAACTGTACGACCCGGTCGGCATCGTGGAGGAATTCGCCCACACCCTGAACGGCGAACTGGACTTTGTCCGGGAGGGGCGCAACGCCGAACGCTTCCGCCGCAACTTTGCCGACTTCCCCTACCTCCACATCCCCCGGGTCTGCTGGGAACGAACCACCCGCCGGGTGCTGACCCTGGAACGGGTGCGCGGAATCCGCATCGACGACATCGCCGCCCTGGAGGCGGCCGGCCTGGACCGCCACCGCGTGGCCCTGCACGCCACGGAGGTGGTGATGCGAGAGGTCCTGGTGGACGGCTTCTTCCACGCCGACCCCCATCCGGGGAACTTTTTTGTGATGCCGGGCGAGGTCATCGCCGCCATGGACTTTGGCATGGTCGGCCGGCTCTCGCCCAAATTACGGGAAGACCTGATTCGCCTCCTGGCCGCAGCCGTGCAACGGGATGCCGGAGGGCTGGTGGAGCAGTTGCTCCGTATGAGTCTGGTGGAGCAGGGGGTAGACCGGGCCGGCCTGCGCCAGGATCTGGAACACCTGCTCCAGCGTTACGCCGGCCGGCCGCTCAGGGAGGTCCGCGCCCGGGAAATTATGGAAGAGGCCATGCCGATCGCCTTCCGCCGCCGCCTGCGCCTGCCCAACGAACTCTGGCTACTGGGCAAGATGCTGGGAATGCTGGAGGGGGTGGGGTTGCAGTTGGACCCCGAGTTCGACCCCTTCGCCGTGGCCCAGCCGTATGCCCGCCGTTTCCTGGAGGAAATCGCCTCCCCGGCCGCCCTGGGCCGACGGGCCGGCCGGAGCCTGGGCCGCTGGGGCCGACTCTTCCTGGAACTCCCGGAAGCGCGGAAGGTGCTGGCCCAGTTGCGGGAAGGAAACTTTTCCCTGGGCTGGGAATGGCGCCGGATGGAACGGCCTCTGGCCGCGCTGGACCGCCTGACCCTGCGCCTGGCGCTGGGCATCCTGGCCGCCGGCCTTCTGGTGGCTTCCGCTATCCTTCTGCGGCCGCTATTGGAGACGGGGGTCGGGTGGGGCTGGCTCCTGTTCGCCCTGGGCGTCGTCGCCCTGCTGGTCCTGGGAGCAGCCCTGCTGTGGAGCCTGGCAACGAAGAGGGGAAGAGAATAACGATACTCGGCAACACCAAGGGGCACACGAACACGGGCACGAAAGAAAACCTCGCCCACCGGCGACGACCCTAGCGCAGGGCCGTCCGCCGCACCGGAATGTTGGCCACCAGCCGGTCCTGGCGTTCGCTGCGGGTGATGTGCACCTCGATGCCGTTGTCGTCCACCTCCACATACTTGGAGATGACGGCGATGATCTCGCTCTTGAGCGTCTCCAGGAGTTGTGGGGAAAAGCCCCGGTCGTGGACCAGGACCAGTTGCAGGCGCTCTTTGGCGATGGCCGAACTCTTGGGGCGGCGTCCGAAGAGTTTGCGCATGGCTTCCACAGTCCAACCTCCGTATGAGGCTCAGGCCACTCCCGGCTACGGCCGGCCAGAGCCGACCGCCGCCGGTTCCCCGCCCTAGGCCGAACTCTGGCGACCCACCCAGCGGATCAGCCGGCCCAGAAGCGAAGGCTCCTCCGGCAGGGTGATGGGCACGTCCTCGCCCATCAGGCGGCGAGCAATCCGCATAAAGGCCTGGCCGGCCGGCGAACGATTCTCCAGGACCACGGGGACCCCCCGGTTGGTGGAGATGAGGATATGGTCGTCCTCGGGCACGATTCCCAAAAGCGGGATGGCCAGAATCTCGCCTACGTCCTCCACGCTGAGCATTTCCCCCCGCCGTACCAGCGCCATATTCAAACGGTTGATGACCAGTTGCGGCACGCCCTTTTCCTCGGCTTCCACCAGGCCGATGATGCGGTCGGCATCGCGCACCGCCGAGACCTCCGGCGTGGTGATGATCACCACCTGGTCGGCCCCGGCCACAGCGTTCTTAAAGCCCTGCTCGATGCCGGCCGGACTGTCGATCAGGATAAAGTCGAACTCCCCCCGCAACTGGCGGCAGACCTCGACCATGTCGGCCGGGCTGACCGCCGTCTTGTCCCGCGTCTGGGCCGCCGGTATCAGGTAGAGGTCTGGAAGGCGCTTGTCCTTGATCATGGCCTGGCGCAGCCGGCAGCGTCCCTCCACCACGTCCACCAGGTCGTAGACGATGCGGTTCTCCAGCCCCATGACGATATCCAGGTTGCGCAGGCCGATGTCCACGTCGATCGCCACCACCCGCTGCCCCAGCATCGCCAGGGCCGTGCCCAGGTTGGCGGTGGCCGTGGTCTTGCCTACGCCTCCTTTCCCCGAAGTGATGGTGATGACCCTGGCCATCCTGGAAGCCTCCTGTCCGCAACCCTGCTGCGTCGATCTGCCCGATCTTTTATATACCAAAAAGGAATTTTCGTCAACAACGCCTGCCTGCTGCGAAGGCGCAAACGGCGGTTTCCCAACGGCGCTACTGCATGCCAGGCGTAACTACCTGTGTCAACAACCTCTATGCCCGTTATCCTACACCACCCCCGCCGAAAAAACAAGCGCCGAAATTTACAAGGCCATTACAAAACGTGCAACGTGTAACGTGCAACGTGCAACGTGTAACGTGTAACGTGTAACGCATATCCTATCCCCTTCGAAAAGTATCCCAGGGTTCGACCACGATTCTCCCGCCCTCGATGTGGGCCACCTCCGGGCCGGTCGAGGGCGGGGCTTCCTCGGGGGGACGGGAAACCAGGCCGGCGATGCGCAACTGCGTGGGAGAGAGTTCCAGCGCGCAGACGATGGCCTGCTCATCGCCGATGGCTCCGGCGTGGACGAAACCCCGCAGCCGGCCCCAGACCACCACGTCGCCCCCGGCGATGACCTCCGCCCCCGGGTTGACGTCGCCGACGACGGTGACCGCCCCGTGATGGCGGAACGATTGCCCGGAGCGGACCGTGCGGGTGATAAAGAGGGCGTCGGCGCTGGCCGAGGGGCGCTGGGGGGCCTCGGCCGGCGCCGCCGGCGCCGCGCTCGAGGGCACGGACCGCAACCCGGCCTCGCGGATGGCCCCCCGGCTCTGGCGGTTGTCCGTGCCCAGGGCACGCAACTCCACCCCCCACTTCTCCAGCAGGGCGGCCAGCGCCAACACCTCCTCCCGGTTCAATTCCCGGTTGCCCACATCCACCATCAGGCTGCTTCCCCGAAAGAAGCCTTCGCCGCGCCGCAGTTGCCGCTCCAGGCCGGCCAGAATCTCCTCAAAAGGCGCTTCTTCGTCCAGATAGAGCCGCAACCCCTGACGATCGCCTTTGAGCCGAACCTTCTCTTCCATGGGCCCGCTCCTTATCGGCTGAAATAGAAATTGATGATGTCCACCACGGCCGGCAGCGCCACCCGACTGCCCTCGCCACCCCCTTCGATCAGCACCACGACGGCCACCTGGGGGTCCTCATCGGGGGCAAAGGCCACAAACCAGGCGTGGGCCTGACGCACACCTTTGGAGATCAAGGGGCCAAACTCGGCCGAGCCGGTCTTGCCGGCGATGGGCACCAGCGCATTTCGGGCGTAGGCGTTGTACGATTCGCTCACCACCCGGCGCATCCCCTGGCGCACCAGCGCCAGGTACTCCGGGTCCACCGGCACCTGGCGGATGACCTCCGGCTGAAACTCCCGGACGGTCTGCCCCCGCTCGTCCAGCACCCGGAGCAGGAACTGGGGGCGGTAGAGGGTGCCGCCGTTGGCCACGGCCGCCGCCGCATTGAGCACCTGGAGCGGGGTGGCCAGGACGTTGCCCTGGCCGATGGCCATGTTATAGACATCGCCCTGCACCCAGGGCTCGCCCAGCACCTCTTCCTTCCACTGGGGCGTCGGGAGGAGGCCGGCGGCCTCGCCGGGAAAGCCCAGCCCGCTGGCCTCCCCATAGCCAAAGGCCCGGGCATAGCGCACCAGCCGCTCCACCCCCAGACCGTCCTGGTACTTGTTCTCCGGCGTTCCTCCGGCCACGGTGAAGAAAAAGACGTTGCAGGAATGCTGAATGCCGGCCACGACATCCTGCCAGCCGTGCCCGCTGCGCAGCCAGCAGGGAAAGACCTGCGGCGGAAGGGTGGGGTCGTAGCGGTTGGGGACCAGGAGGTAGCCGGGGTCGTAGATGCGCGTCTTCGGGGTGATCACCCCCTCCTGCAACCCGGCGGCAGCCACCACCAGTTTGAAGGTGGAGCCCGGCGGGAATTCCCCCCCGATGGCCCGGTTGACCAGGGGATGGTGCGGGTCCTCCAGCACGGAGCGCAACGCCTCAGCATCGCTCCCCTGAACAAAGAGGTTGTTGTCGTAGGACGGCAGGCTGACCATGGCCAGGATCTGCCCGTTGCGGGGGTCCATGACGATGGCCACACCGCTATAGATCGGCCGGTAGTACGACGGGCGGCTCCGGTTGGCCTGCTCGATATACGATTGCAGGATCTCGCCCACCTTCTCCTGGAGTTCGGTATCCAGGGTCAGGACGATGTCGTAGCCGGCCCGGGCCGGCTCCTCGCGGAAGGGCGCGCCCACCGGATGGCCGGCCGCGTCCACCTGAATCTCCCGAAAGCCCAGTTGCCCCCGCAAAAGGTCCTCATAGGCCCGCTCGGCCCCCACCTTGCCCAGAAAATCGCTCTCCAGGTAGCGTTGCGGAAGGCCGCTCCGGGGGTCGGGGTTGAGGGCGGCCAGTTCCTCCGCGCTGATGCGGCCGATATAGCCCACCACGTGGGCCGTCAGGGCCCCGGTGGGATAAAGGCGACGGGGTTCGGCCTGGACAAACACGCCCGGCAGTTCCTGCCGGTGCTCCTCCAGGAACAGGGCCCGGTCTCGGGGTACATCGGCCATCAGCAGGACCGGAAGGTAGGGCGGGCCGGCGTTCCTCTGGAGGGCCTCCTCCAGGCAGTTCGTGTAGGTGAGGCCGGCGGTTTCGGAAATGTACCCCCGCAGCCAGGTGACCTCCTCCTCATCCAGGCGCAGCGTCAGGGTAAAAGGGGTATCGGCCGCCATCCAGGGCGCCGCCTCCGCCTGCGGGCGGCCCAGCCGGCCGGCCAGCCAGGGATACAGCGTCCGACGCCCCTCCTCGCCGAGGTATCGGGGATGGACCTGGAGGGTCCCCGGGCACTCCAGAAGGACGCAGAGGCGGTCCAGCATCCGCACCCGCTCCGGGCCTTCGGGCAGGTCTTCCACCATGGCCAGCACGGAGAAACTGGGCACGTTATCGGCCAGCACCCGCCCCGTCCGGTCGTAGATGCGCCCGCGTAAAGGGGAAATCGGCAGGGTACGCCGCCGGTTGACCTCGGCCGCCTGGCGGTAGCGGGCCCCTTCCACCACCTGAAGATACCACAGCCGGGAGGTCACCAGAACGAAGAGGGCCAGCACCAACAGCCGGCTTACCCCCAGGCGCAGAAAGAAACTCTGCTTTGGCGAAAGCATCGCAACCTCGACCCGCCCGCGCCCCCGGGGCTTTCAGCGGCGGGAAAAAGCCCTGGCCGGCCGCGGGCGCGCCAACCAGCCCAAAGGCCCGTAGATCAGGGGCATCAGGGCCGCCTCCACCAGGGAAAGGGGCAGGACCACCAGGCGAAGCGTTCCTCCCCAGGCCACCGTCTGCCCCCAAAGTTGGGCCAGAAGCAACAAAAGGAGGTGATAGATCCAGGTGCCCAGGAACGCCCCCACCACCGGGAAGAGCAGGTTTTCCCGGTAGAACGAAGCCCCCAGCCAGGCCAGCGAAACGACCGTGAGCAGGAGGGCCAGGGCATGGCCGCCCAGGGGAAAAGCGGAAAGGGCGTCCAGGGCCAGCCCTCCGCCGAAGGCGAGGACGGCCCCCTCCGGGCTCCCCCGCACCATGCCCCAGGCCAGGGCGAACAGGAGGACCAGGTCCGGCCGCACCCCCAGCAGGGGCAACTGCGGCATCAGGCTGACCTGAAGCAGGGCCAGGAAAACGACCAGGGCGATACCCCAGACCACTCCGACCTCACCCCGGCCAGGGCCGGGTTCAAGGCGACTTGCTTCCCAAGACGATGGAAACCCACTCCAGCCGGTCGAAATCCACGGCCGGCACAAGTTCCACCTGCTGATGCAGATCGGCCACCGTCACCCGGCGCAGGATGCGCCCGATGGGGATGCCCGGAGGAAAGGCCTCCTCCTCAAAGGGGGGCAGGCGCAGGCCCGCAGTGAGCACCCAGTCGCCCTCGCGCAGGACGGCCCCCTGGGGCAGGTAGCGCATCACCAGCCGGGTTCCCTCCTGCCAGCGCCCGTCCACGACGCCGGTAGGCCGGTCCTCGTTCTGAACCACGGCGCTCACCGAACTGCCGATGTCGGTGATGAGCAGGACGTCGGCGGCGTTGGGATAGACGCGGATGACCCGCCCCACCAGGCCGGCCGGGGCCAGCACCGCCATCCCCACCCGCACCTCCCGGGGCTTTTCCTGGACGGCCCAGCCGACCCGCAAGACCTGCTGCCAGCCCGTCGGATCGCGCCCGATGACCTCCGCCTCCAGGAGGTCCAGTTCTGGATAACGCTCTCGCAGCCCCAGGAGGGCGCGCAGTTCCTGGTTTTCGTGCTCGATCTCCCGATAGCGGAGGTTCTCGGAGCGCAGTTCCTCCACCATCGCCCACAGGCGCTTGTTCTCCTCCTGGAGCCGTCCTGCCTCCCGCAGGCGTTCCCAGAAGTCGCCGGCCTCTTCTCCTCCGGCGTAGAAAGCGCGCTGGAGCGGACCCAAGGCCCAGGCCAGCGCGCCCTTGGCCATCCCCAGCCCGGCCACCTGGTCGACCAGGAGCAGAAGGAGGCCGGCGGCCAGCAGGGCCAGAATGAGGATGGTGGATCGACGCATCGTCTCCCCCGCAGCGCAGGTCCCGGTTTCAGGTGGTCACGGGAACGGGACGGAGGCGCTGGCTGGCCTGGACGATTTCACGGTAGCGTTCAAAGTCTTCGACGATGGCCCCGCAGCCCCGGGCCACGCAGGTCATCGGGTCGTCGGCGATGCGCACCTTGATGTGGGTCTCGTGGGCGATGCGCCGGTCCAGCCCCAAGAGGAGGGCGCCGCCGCCGGCCAGGACGATGCCCTGTTCCATAATGTCGGCCAGGAGTTCGGGCGGGGTTTCCTCGATGGCCGCGCGGATTTCCTCAACGATGCGGTTCACCGGGCCGGCGATGCCCTCGCGCAGTTCCACGCTGCTCACCTCGATCTCCTTGGGCAGGCCGGTAAGCAGGTCGCGGCCGCGCAGGGTGACCCGGCGTTCCTCCTCCAGCGGATAGGCGGAACCGGCCAGAATCTTGGCCCGTTCGGCCATCCGTTCGCCGATCAGGAGGTTGAAGGCGTTGCGGGCAAAGGCGACGATGGCCTCGTCGATCTCGTCGCCGGCGGTGCGGATGGAGCGGGAGACGACCACGCCCTTCAGGGAGATCACCGCCACCTCGGTGGTGCCGCCGCCGATGTCCACGATCATGCTGCCCCTGGGTTCGGTCACCGGCAGGCCGGCCCCGATGGCTGCGGCCATCGGCTCCTCGATGGTATAGGCCTCGCGAGCCCCGGCGTTGATGACGGCATCCTTGGCCGCCCGCCGCTCGACCTCGGTCACCCCGCTGGGCACCCCGATGAGCACCCGGGGGCTGGGGCGCAGGAAGGTGCGGGTGCGCTCGTGGGCCTTCTGGATGAAATAGACCAGCATCTGCTGGACCACGTCAAAGTCGGCGATCACGCCATCCTTGAGGGGGCGGATGACCACGATGTTGGCCGGCGTCTTCCCTCCCATCTCCTTGGCCTCCTCGCCGACGGCCAGGACGTGCTTGCTCCTCCGTTCGATGGCCACCACCGAAGGTTCCCCGATGACGATGCCCCGCCCGCGCACGTAAACCAGGGTGGTGGCGGTGCCCAGGTCGATGCCCAGGTCGCGGCTGAACAGCCCCATAAAGGCCGAAATCGGATTGGCCATGCCGGCCCTCCTTGTCCCAACCGGTCAGTCTATCCAGCATTGTACTACACCTTACAGGAACGCGCAAACAGGACGCCCGCCGTCGTGTCCGTTGCCGCGAGGGTTGCGAATAGTTGACCCAAATCTTGACAAGTAGCGTCTGATATGGTATACGATACTCGGTTCGCTCTTTAACAACGGAACGGTTCGGCCGGTTCCGGCGGCGAAACCCCCGCCGGGTAAAACCGTTCGGGTCCATGCCTGACCTACACCGAACCTAGTACCGTGAGTTCCACGGGAATTTACGCCTGC
>Ga0078972_1011958_pt1 | contig 15205 bp, 10 predicted proteins | sample YelNatPaOPGAMG01_FD_67568 | JGI IMG/M metagenome (GOLD analysis project Ga0078972, IMG submission 67568) | Hot spring thermophilic microbial communities from Obsidian Pool, Yellowstone National Park, USA - OP-RAMG-01 (SPADES assembly) (version 2) | ecosystem: Environmental > Aquatic > Thermal... | reverse complement strand
AAACAGGAGCACGCGGTCGAAGATTTTTCCGCCACGAACGGCTGGATCCTCGACATCGGTGGAGGCGGCGAGGGCGTCATCGGGCGCATCAAGGGCTCGCAGGTCGTCGCCATCGATCTCTATTCGTGGGGCATGAACCGCACCCCGCCGGGACCGCTGAAGCTCGTCATGGACGCGACCGACCTGAAGTTCCTCGACGGCAGCTTCGGCACCGTCACGTCTTTCTTCACGCTGATGTACATGAACCCGGAGCAGCAGCGGAAGGCCATAGCGGAGGCGTTCCGTGTGCTGAAGCCGGGCGGGCGGCTGCGCATCTGGGACGTGCAGTTGCCGGTCTCGCCCGATCCGAAGAAGGACGTCGTCATGTACCCGTTCAAGTTCCGCCTGCCGAAGGAGACGGTGGAAACCGGCTACGGCACGTTCTTCCCGAAGCAGCCGATGGACCTCGAGTATTACGTGCGGCTCGGCAAGGCCGCGGGCTTCACTGTGGAAGACCGCGGCATCACGGGCAACACGTTCCGGCTGGTGCTGCTCAAAAAGTGACGGCTATTTCGCGAAGCTGCTGCCCGCGTTCCAGTGCGGGCGCTCGTCCGCGTTCGCGATCGCTGTCGCCAGGCGCGCGAAGAAGTCGTTGAACTTCGCGGCCGCCGCGAAATCAACCGGCTGCTTCAGGTCGTCCGCCGGGGTGTGATAGCGCTCTATGTACCAGCGCCTGTAAATCGCCTCCTCCGGCGAGCCCTTTTCGAACCCGAACACGAAGCAGATCGCCGGCACGCCGATCTGCATCAGCGGATAATTGTCGGCGCGGCGGATCAGGTTGCGCTCCGGCTCCATGTCCGGCACGATGCGGATGCCCATCGGCCCGGCCACGCGGCGCGCCGTGTCGCCGAGCGTCGATTCGTTCAGCGCGATCGTCGTCAGAATCTTCAGTGGAAAGTGCGGGCGGAGCTGGTCGAGGTTGACGTCCGCCGCCAGGCGCTCCTTCGGCACCGTCGGATGCGCGGCGAAGTAGCGCGAGCCGAGCAGACCCTTCTCCTCGCCGGTGAACACCGCGAACAGCAGGGACCGGCGCATCCTGGCGCCGGATTCGTGCAGCTTTTCCGCGAAGTCCATCAGCGCGGCGACGTAAGCGGCGTCATCGAACGCGCCGTTATAGATTCGGTCGCCGTTCCACGGCTCGCCGATGCCGTAGCCGTCCAGGTGGGCGGAAAGCACGACGTACTCGTTGGAGAGCGCGGGATCCGAGCCGGGCAGGACGGCCAGGATATTATCCGAGCTGAGATCGCCGCTCTCGAAGCGCAGCTTCATCCGCAGCGCCGCGGGCAGTTCGAACGAAGGCAGCGGCTTGCCCGCCTCCGCAAGCTCGAGCAGCTCTTTGTAAGTATGGCCGGAGCCTGCGAACAGAAGTTCCGCGTCGGCCGGATTGAAGCGCAGCGTGAGCGGCGCGTTCGCGTTCCCGCGCGCGGGCGTTTCCGCCAGCGACATCGCCACCGAGTACGCGGCGGGCCAGCGTGGAGGCTCCGGCCCGGCGGTGCTATCGATCGACAGTGTCCCGGCGATGCCTGCCGGCTGCGGATGCTGCCCGGGCGCGCGGAGCCGGACCAGGACCTTCCCTTTCACATCGAGCGCGGAAACGTCATCGCCTGCGAAAACCAGGCCCGCCTCGATCGATTCGGGCAATCCCAGCCGCGCCGGAATCGTAATCTGGCGCAGCCACTTGAGCGGCTCCACGCTTCCCTTGCGCACCAGCGCGACCTCGGACTGATCCGCGCGAAAGCGCACCACGTGCAGCGGCACATTCTGGTAATAGCCCGACTCACCCGCCGGCTTCAGCCCGGCGCGCTCGAACTGCCCGACCACGTAGCGCGCCGCCTTGCGATAACCCTCGCTCCCGGTATCGCGGCCCTCCATATCGTCGCCCGCAAGCGCCTGCGTGTGCGCCCACCAGCGCTTCGCCGGGTTATCCGACTGCGCAAGCAAGAGAGAGCAGCAGAAAGAAAGGACCGCGATTCGAGATCTCATGTCGAGCGATTATCCTCGACGGCGCCCGCCCGGCGCAAGGCGGCATGCTCCTGAGCGGCCGGCCTCGAGTCCTGATCCGCTCCCCGGAACAGCCGCTCCAGCGGCGCGCCCTGCCGGCCATGCGCGCCCGCATCGAGCGAGCGCAGCAGGCGTTTTGCCGCACAAGACTTTCCGATGTGCGCCCGGAAAAGCTGCGCCGGGCTGCCGCCGGCCGCCCGAATTCGCACCCGCTAGCGCAGCTTCAAATTCACCGTGACTTCCGGCTTCGAGTTAAACTTACTGACCATCTGCTCGGCGGTGCGGCCGTCGGATTCGGCCTTCACCCGATAATCCACGCGCGAGTTCAGGCCGTGGAACACGAACGTGCCGTCGCGCTGCGTGATGTAGGACCGGATCTGCAGAGTCTCGGTGTTTTCGGCCTTCACCACGGCGCCGTCCACGGGTTTTCCGGACTGGTCCGTCACCGTGCCTTCGATGGTGCGGGTCTTCACGTACTGCCCGGCCGCCAGCACGGCCGCGAGCGTCCCCATCAGCAAAACGCGCCGGAATCTCCGTGCCATCCTGCTTTCAGCATACGCCCGCGCCCTTACAGGTTCAGGCACACCACCCGAGGCTCGGTCATCTCCTCGATCGCGAACCGGATCCCCTCGCGCCCGATGCCGCTCATCTTGTGCCCGCCGAACGGCATCACATCCAGCCGGTAATCGGTCGAGTCGTTCACGATGATGCCGCCCGCCTCCAGCCTGCGGATCGCGGTGAACGCGTGGCGCAGGTTTTCGGTGAAAATCGCGGCGTGCAGGCCGTAGTTCACTGCGTTCGCGCGCTCGATCGCCTCGTCGAGCGAATCGACGGCGTACAGCGAAACCACGGGACCGTAAACTTCCTCGCGGTCCAGGCGCACGCCCGCGGGCACGTCTTCGAGCACCGTCGGCTCGACCAGCGCGCCCTTTCTCCGGCCGCCCACGAGCACTCGCGCCCCGCCCTCGACGGCCTCGCGGATCCACTGCTCCACGCGCGCCGCCTGCTTCTCGTCGATCATCGCGCACACGTCCGTCGTCTCATCGCGCGACGAGCCCGCCTTCAACCCGCGCACGAGCTCGACGAAACGCGAGCGAAACTCCTCGTAAACGCCGCGCTCGATGAACACGCGCTGCACGCCGAGGCAGTTCTCGCCGGCCTGCGCGAACGCGCCCGCCGCGATCGCCGGCGCCGCATCGTCGAGCCGCGCATCGGCCAGGACGATCACGGGCGAGTTCGATCCGAGCTCCATCAGGATCTTCTTCACGCCCGCCGTGCGCGCGATGTGCTCGCCGGTCGCGACCCCGCCGGTGAACGTCACCACCCGCACCCGCGGATCGGAGACCAGCGCGTCGCCCAATTCCCTGCCCCGCCCCGTAATCACGTTCAGACGCCCCGGCGGCAGGCCCGCTTCCATCAGATCGCGCGCCAGGTGCAGCGCCGAAAGCGGCGTCGCGGTGGACGGCTTGAGCACCACCGCGTTTCCGGCCGCCAGCGCCGGGCCGGCCTTGTGCGCAGCCATCGCGAGCGGATCGTTGAACGGCGTGATCGCCGCCACCACGCCCGCCGGCACGCGGTAGTAATACCCGGCGCGGTTCTCCGAGCCCACGCGGCTGTCGAACGGCAGCGTGGCGCCCGAGATGCGGCGGCCCTCCTCGGCGGCCAGCCGCAAGATGTTGGCGGCACGCGGCGGCTCGCGGCGCGCCTCGCGTATCGCCTTGCTGCCCTCGGCCGCAATGTCGCGGGCGTATTCTTCGCGTTGCTCATCGATTCGCGCCGCCGCGCGCATCAGCACGTCGTAGCGCGCGTGCGCCGGGAACTCCTCGCGAACCGCCGCGGCCGCGCACCCGATCGCCTCGCGCACGTCCTCGACCGTACCCGAGGAAATCGCGGCCACGAACACGCCGTCCAGAGGATTTCTCACTTCAATCAGAGGCTCGCGTACCGTCCACTTACCCCCCACGAGCACGCCCCACGCTTCCACTGCCGCCGCCGGTTTCATGGTTTCAGCTCCCAAAAGATTATATTCGAAGCTGCACTGACCCACTCCTATCCTGATGTGGCGAAGAGGCGACGGAATCCCTAAATGTGCCCGACGCGGAGCCCGCGCTGCGCGTAAGCGCTTACGGCCGTTCTGGGCCCGGATCCTCTTGACGAACCGACCGGGGTTACAGTATCATTCCATCCCATGGTTGGGTGAACGTGCTTCGAGGGTAATCATCTGCACGGATCAGGTGTATCTGCCTCTCGAAAAACCATAACCTTGGAACCTACTCGGTTCCGGCCGGGATTCGTGCGCCCGGCCGAATGGATGCCGCTTCCCGTAGAGCGGCACTCATTGCAGATCAAAGGAGCAATTTAGTGAGGCTTACCACAAAGTTTCGTATTTTCATGCTCCCGACAGTGCTCTCGCTGCTGATACTGCTTGCCGCAACGCCCATACCCGGCTTCGCGCAAGGCACTGTCACGGCCACACTGTCCGGAACGGTTCTGGATTCCTCCGGCGCCGTTGTCCCCGGCGCTACCATTACCGCCAAGAACACCGCGACATCGACCACCAGAACCGCGGTCTCCGACGGGAATGGACTGTTCACGATCCCGGCGCTCGAGCCGGGCGATTACACCGTTACCGTAACCATGGCGGGCTTCAAGACCGCTGAGCTTGCCGGCATCCGCTTGAACGCCAACGTGCCGACCAACGTGAAACCGGTTCTCGAACCCGGCGGAGTCACCGAGACCGTGACCGTCGAGGCCGCAGGCGACGTGATCCAGACCACCAAGACGTCTGTGGCGGCGACGCTCAGCCAGCAGCAGATCACCAACCTGCCGTTGCCCGGCCGCGGCGCATTCGACCTGGTGACCTTCATGCCCGGCGTGACCACGGCGAACGGCAGTTCCCGCGGCGCCATGGTCAACGGCCTGCCGGCCGCGACGGTAAACATCACGCTGGACGGCATGAACATCCAGGACAACTACGCCAAGACCTGGGACGGCATGTTCACCCGCGTCAGCCCGCGCCTGGACGCGGTGGAAGAGGTTACCATTTCAACCGCGGCGAACAGCGCCAATATCGCCGGCCAGGGCGGCGTTCAGGTGAAGTTCGTCACGCGCTCTGGAACGAACGAGTACCATGGCAGCGCTTACTATTACCTGCAGCGCGACTGGCTGAATACCAACACCTGGCTCAACAAGTTCTACAACGTGAGCGCGACCGGCGCTCCCACCCCCAGACCCCGGGTGGCGAATTATCAGCCGGGCGGCCGCTTGGGCGGTCCCGTCAGGATCCCGCACCTTTTCAACGGCCGCGACAAGCTGTTCTTCTTCGTGAACTATGAATGGCTGAGCGTGCCGGGCACCAACACACAGAACCAGACGATCATGACCCCGGCTTCCCAGCAGGGCATCTTCAACTACACCGGCGGAAGCGTGGATCTTATGGCCCTGGCGGCCCGGAACGGTCAGACTTCGACGATCGACCCGACCGTGGCGCGGCTGCTCAACGACGTGCGCCAGTCTACGACGAAAACGGGTGTGGTAAACAACAACACCGATCTGCTGACCCAGACATTCGCGTGGCAGCAGCCGACCAAGAGCAAGACGACCTACCCCACCGTACGCATCGACTACAACGTGACGTCGAGAAACAAGCTCACCGGATCGATCACCCAGAACCACCTGGTTTCCGATCCCGACACGACCAACAGCATGCAGATGCGCTTCCCGGGCTTCCCGGTACACGGCCTGCAGGACTCGGTCCGCTACACCGGCCAGGGGTCCTGGCAGTGGATGGTGACGAACACCATGGTGAATGAATTCCGGTTCGGGAAGACCGGCGGCGCGACGAAGTTTTCTCCCGATCTTACCGCCGACATGTTCGCCGGCACCGGGTACGGCGGCCAGAACGGTTATGCCATCAACTGGTCCGCCTTCAGAAGCATCACCACCCCCTATTACAACTCCGCACACAGCGCACGCGAAGGGAAAACGACCGTACTCGAGGATAACCTGAGCTGGCAGAAGGGCAGCCATTCCTTAAGCGCGGGCGTGTCTTACACGAAAGCCGACGTGTGGCTGTATAACCAGACGCTGGTGCCCACCTTGACTCTCGGCATGGCCACCGGCGATCCGGCGGACGCCATGTTCAACTCCGCGAACTTCCCCGGAGCCTCGGCCACGGATCTCACCAACGCCAGGAACCTCTATGCGGTGCTGACCGGCCGGATCACGGCGATCACGCGCAATGCGCGCATCCAGGCGGACGGCAAGACCTATCAGATCCTCGGCGCAAGCAATCAGTATGGCACCCTGCCGCAGTGGGGTTCCTTCATCTCCGACACCTGGCGCGTGACCCCGAACGTGACCATCAACGCCGGTCTCCGTTACGACGTGCAGAGGCCGTTCTACGCCAATAACAACAGCTACTCGATGGCGACCCTCACGGACCTGTTCGGCGTCACCGGCATGGGCACCGATTTCCAGCCGGGCTCGACGGTGAACCACCTGGGAAACCTTTTCAAACCCGGCGTATTCCAGGGCCAGCCGACCACGTTCAAGATGCTGACGAAAGGCACGCCCGTTTACAACACGGACTGGGGCAACCTCGGGCCGAGTTTCGGGATCGCCTGGAACGTCGGCTCGGATAGCGGCCTGCTGCATGCCGTCCTGGGTCGCCCGGGCGACTCGGTCCTGCGCGGCGGCATGAACCTCGCCTATCAGCGCGGCGGCATGAGCGACTTCACGGGCCCGCTCGGGGCCAACCCCGGCGTCGCGATCGACGACTCCCGCAACCTGGCCAACGGCAACCTGGGCACGCTCCCGGTGTTGCTGTCCTCCAGCGACTTGAGCGCGCCCCCGGTCGGCCCCCGGTCGTACCCGATGGCCGTACCGAACGCGAGCTCCAGCGTTTATGTCTTCGACCCGAACCTCAAGACGCCCAGCGCTTTCACGTATTCCTTTAGCTGGCAGCGCAAGGTGTCGAAGAACATGGCACTGGAGGCGCGCTTCATCCATACCGCCAGTTACAATCAGTGGACCGGCGGCCAGCAGTTGAGTTACATGGACCTCAACGAGGTCAACATCCTCAACAACGGCTTCTTCGACGAGTTCAAGGTGGCGCAGGCCAATTTGCAGGCGAATATCGCCGCCGGCAAGGGCAGCACGTTTGCCTACACCGGCGTCGCCGGCACGTCGCCTCTGCCGATCTTCCTCGCGTACCTGAACGGTTCGTCCGCGGCGAGCGATCCTAAGCAGTACACCGGCACCGGCTGGACCAACACCACGATGGTGCAGTCGATGTACCCGTTGAATCCCAACCCCTACACTCCCGCTACTACCATCTGGGGGAACTCCACGTACCGCGCCAACGCGCTGAAGGCGGGCCTGCCATCGAACTTTTTTGTAGTCAATCCCGATGTCAGCCACGCGTACCTGGTCACCAACGCGCCCGAGACCACCTACAACGGCCTTCAGCTCTCTTTTAACCGCCGTTTCTCGCAGGGTCTCCTCTTCCAGTTGAATTACACCTATGGCACGGGGTACATGTACCAGTTCTACTCGTTCCACAAGCCGTATCAAAAGACCGAGATGAACTACACGAACATTTACACCAACCAGGGCGGCAATTCGACCGGAAACGTGCGCCATGTGTTTGTGGGCAACTGGGTCTACGACATGCCTTTTGGCCGGGGCAAACGCTTCGGCTCCGGCGCCAATGGCCTGGTAGACCGCATCATCGGCAATTGGAGCCTGCAGGGCGTCGCCCGACTCCAGAGCGGACGTATACTCGACGTCGGCAGTGCTTACGCCACCGGCGCGCGCCTGGTCGGGATGACGGCCAGCGACCTCGTCAACGCCTTCCAGCTTCGGAAGACAACCGATCCGAGCAATCCCTATCGGACGCTGGTCTACATGCTTCCGGATGACATCATGCAGAACACGATCAAGGCCTTCAGCGTGGGGCCCACCGGGTATACCCAGGGCGCGCCGACAGGCGCCTACCTCGCGCCCGCCAACTCGCCGGCCTGCATGAACAGCGTCAACCAGATCGGCGACTGCGGCTTCCGCAGCCTCCTCGTCACCGGGCCGAGGGTGGTCCGCATCGACGCCAACCTCGTCAAGCAAATCCGGGTGACCGAGAAAGTGCTGCTCGAAGGTCAGGCCCAGGTCTTCAACGTGTTCAACAACGTGAACCTGAACCCGGTCAACTACCTCGGCGCGACGCCCAGCTCGTACCTGGTCACCAGCGCCGTCAGTAATGACTACCAGTCGCGGACGATGCAGTTAGCGTTCCGGGTAACCTTCTAGAAAAGCTCAGTTGATTCCGCAGTAAACCTGGCCCAGGTCCGCCGCAGGCGGACTTGGGCCTTTTTTCTCGCGCGACAATCGCGGCCCGGCCCCGGACAGCTTGGCGATCACCCGCTCCGGAACGCCTGCAGCGGCGCTCCGTTCAGCCAGATCGACATGAACCTCGTCAAGAAGACCCAGATCACCGAGAAGATGCGCTTCGAGTTCCGCGCCGAATTCTTCAACGTCACCAACCATCCGAACTTCAGCATCGGTTCGGGCAACATCAACAACACCCGATTCGGCCAGATCACCGGCATGATCGGTTCTCCGCGCGAAATTCAGCTCAACGCGCGCATCTCCTTCTGACCTTGCTCCCCGGCCGGCAAGCTCTTCGGGACTTTCCGGCCGGTTCTTCCGATTTGCCGAAAGCTTAAGAGCGCTTCGCGGCGGCCGACATTAAGTTTCGTTCATTCTACTTGACCTGCAGCCGGAAGACAGATAAAAATGTATTAATTTCCTATGTTCCACAGGGGTGGCATGCGCCTCTCCAGGGGAGGCCATCGGTGATCGTTCCGCCTGCGGCGCTCTTGCTCCTCGGTGTCGCCCTGCTCGGCTCGGCGGCCGCTCTTGCCGCCTTCGCCTGGGCCGTGCGGAAAGGCCAGCTCGATCCCACAAATGCTGGATCCAAAGTAGTTTTCGCCGATGAGGTCGAGCCCAAGGAGACCGAGTGAGCACGCTGGTCGAAGAAAGGCCCGAATCGCTCGCGCCGCTGCGGCGCGTCATGGACGAAACCGCCGCGCTGCCGGTGCTCCTTTATTTCGGAACAGGCATTTTCTGGCTGCTCATGGGCACGCTGTTCGGGGTGGCGAGCGCGCTCAAGTTCGACCTGCCGGATTGGCTGGACACGGTTCCCGCCTTTACGTTCGGCCGCATTCGCCCGGCGCACCTCGACGCGATGACCTACGGCTGGGCGTCGCTGGCCGGAGCGGGCTGCCTGGTCTGGCTGACGTCGCGGCTGTCGATGGTTCCGGTCAAGTGGCGCAAGTGCCTGCTGGCCTCGGTGGCGCTCTGGAATCTCGGCTTGGTTTACGGCACCGGCTCGGTCCTGTTCGGCTACAGCCAGAGCGTCGAGTGGCTGGAATATCCGCCGGCCGCGTGGATGATGATCGCGGTCGCGTTCCTGCTCTACGCGGCCTCGATCCTGCGCACGTTCATGGCGCGGAAAGTGGACCACGTCTACGTGAGCCTCTGGTACATCCTCGCCTCGGCTGTATGGTTCCCTTTCCTGTATGTGGTGGCGAACCTGCCGATCTATTCGGGCGTCATGCACGGCGTGGTGAACTGGTGGTACGGGCACAACGCTCTGGCGGTATGGTTCACGCCGATCGGCCTGGCGCTCGCCTATTACTTCATCCCGAAGACGCTCGGCCGGCCCGTCTACAGTTACTATCTCTCGCTGCTCGGCTTCTGGACCTTCGGCCTCTTCTATAACTGGAACGGCGTTCATCACTTGGTGGGCGGGCCGGTGCCGAACTGGCTCCAGACGATCTCGATCATTGCGAGCGTGTTAATGGTGATCCCGGTGCTCGCCGTTGCCGTCAATCACCATCTCACCACGTTCGGCCGCTTCTCCATGCTGCGAAACGACCTCACGCTCCGCTTCAGCGTCTTCGGCGCGATGTCCTATACCGCAGTCAGTTTCCAAGGGTCCGCGGAGGCGCTGCGCGACGTGCAGGAGACCGTGCACTTCACCCATTACACGATCGGCCACGCGCACCTGGGCGTCTACGCGTTCCTCACCATGCTGCTGTTCGGCGCGATGTATTACATCATCCCGCGCGTGGCGCGTTGGGAGTTCCCGCACCCGGCCTGGATCGCCGCGCACTTCTGGCTGGCCGCGCTCGGCGTGCTGCTCTATGTCGCCGCGATGTGCGTCGGCGGCATCGTGCAGGGCCGCGCGATGAATAATCCCGCGATTCCCTTCCCCGACGTCGTCGAGCTTACGCGCCCGTACCTCACCCTGCGCACGTTCTCCGGAATCCTGATGGGACTCGGGCACGTGATCTTCGCCGTGCTGTTCGCGCAGGCGGTGTGGCTCCGGAAGGGGGCGCTGCAATGATGTTCATCCGCCTGTTCGTGTTTTTTGCGGGCGTGCTCCTGGCGCTGTTTCTCGGCTGGGCCGCGCTCATCGGCGTGCCCGGAATTCAGATCGCGGCCGTGCCGCCGCAGCCGGGCCTGCGTCCTTACACCTTCGAAGAAGCCTACGGCCGCCAGGTCTACATCCGCGAGGGCTGCATTTACTGCCACTCGCAGCAGACCCGGCCGCAGGGATTCGGCGCGGACCAGGCTCGGATGTTCGGCCGCCCGTCGGTGCCCGGCGACTATTTCTACGACAAGCCGCACCTGCTCGGCACCATGCGCACCGGCCCCGATCTGCTGAACATCGCCGCGCGCCAGCCCAGCGCCGCCTGGCACTATGCGCATCTGTACAACCCGCGCATGGTGGTTCCGAAATCCGTGATGCCGCGCTTTCCGTGGCTCTTTGACGAAAAGACGAGCACCGATTCGCTCGACACCGTGGTCAACGTGCCGGGCGCGCGCGCGTTCATCGTCCCCAACCGCGACGGCCGCGCCCTGGTCGCATACCTGCTCTCGATGAATCACACTTATCCGGTCCAATGAACGACGAGAAGCCACAGCCCGAGACCCTGCCGCCGCTGCTCGGTGAACCGGAGCGCGAGGATTTGCTGCAAGTGCACCAAGCGCTGCTGAAACGCGAGCAGGCCGAGCCCACCGACGGCCTGGAGCGCGCGCCCTGGTGGGTGTGGGCCGTCTCGGCCGTCACGATCTTCGCCATGGGATTTTATCTCGGCCGTTACGGCGGATCGTTCAACGCGGATCCGCACACGCTCTACGAAACCGCGGCGGGCCCGGCGCAGGCGCAGGCCGCCGTGGCCGCGGTGCCCGGCAACCTGGTCTTCGCGACCATTTGCGCGCCTTGCCACCAGACCAGCGGCGCCGGCATTGAGGGCCAGTATCCGCCGCTCGCCGGTTCCGAATGGGCCGGCGCCGCCGACCCCGGCCTGCCCGTCCGCATCGTCCTGAACGGGCTCCAGGGCCCGATCACCGTAAAGGGCAAGAACTTCTCGAACCAGATGCCGGCGCTCGGCCCGCAGTTGAGCGACGAAGAAATCGCGGCGGTGCTCACGTTCGTGCGCTCGTCGTTCGGCAACAAGGCCGGCCCGGTGGACGCCGCGCTGGTAAAGAAGGTGCGCGCCGAAATCGCCGGCCAGGGCCCCTGGACCGCCGACAAGCTAAAGCCGCTGCTGGGAGGCGCAAAATGAAGAACCCAAAACCGGGGACAGACGGGACGTTTTCTCCCCTGTTTGCCCGACTGCACCAGCGGCACGGTTGCGGGAAACGTCCCGTCTGTCCCCGGTTTTGGGCTGTCGTGGTTCTTCTGGTTTCGGCGGCCACTGCGTTCGCACAGCAACAGCCCATCGCCTTCTCGCACGCCATCCACGCCGGCCAGTACAAGATCGATTGCCAGTTCTGCCACTCCGGCGCGCGGCGCTCGGCGGTTTCCGGCATCCCGTCGCTTCAGTTCTGTATGGGCTGCCATAAGACCGTGTCGCCGTTCAAGCCCGAGATCGCGCGCGTCCGCGCTTACTGGGACCGCAAGGAGCCGATCCCCTGGACGCGCGTCGTCCAGGAGCCCGACTTCGTTTTCTTCAACCATTCGCCGCACATCCTGAAAGGCATTCGCTGCCAGGAATGCCACGGTCCGGTCGAAACCATGACCGAGGTGCGGCTCGACCATTCGCTGAACATGAACACCTGCACCGGCTGCCACCGCCAGCGCGGCGCATCGATCGACTGTTACACATGTCACCGATGAACACAAAGCGGCGCGATTTTCTGAAGATCCTGGGCATCGGGGCCGCCGCCGGCCTCGCCGGCTGCTCCACTACGCCGCCCGACACGCTGACGGAGTACGTCGAGGCGCCGGAAGGCATGGTGCGCGGCCACGCGCTCTGGTTCCGCACGACGTGCCGGGAATGCCCGGCCGGCTGCGGCATCCAGGCGCGCGTGCGCGAAGGCCGCGTGCACAAGGTGGAGGGCAATCCCGAACATCCGGTGAACGGCGGCGGGCTCTGCGCGCGCGGCCAGGCGGCCGTGCAGGGGCTCTATAATCCCGACCGCCTGCGCTCGCCGCTCGTCCGCGACGGCGGGCAACTGAAGCCCGCCACCTGGGATGAGGCGCTCACGCGCGTGAAAGCGGCGCTCGGCAACGGGCGGGCGACGATCGTCACCGGCGCGGAGACCGGAGCCATCGCCGAGCTTGCATCAAAACTGGGCGATCACGTCCAGTTCGAGCCACTCGCCTACGAAGCGCTGCGCGAGGCCAACCGGCTCTCGTTCGGCACGCCCGCGATCCCGGTGCTGCGCTTTGCCGAAGCGCGCACCATTCTGCTGTTCGGCACCGACGCCATCGAGACCTTCGTCTCGCCCGCCGGCTACGCGCGCGGCATCGCGGAAGCGCGGCGCGCGGGAGGGCGCATGATCTACGCCGGTTCGCGCATGTCGCTCACCGCGGCCCGCGCGGACCAGTGGATCGCGACGCGTCCCGGCGCCGAGGGCGCGCTCGCGATGGCTCTGCTGCGCCATGTGCTGGCGCTGGGCGGCAGCAAGCAGCTCACACCCGATCAGCGAACGAAACTCGCCGGATGGTCCAGGCCGTACACCGCGCCGCAGGCGGAAAAGCTCGCGCGCGAATTGCTGGCCGGACCCTCGATCGCGGTAACCGGCGGAGCGGCAAGCTGCGACGAAAACGCCGTGTTCACGGCGGTTGCCGTCAACCTGCTCAACTGCGCCACCGGCGCGATCAACACAACCGTGCGCTTCGACCGCTCTTCCGCGCTAGAGAAGACCGTGCCGCGCGCCGGTCTGGCGGCAGCGCTCGAAAAAAACCGCACCCTCATCGTGGCAGGCGCGAATCCCGCTTATCACGGCTTCGCCGCTTCGCTCCGCAAGGCGCAATTCCTGGTCGCGCTGGCCTCCTGGCCGGACGAAACCACCGAGCTCGCGCATGTCGTTCTGCCCGTCCACACGCCGCTCGAAAGCTGGGGCGATTACGAGCCCTGGACCGGCGTGCGCTCGCTGATGCAGCCCGCCATGCGGCCGGTCTTCGATACGCGCGACATGGGCGACATCCTCATCGAGCTCGCGAACGCGCAGCCGCGAACGATGCGCGAATATCTCGCCGCGCGCTGGAAAGACGATTTCACCGCCGCGCTCGAGCGGGGCGGCGCATGGTCCGACGTGCCCGACCGCAAAGTCACTCTGAGTCTTGCCGCGCTGCCCAACCCGGCCCCGCCCGAGACTCCCACCTTCCGCCTGGAAACCTATCCCTCGCTGGCGCACTTCGACGGCCGCGGCGCAAACCGCCCGTGGCTGCAGGAATTGCCCGACCCTGTCGTCCAGGCGGTCTGGGATAGTTGGATCGAAATCAGCCCGAGCGACGCCGCGCGCCTCGGCGTCGCGACCGGCGACCGCGTGCGCGTTCAGTCAAAGCACAGCGCGCTCGAAACATCGGCATACGTCTATCCCGGCGTCGAGCCCGGCGCGGTAGCCATGCCGCTCGGCCAGGGGCACACCGCATTCGGCCGCTATGCCACCGGCGTCGGCGTGAACACGGCCGCGCTGCTCGACCACACGGGTGAGCGCTGGGCGGGCGAAGCAGTCGAGATCCGGCTGGTTCGCAAGGGCGGCAATCTCGTCCTCGTGCCCGGACACAATTATCAGGAGCAGCGCGAAATCGCGCGCGCCCGAGTCGTCCCCGGCCCTGTCGAGAAACGCCAGGAGCGCAGCATCTCGATCTACCCCGAGCGCAAGTACACCGGCCACCGCTGGGCCATGGTGGTCGATCTCGACGCCTGCAACGGCTGCAGCGCCTGCATCGCCGCGTGCTATGCCGAAAACAACGTGCCCGTCGTCGGCAGGGAAGAGGTGCGGCGCGGCCGGCACATGTCCTGGATCCGCGTCGAACGCTTCTTCGGACCGGGATCCGAGGTGGCGCAGCCATTCCGCATCGACCACGTGCTCACCATGTGCCAGCAGTGCGACAACGCGCCGTGCGAGCCGGTCTGCCCCGCCTACGCCGCCGTGCACAATGCCGAGGGCCTCAACGCGCAGGTCTACAACCGCTGCGTCGGCACGCGCTATTGCTCCAACAACTGCCCCTACAAGCAGCGCCGCTTCAACTGGTATCAGGCGGAATTCCCGGAGCCCCTCGACTGGCAGCTTAACCCCGACGTCACCGCGCGCTCGAAGGGCGTCATGGAGAAGTGCACGTTCTGTATCCAGCGCATTGTCGCAGGCAAGGACCGCGCGCGCCGGGAAGGCCGGGCCGTCGCGGACGGCGACATCGTCCCGGCCTGCGCGCAATCCTGCCCCACGCGGGCAATCATCTTCGGCGACCTGAACGATAAGAACAGCCGCGTCGCCCGCGCCGTGCGGGACCCCCGGCGCTACTCGATCCTCGAAGAGCTGAACACGAGGCCCGCGGTGACCTACCTCGAACGGGAGCGCCGTATATGACCGCCCGAAAACCGGTGACAGTATACTCATTCCCCGATTTCCGGGCCAAGGCGGGGCGTGCATCTTCGCCCGCGGATTTCGCCGTATTTTTCGCACAAAGACACAAAGATCACCAAGACACAAAGAAATTCAAAAAGGTTTCCTTTGTGTCTTTGTGTCCTTGGTGTCTTGGTGAGAAAAGCCAACGGAATCCCCACCCGCAGCCGCACGCCACACTAAGCGCCGAATGGAGCGTCCTATGAGCACTGAGGCCGGCCCGCAACTGAACTACAAGCAGGTG
>Ga0078972_1011957_pt1 | contig 15209 bp, 12 predicted proteins | sample YelNatPaOPGAMG01_FD_67568 | JGI IMG/M metagenome (GOLD analysis project Ga0078972, IMG submission 67568) | Hot spring thermophilic microbial communities from Obsidian Pool, Yellowstone National Park, USA - OP-RAMG-01 (SPADES assembly) (version 2) | ecosystem: Environmental > Aquatic > Thermal... | reverse complement strand
GTTGGCCGGCAGCGCCGGCCAACCCGCCAAACCCCCCACCCCGGGGGCTGGGCCGGGAGCGGGCGGAGTTCAACCCCCGGCCGTCACTCCTGGTCGCAGCAAGTTCTTTCACCTGGCCCAGGGCTGCGTGAGCGCGGCATCCTCCCCTGCCTCCCCGGCTATCCCTCGTCGGCCGGCGGCGGGGGCGGCGCCGCGACGACATAGATCTCGCCGAACGGGCCATCCTGCTCGGCGCGCACCTTGCCGAGCTTGATCAGTTCGAGGATGGCCAGGAACGTCACCACCACCTCCACCCGCGAGCGCGCGCGCATGAGCAGCCCCGAAAAGTGCACGCGGTGGCTGCTGGCCAGCGCAGCCTCGATGGCGCGGATCTTGTCATCGATGGTGATCAGCACCGGCGCGACTACAGTGCTGACCGGGGCGCTGGGGGTCGAGCCGAGCACTCGTTCCAGGGCTGCCAGGAGGTCTGCCAGCGAGGCCTCACCGGGCGCCAGGCCTTTGGGCTGCACCGACAGGGGCGCCGCCCGTACGAAGGAGCGCAGCCCCTGCTCCTCGCGCTCGCGCAGATGCTGCGATGCCTCTTTGAAGCGCCGGTACTCCTCAAGCTGGCGCACCAGGTCCTGACCGATCTCCTCCTCTTCGTCATCCGGCTTGGGGGCCTGTGGCAAGAGCGCCCGCGACTTGATCAGGATCAGTTTGGCGGCCACGACGAGAAAGTCGGCCAGCAGGTCGGGGTGGATGGTATCGAGCTGGCGGATGTAGGCCAGGTACTGGTCGGTCACCTGGGCCAGCGAGATGGTGGTGATATCGAGCTCGGCCCTCTCGATCAGGCGCAAGAGCAGGTCGAGGGGGCCTTCAAAGCTGTCGAGACGCACGGCATACTCGGGCTGGGTGGCAGCCAACGCACACCTCCGTGGCAGAGATGGATCGCTTGGGATAGTCCCGCGCCCAAGTGTAGTCTCCTTTTGTAGGGTCCGCAAGTTGTGGTAGAATGTGTGGCGAGCAATGGCGTAGCCTTGCGCTTCCCGTCATGAACCCGTCGCCCCACGAGGAGGTTGCCCCATGTCGAGGCTATCCAGGCGCAGTCTCTTGCGCGGCGCCACCGGGTTGGCAGCGAGCTTTTGGGCGCGCCGCTTTTTCGAGGAGTACGGCTACTACCCCTTGGGTGCTGTAGCCCCGGAGCCCCCGGCGGTTGTGGTGGCCGAGGGCACCAATGACGACACCCCCGCCATGTTCCTCAAAGCTGCGCTGGCCCCCCTGGGCGGCATCGAGCGCTTTGTCAAGCCCGGCCAAACGGTGTGCATCAAGCCCAATGTGACCTGGGCCAACAAGCCGCACACCGCCAGCTCCACCGACCCCGACCTCCTGCGGGCGCTGATCGACATGGTCAAGGCGGCGGGCGCCAAGCGCATCGTGGTGGTTGACCGCTGCACCATCGACCCGCCGGTGATGTGCCTGGCCGAGTCGGGCATCGGCAAGGTGCTCGACGAGACAGGGGTCGATCGGGAGCTTCTGGACCGCTACCTGGAGCCCAAGAGCAAGTACGTCGACGTCGAGGCACCCGAGGGCAAGGCGTTCAAGAGCATCGGGGTGATCAAGGCGGCGGCCGAGGCCGATGTGCGCATCAACATGGCCGTGGCCAAGACCCACCTCGTTCTGCCGGTGACCCTCTGTTGCAAACACATGATTGGCTTCACCGAAAACCCCGGCGGGCTGCACGCCACCTTCGAGTACCTCGATCAGGGCATCGCCGACCTCTTGGGCGTGCCCAAGATTCACCCCGACCTGCACATCCTCGAGGCCATCCGCGTGCGCGTCCGCGGCCCGTCGTACGGTGATGGCACCGATATCACCGACCCCAGCCGGGTCAAACGCTTCAACAAGCTCCTGGTGGGCACCGACCCGGTGCTGATGGATGCCTACGCCTGCGAGAACTTTTTCGGGCGCTCGCCGCGTGAGATCACACACATTGTGCGCGCGTGGGAGAGCAACCACGGCGAGATCGACGTGAAGAAGGCCACCGAGAGCGGGCGCCTGCGGGCCTACCCGGTGGCGGAGCTGCTGAAGCCTACGCCCACGCCGAGCCCCACGCCAGCGCCCACCGACTGGCCTACCCCGACGCCGCCGCTCTATACCCCCACCCCTGCCGTGACACCTACCCCCTTCGTCGCCAGCCGTACCCTGGCGACCGGCGGCGACTCGATGGTCGACCTGGGGCCGGCGCTGAACGGCGCCCTGGTGCCGCTGGCCATGGTCATCGGCGGCGTGGGGATGGTCGTGGGGCGGCGGTTGGCGGGCCGCTTGCCCAAGAGGCCAGGCAGCGACGAAGCGCAGGGCAGCGAGCAGGGCGACGGGAGCGCGGGCCGCGGCCCGCAAGGTCCGGCCGATGGAGGCCGCCCGTGATCGACAGAGTCGGGCGCAAGCTGGTGCAACTCGGGTTCCTGGGCCTCTTTCTCTACCCGCTCGGCCTGGCCGTCTACCGCCGGCTGACGTACCACCAGGTGCCGCTGGTGACCGGGCTGCTCCTGCCGTGGGATCCCCTCTTGTTCCTGGCGCGCCTGCCGCGGTTGGGGCGCGATGCGCTGGTGGTTGGGGCGCCGCTCCTCCTGATGGCGCTCACCCTGGTGGCAGGCCGGTTCTTCTGCGGCTGGGTGTGCCCTGTGGGCACGGTGCTCGACCTGGTGCGGCCCCTCTCGCCGCAGCGCCTGCGGGGGCGCCCGCACAGGCCGCCGCGGCGGCGTTCCTGGGGCCTCACGCTCCCCAGCGGGAACAGTTACCTGAAGTATGTGCTGGCGCTGGCAACCCTCGTGGTCTCGTTCCTCTCGCTCAAGCTGGTGGGCCTCTTCGACCCGCTGGTGGTCTTTCAGCGTGCGGTGACGGCCTTGGCCTCCGACTATTTTGCGCTGCGCAGCCCCGGCCTCGACCTGTATCTGGCGGTCTCTTTCCTGTTCCTGGGCATAGTGGCGCTGGAGCTGTGGCGGCCGCGCTTCTGGTGTCGCCACCTGTGCCCGCAGGGGGCGCTCTTGGGGTGGCTGTCGCGCTGGACGCTGCTCAACCGGCGCGTGAGCGAGGCGTGCGATTACTGCGGCAAGTGCCGAGAAGCCTGCCCGATGAACGCCATCCCCAAGGAGCCGCATAACACGGATTATCGTGAGTGCCACTTTTGCCTGAGCTGCGAGGCAGCGTGCCCGCAGGGCGCCATCTCGTTCGGTTTCGGGCCGCTGGCCTGGGCGCAGTGGAAGCCCAATCGGCCGCGACCTGCCGCGGAGGCGGGGGCCGGCCGGCGCAGGGCGCGCGTATTCCCGGGGGAATATGTGCGGGCCGAGCGGCCGAGGCTGGAGCAGCTTCTGGGCATCGAGGTGGGCCGGCGCGGCCTGCTGGGGGGGCTGCTGGTGGGGCTGGGCTCGCTGGCCCTCTGGCCGGCTTTGCGCCTGGCGCCGGCCACGGGGTTGGTGCGCCCGCCCGGTGCGCTGCCCGAAGAGGAATTCCTGGCCACCTGCATCCTATGCCAGGAATGCGTGCGCGTGTGCCCCACGCGCGGGCTCAAGCCGGCCTTGCTGGAGGGTGGCTTGCGCGCCTTGGGTACCCCTCACGTGGTCGCGCGCGAGGGGGGCTGCCAGCTCAATCGCAGCTGCGACAACCTGTGCGCGCGGGCCTGCCCGGTGGGCGCCATCCAGATCATCCCGCGCGAGAAGATGCGCATCGGGCTGGCCAGGGTCAACCGGCGCTCGTGCCTGGCATGGGACCAGGGCGTGCGCTGCCTGGTGTGCGTGGAGGCCTGCCCCACCCAGGCGGCCACGCCGCACCAGGGCCGCGTGACCGTCGACTCGTCCAAGTGCTCGGGGTGCGGCATCTGCGAGCGGGCCTGCCCGGTGCCCGGCAGCGCCATCCACGTGACGCTGGAGAACGAGGTGCGCTACCGGCGCGGCGAGCTCGCGTAGGAGCTGTCGCCGCTTTGGGGCGCGGGCTTTCAGGGCAGCCTGTAGGCCAGGACCGTCCCGTCGCGTTCGCCCAGGTAGAGCACGCCGCCCGTGGCCACGGGCGCTGTTGCCGGCCAGTCGCCGGTGTCCATGGCCCACGAGAGGGTGCCCGTCTGGGCGTCGATGGCGTAGAGGTGCGGGTCGCCGGTGGCTACCAGGTAGAGGGTGCCGCGGTCGAGGGCGGGGCGGGTGGTGATAAAGGTGCTCGCGTTGTGGCGCCAGAGCAGTCCGCCCGTCTGGGGCGACAGCGCCAGGAGCACCTGCCCGGCCGAGGTGACGTACAGGCGGTTGCCGTGGAGAAGGGGTTGGGCGTAGACCGAGTCGCCGGCCGAGTAGTGCCAAACCTCGCGGGCGCTCTTGGCGTTGACACAGTAGACGCGGCTGTCGTTGGCGCCAAAGTAGAGCAGGTCGCCCTCCAGAAGCGGTGTCGACTCCACACCTGAGAGGGCGGCGAAATGCCAACGCTCGGCGCCGGTGCCGGCGTCGATGGCATAGAGGTTCTGGTCGAGGGAGCCCGCGTAGACGGTATCGGCGGTCACGAGTGGCGCGGCCTGGAAGGCGCCCCTGGCCTGGAACTTCCAGGTGAGGCCACCTGTGTTGCGGTTGAGGGCATACAGCGCGCCATCCATGGCGCCGGCGTAGACCTGGTTGGCAGCCACAGCGGGCGAGCCGTGGATGGGCGCCGCCGCCTTGAAGTGCCAGACCTCGCCCCCATCGGCCGCCGACACGGCGTAGAGCGTACAATCCTCCGCCCCAAAGAAGACCAGGCTGCGATCTGCGGCCGGGCTGTAGACGGGGGCCGACACGATGGGCTTGGCGCCACGCGGCGTAAAGCGCCAGCGCACGTTGCCGCTCACGCGGTCGAGCGCATACAGCGAGCCGCCCTGGGTCGTCACAAACAGGGTGTTCTCGCCCACGGCCAGGCCCGCCACGGCTTGCTCTTCGAGGAACGTCTCCCACAGGGTGCCCAAGCCCGGCCGGGCCGCAGCGGCCGTGGGGCTGGCCTGTATCCCCAGCGGCTGGCCCACCTGGGCCGCCTTGTCGGCCCGGCCCAGGGCCAGATACACCTCCACCAGGGCCCGTCGCGCTTCCGTATCATGGGGGTTGCCGGCCAGCAGCCGCTCGTAGAAGTAGGCGGCCAGGCGGCGGCGCCCCTGGGCCGCATAGGCCGCGGCCAGCCGGCGCAGCGCCGGCGGGTAGTTCGGGTCGGCCTCGACTGCCTGCCGGAAGGCCAGGTTCGATTCGGCCAACTTGCCTGCCTGCGCCAGCGCTTCGCCCTCGCGGAAAAGGCGCTCGGCACGGCTGAGGGGGCGCAGCGCCCTCAGGTCGACGTAACGCGAGGCCGTGCTGCAGGCGGCCGTCGCCAAGAGGCCGCTCAGTGCGACCGTCAGCAGCATCCTTTTCCCGAGGCCTGTCATCGCTCCGCTCCTTGGCAGCTCGCCGAGAGAACCTCAGCCCAAGACCTTAATTTGCTCTGCCAGTCGTCGCAGGGCATCGTCGCAGGCCCTGAGCGCCAGCCCGGCAGCCTCTCGCCCGCCGGCTGAGGCCCGATCGCCACGGCCCGGCAGGGCGCCCAGCAGCGCCCCCGCCAACTCGCCCACGGCTCGCTGCAGTGCCAGAAAGTCAGCGTAGACCCCCAACGGCTCGCCGGTCTCCGGGCCGGGCAGCAGGCCGTCGCCGGCGGGGGGCGCCTCCTGGCCGGCGACCACCTCGGGCGGCGAGGCCGGGGCGCCACGGTGTGGCCCATTGGCCAGCGCCGCCCGGATGCGGCCGCAGACGTCCTGCAGGTCGGCAGGGTTGCGCACCACATTGAGCCGGTCGGTATCGAGCACCAGAACGCGCGCGCCCTGGTAGGTGGCGAAGAACTGGTCGTAGGCCCTCGACAGGTCGACGATATAGTCGCGCGACATGGTGCGTTCGTAGGGCCGGTCGCGGGTGGCGATGCGCTCCATGAGCACGTCGGGGCTGGCGCGCAGGTAGAGGACCAGATCGGGCACGGTCACCCGCTCGGCCAGCGCCTGGTGCAGGTGCTCGTAGGTCTCGAGCTCATCGCCATGCAGGTTCAGATGGGCGAACAGGCGGTCTTTGGCAAAGATATAGTCGGTGATGAGCGAGCGGTGTTGGGCCAGCCGGTGCACCTCGCGCTGCTGGCGGTAGCGGCTGAGCAGGAAGAAGATCTGCGTCTGGAAGGCAAACCGTGCCCGGTCGGCATAGAAATCGGAGAGGAAAGGGTTCTCCTCAAAGATCTCGAGCACGAGCTCGGCATCGAACTCGGGCTGCAGCATGCGGGCCAGGGTAGTCTTGCCGACGCCGATGGGGCCTTCGATGGCGATGTAGACACGGTCGGGCACGGGGCGCCTCCTGCGCTGAGTGAAGAGAATGCGTAAAGGATAGTCATAGCGCAATCTTCTGTCAAAGGCGGGCTTTTCGACTTGGACGCCAGCGGTTGTGAAGGCCTGTCACCCGTGCTACAATGCTCATTCGGGAGGAGGTGCAAATGGAGCGTCTGGTCTTTATGGGCACCCCCGAGTTTGCCGTGCCTTCGCTGCGGGCGGTGGCCGAGCGCTACGAGGTACCGCTGGTGGTGACCCAGCCCGACCGGCCGGCCGGGCGCAGCCGGGCCCTGCGGCCACCGCCCGTCAAGGTGGCCGCCCAGGCGCTGGGCCTGCCGGTCTACCAGCCCGACAGCCTGCGCGGGCCCGAGGCGGTGGCCCGCCTCGAAGCGGCCCGGCCCGACGCCATCGTGGTGGCAGCGTACGGCGAGATTCTGCGCCAGAACGTGCTCTCGCTGCCCCCGCGGGGCTGTGTCAATGTGCACGCCTCGCTCCTGCCCAGGCACCGGGGCGCCGCGCCGGTGGCCGCCGCAATCCTGGCGGGCGACAGGGAGACCGGGGTGACCATCATGCTCATGGACGCCGGTATGGATACGGGCCCCATCCTGGGCCAGGCCCGGGAGCGCATCCGGCCCGATGATACGACCGGCACCCTCACTGCCCGCCTGGCCGAGTTGGGGGCGCGCACGCTGGTGGAGGTGCTGCCGCGCTGGCTCGCCGGCGAGATCGAGCCGCAGGCCCAGGATAACTCGCAGGCTACCTACGCACCGCGGGTCACCAAGGAGGACGGCCTGATCGACTGGAGCGAGGCTGCGGAAGTGATCGAGCGGAAGGTGCGTGCCTTCGACCCCTGGCCCGGCGCGTATACCTACTGGCAGGGGCGCCGCCTGCGCATCGTGCGCGCTGGGGTGGTGGAGGGTTGGTGTGGGGGCGAGGAGCCGGGCACCGTGCTCGAGACGGCGCAGGGCGCGGCCGTGGCGACCGGCAGCGGTGCGCTCCTACTGCGCGAGCTGCAGCTCGAGGGGCGTTGCTGTGTGGGCTGCGCCGAGTTCCTGCGCGGGCAACGAGGGTTCATCGGGGCTGTGCTCGGCGGCGTGGCTCAGGGGTGATTGGCGGGTGGAACAATCTCTGATGGATGCCCATGGACCTGTACATCATTCGACATGCGCAATCGACCAACAACGCGCTTGACGACGAGAGGAAGCGCGTCTGCGACCCTGAACTGAGCGAGTTGGGCCGGCAGCAGGCCGAATTGCTGGCCCGCCATCTGGCGGGCGACGCGGAGCCCGAGTTCGAGCGCGGCAGGCTCGCCGCACCGAACGGGGCAGGCTGTGGCATCACGCGCCTCTTCGTGAGCCCCATGCGCCGCGCGCTACAGACGGCGCGACCGGTGGCTCGGGCCTTGGGCTTGACGCCCGAAGTTTGGGTGGACCTGCACGAGCATGGCGGCGTGTTCCTGGACCACGGGCCAGGGGTAGGCTATGTGGGCTACCCCGGCCTGAGCCGAGCCGAGATGCAGGCGGTGCTGCCTGGCTGCGTGCTGCCCGACGGGGTCACGGAGCGTGGCTGGTGGACCGGCGCCCGCGAGGACCGGCCCGGCTGCGAGGCGCGCGCTGCGAAGGTGGCGGCGGCCCTGCGGCAGTGGGCCGCCGCCACGGATGAGCGCATGGCCCTCATCTCGCACGGCGATTTCATCGACGCCCTGCTGAGGGCGCTGCTGCAAGCAGGACAGGCGTGCTACTTCGTGCACGCGAACACGGCCATCTCGCGCCTCGAGCTGAGGCCCGATGGGCGCATCTGGGTCGACTACCTGAACCGGACCGACCACCTGCCGCAGGGGATGATCAGCTAAGCCAATACTGTCCGAACAGGACAGGGTGGCTACCGGCAACCGGACTCTGGGAGACGTGGAGAGCGCGGAGGTAGGCGCAGGAGCGGGTGACCTGCCCCGCGCGAGGGCGGGTCACCCGTTGCCATGCTGCGGCGGCTACTCGCTGCCCTGCTCGCGCCTCACGGTCTCGGGCGCGGCCAGGCGCTGGCGGATGGCGCGGGCCGCGACGATGCCCGACGCTGATGCCTGGACCAGGCCACGGGTCACGCCGGCGCCGTCGCCACAGGCGTAGAGGTTCTGCACCTCGGTCTCCAAATCCGGCGTCAGGTGAGGCCGGCTCGAGTAGAACTTGGCCTCGACCCCGTAGAGCAGGGTGTGGCGCGAAGCCACCCCTGGCGCCACCTGGTCGAGCGCGTGGATGAACTCGAGGATGTTCACCACGTGGCGGTAGGGCAGCACCAGGTTCAGGTCGCCCGGCGTGGCGCTCTTGAGCGTGGGCGTCACGACCGAGCGGGCCAGCCGCTCGGCGTTGGTGCGCCGGCCCGACTCCAGGTCTCCCAGGCGCTGCACCATGATGCCACCGCTCAGCAGGTTGGCCAGTTGCGCGATGCTGGTGCCGTAGGCGATGGGGTCGTCGAACGGCTCGGTAAAGTTCTTGCTGACCAGGATGGCAAAGTTCGTGTTCGACGTGCGTCGGTCGTGGAACGAATGGCCGTTCACGGTCATCACGTTCCCCGCGTACTCGACCGAGACCTCGCCGTAGGGGCACATGCAGAAGGTGCGCACCTGGTCGTCGAAGGCCCGCGAGTAGTAGATGAACTTGGACTCGTAGACCAGGCGGGTGATCGGTTCGAGCACCGTGGCCGGCAGCTCGACACGCACGCCCAGGTCAACGGGGTTGCGGGCCACGCTCAGGCCCAGCTCGCGGGCCATCTCCTTCAGCCAGGCAGCACCCTCGCGGCCCGGCGCCACGATCACGGCACCGGCGTCGATGCGCTCGCCGCTCTCGAGCTCGACCCCCGACACGCGGCCCCCTTGCACCAGGATGCGAGCGATGGGGGTGCGGGTGCGGATGGTGACCCCGCGCGCCAGCAGCTCGTCGCGCATGCCGCGCATGATTTCGGCGCAGTGCTCCGTGCCCATATGGCGGATGGGCACCGAGACGAAGCGCAGGCCCGCCAGAGCCGAGCGCTTTTCGAGCGCTTCGATCTCATCGTTACGCGTGCCGTAGACCCGGTCGGGTGCGCCGAAGTGCAGGTAGGTCTCATCGACCTGCCGGCAAAGCTCGGCGGCGCGCTCTTCGCCCAGGATCTCCGCCAGGTGCCCGCCGACTGCGGGCGATAGGGTCAGCTTGCCGTCGGAGAAGGCTCCGGCGCCGCCCCAACCCGTCATGATGGCGCAGGGCTGGCAATTGTGGCACTTGCCCTCTGGCCCTCGCGCCAGGCACACCCGGCGGTCGATATCGGGGCCTTTGTCGAAAATGGCGACCCGCAGCCCGGGCTCCTGGCTCAGCTCAAGCGCAGCAAAGATGCCGGCCGGCCCGGCCCCCACGATCACCACATCGTAACTCATCTCGGACACGATGGTCATCCCTTTGTAGGTTTGAAGCAAACGTATAGGCTGACCGAATCCGGCCAGCCATGTCCCTATTATACTGAGGTCGGCGGGCGAGTCAATGTCGGAGAGGCATATCCAGAATCGTCGGCGTAGACTGTGGCCGTCGGAGGGGGTGCAGCCGTTCGGCACGGCGCGAGACCTCTTTGTCACTCTGAGCAGCTCCTGCGGCCGGCTCTCAGCCCGGCGCCGAGCGAAGGGTCCTTGCCAGCCACGGCGGCACGCTCGGAGCGGTTTGGCGGCACGGCCAGCAAGGATTCTTCGCTGGAATTGGCGCGCCTGTGCTGCCTGGCCGTCACTGCCGCTCTGACTCTCGCGGCGACGGCGGCCAGCGAATGCACCGACGATTCTGCAATACGCCCATGTTGAGCGGGCACAGCTCAACGCCCGGCTGCCACCCCTGGTCGCGGAGCCGGCCTGGTGATTTGGGCGCTTGACGGTGGTCCGGTACAATAGCCCGTGCGGCGGCGACAGACGAGGCCGCCACTGTGGCCGGAATGGGAGTGCGGAGGCTGTGGATGTGAAGGCGACTGTGCTCGATCGCATCTCTTTCGAACCCGATGTGGAGCGCCTGCTGCGGACGCTCCATCTCGACCCTCAGGGCGAGGATGCGGCGCGGGTCAGGGAGTTGGTGGGCGAGGCGCGCGCCGTGGCGCGGCCCAAGGCCATGTACCGCGAGGCCTATGTCGAGGCCAGGGGCGACGACTTTGTGGTCCTCGACGGCATCCGCCTGACGAGCCGGGTGCTCAGCGTGAACCTGGCCCAGGCGCACCGGGCCTTTGCCTGGGTGGCCACTTGCGGCCGCGAGCTGGAGGCCTGGTCGCAGGGGCTCGGCGATATGCTCGAGCGGTACTGGGCCGGCGCGATCATGGAGGCGGCGCTGCGCGCGGCCGGCCGCGCACTCGAAGCTGAGCTCGAGGCGCGCTTTGGCCTGCGGCGCTCGGCGACGATGAACCCGGGCTCTCTGGAGGATTGGCCGCTCAGCGAACAGCGGCAGCTCTTCGCACTGCTGGGCAACCCCGGCGAGGCCATCGGCGTAGAGTTGAGCGACAGCTTCCTGATGACGCCGGTCAAATCCACCTCGGGCCTGCGCTTCCCCACCGAGACGAGCTTTGAGAACTGCCAGCTCTGCCCGCGGCCCGAGTGCCCCGGGCGGCGGTCGCCCTACGACCCGGGCCTGTACGAACGGAGGTATCGCCGAGCGCCCCGGCCATGAGACCAGCGCCGAAGGGGCCTTGCACCCGCGTGCAGGGGTTGAAAACGACAGCTCCTCTTGTCAGGCGGGGCGGATGCGCAGCCGGTGCACCTGGGTGGCGTCGCTGTGGTGGTAGGTGAGGGTCTGGGCGGCCTGGTCGGCCTCGTAGTGGCCGTCGGACACCTCCACGATGTAGCCCTTGGCGTACTGGTAGGCCGGCACAAAGAGTTCGGTGGGCGCCCCGACGTTCGGGTCGTGCCGGAACTCGAACTCGAACACCCTGCGTTTGATGTCAAAGCTCATGCGCAGGGGCTCGCCCGCCACGGCGCGCGGGTAGGGTCGCACCACGGCCTGCAAGGCGCGGCCTCCTGAGTGAATGTCGGCAGGGTTGGTCTGCTGGTCGCGGCTAAAGATCGACAGGTCTTCCCCATTCCACTGGTCGCCGCGCTCGTTGGTGTTGTCGGCGGTGTAATTCCAAAGCGTGCCCGAGAGCAGGTTGTCGTCGAGGGCGCGGTACGAGCGGTCCATGGCGGCCACCTGGTCGCGAAAGTCGCCGGTGCGGTAGGCGCGGCCTCCTTTGAGGTCAAAGGCGATGCCGAACTCGCCGATGAGAGTGGGCAGGTCGCTCTGCGCTTTGATGCGCGCGAGCTGCGCGGCGTACGCGCGGCGGACGCGCCCGGGGCCGATCACCAGGCCGCCGGTCAGGTCGATGCCGAGCCAGGGGCTAAAGTCCTTGAACAGGAGCACGGCGACATCGTACCAGTGGGGCGCGTGCACGCGCCGTGCGCGCTCCAGAGGGGCCGAATGGGCGGCTATGGCATCGGGCTCCGCTTCCTCGAAGATCAGCGCTTCGGGGTCAACAGAGTGGATGGCGCGGGCGAAACGCTCAGCGAAAGGCCGGTAATAGTCCTGGAAACCTACCTCGCGGCCGTTCACCTGGTGGAAGTGGTCGGGGCGCAGCAGTTTGGGCTCGCCGGTCCCGTCCACGTCCCATACGCCATTGGCCCTCCACACACACTCGCAGCCCTCGCGCCAGGCGCGCGCGCCCTTGGGGTTGAGGAGGCGCGTGCCGATGCGCTTGGGGCCTGTCTTGCGAAGCTCCCACACCTCTACCTCTTGCGGAAAACCGGCCCCCAGCAGCATGGCCTGGAAGGGGGTGGGAAAGTCGCCCGCTTTGAGGGGCGTATCCCAGGCGTTCAGGTCTCGGCAGCCGATGAATCCGCGCATGGGCTCGTTGAGGGTGTCATAGCCCACGACGTTGGGCAGGCCCTTGAGGCGGCGTGCGACCTGTACGACGGCCTCGATGTAGTGGCGCTGCAGGTACTCCTGCACCGGCTCGCCGTCGATGAGGGTGCGCGGGGCCAGGTCGTTGCCGGCGAAGAAGAGGGTGAACATGGTGGCGGCAGCGAGCTTGGTGCCGTTGGTCGGCCAGATCATGCGCGGAAAAGGATCGCCATGGGTGGCGTGGACGATGGCGGCGCCGGTCTCGGCGAAACGGGTCATGTCAAAGCCGACGGCCTCGAGGGTCCAGCCGGGCGCACCATCGCCGCCCGAGAAGCGGCTCCACACATCCTGATGGGGGTCGATGAAGAGGCGGATGCCGTACTCGCCCGCCTTGCGGACGACCTGATAGACATAATCGAGGTACTCCTCATCGTAGATGCCGGGGCCGGCATGCTCGATTGCCTCCCAGGTCACGAGGAAGCGCACAAAGGTGAGGCCCCAGGCCCGCAGGCGCGCCAAGTGCTCGTCGGCCTCCTCAAGGGGGAAAGGCCGGCCGACGAAGGACACATGGCGGTGGTCGAAGAAGCCCTCACGGATGTGGGTGGCCCCGTTGGGGCGGAACGGGACCTTGCTCGAACCGCCCAGGTTGACCCCGCGCAGGATCACGGTGCGGCCGTGCTCGTCTTTGAGCCAAGAACCTTCGGTGTGAAACATGGCAGACCCTCCTGAAAAGGCCCAAGCTGTGCGCCATCTGTATCTTGCGTCAGAACGGCGCTCGTGTCAAGGTATGCGGTCCCATCGGCGTGGGCTCCGGGCCCTTCGTAGGCCGGCATTCGCCGCGTTGTGAAGCCGCAGAACCCGCTGCTCAGGAACTTCGCCCCCAGGCCAGGGACCGGGCTACACGCTTCGCGCCCACCCGGTGCGAAACCCCCACCCAGGGCCCGGGCCGGGAGCGTGCGGAGCTCATCACCCGGCTGCCACCCCTGGTCGCAGCAAGTTCCTTTGCCTGGCCCAGGGCTGTGCGAGCCCCGGGGATACTCAGAGTGACAATAATGGCACTTTGAAAAGGGCCGGGGCCATCCGCAGAAGCATTCTGGCCGGCAGCCTGCCAAACCCATCCTGGGTTAAGCCCAGGCAGGGGCCCGGCGAGAAGCCCGGTTGCAACCCAAGCGGCAACGCCTCTTGGATGCATCTGAAGGGTGAGGTTGATCGGGGTCGCCGGGGCCGGCTGCTGGCACGGATGTCGCTCGTGGGCCGCTGGACGATGGATGGTAGCACCACAGGAGGTGTGCGCAATGTCTCAAGAACCCCGCGGTCCGGCGGTGCGCGAGGCGGTCGAGGAGCCTGTGCGGCCGCCCGCTGAGGAGCGCCCTTGCCCTCCGGCCCCCGAGGCGCCCAGGACCAGCGCGCTGGCGCTGGCGAGCCTGGCCACCGGCATTTCGGCCTACTTTCTCTTCCCCATCGCCGGGGCCATCGCCGCGGTGATCACCGGCTTCCTGGCGCAGAATGAGATCCGTGCCAGCCACGGCCGGCTGACGGGCTCTGCTTTCGCGACGGCCGGGCTGGTGCTGGGCTGGTTGCAGATCGGCCTGGTCATCCTCTTTGTCATCCTGGTGAGCATCTTTTCCGCCGCGGCTCCGCCCTTGGGGGCGGGCACGCTCGGCCCGCGCTAGGCCCGGCAGGGCCAGGGCGAACAGCCGCCTGGGCGCTCGATGGCCGGCTTACCCCTCAGAGTAGCCGCAGAGGGCGATGGCGCCGGGCCCAGTGTGAACCCCAAGCACCGGCCCGGTGATCGACATGAGCAGCTCCTCGGGCCCCAGCTCCTTCTGGACGCGCCACGCCAATGCGCCTGCGTCTCTCAGGGCGTTGCCGTGCAGCACGGCGATGTGCATGGGCTTGGTGCGGTCCATCCGTTGCGCGAAGGCGCGTAAGAGCGCCTCGATGCCCCGCTCGCGCGAGCGCACCCGTTCGAGCCCCTCAAAACGCCCCGTCTCGTGATCGATGTAGAGCAGCAGCTTGATGTTGAAGAGATGGCTCACCAAGCGCGCCGCCCCGCCGATGCGCCCGCCGCGGTAGAGGTACTCCACAGAGTCGAGGTACAGTAGCAGGGCCATCCTCGTCCGCGCGCGGTTGGCGGCAGCGATCATGGCTCTGGCGTCGCCGCCTGCCTCGCGCACGCGGGCGGCCGCGAGCACCTGCCAGCCAAGGCTCATCGAAGGCCCGCGGGAATCGATGACGTAGACGGGGACGTTCACCGAGCGCTTGGCCTCACGGGCTGCCAGGTAGGTGGCGCTCAGCGCGCTCGAGATGGTGAACACGACGATCTGTTCGGCCCCCTCCTCGCGGGCCGTGGCGTAGGCTTCCACGAAATCGGTGGGGCTGGGGGGAGAGGTGGTCGGATGGATGTGGTCCTCAGCGATGCGGCTGTAAAAAGCCTCCGGGTGGATATCGATGTGGTCGAGCAGGCGTTCCCTGCCCCAAACTACCGTCAGAGGCACAACCCGGATATCGTACTCCTGAAGCAGGCCTACGGGGATGTCGCAGGTGCTGTCGGTGATCAGCGCGATGCGATGGGCAGCCATGTCTGCTCTCCTCCTGGGTGCGCGGAGGCGCCATCGGCTCAGGGACCCCGGCGAAGCGACAATACGGGCCCCCACTGCAACAGCAGTCGCCCACGCCCCGCAAGGCGTGCAGGTGCCGCTGCAGGCCCCCCCTCCTTGGCGGCCAGGAAGGATGCGCGAAAGCCTGTGGCGGGCCAACCTCCTGATCTTTCTGATTCTTTTCTAGGGTATTGCGGATTGGCCAGGCTGTCAAGTCAGGCTGCCGGCGGTGTGCATACGGGGCGGGTCAGCGGGTTCAAAGCCGGCGGCCTCTCGGGAGCGCTACGCTCCTGACCGGGCTTCACGCTTCGCACCGTCCCGGTGCAGGGCCTTCTTGGGGGTTTGGCAGGGTGGCCGGGGGGGCACCGCCTCGCCCCCGGGGCGTGGCGTACTTGGGCTCGCGCGTCCCCCCCCGCCCGCGCGGGGGCCGCC
>Ga0078972_1011955_pt1 | contig 15212 bp, 14 predicted proteins | sample YelNatPaOPGAMG01_FD_67568 | JGI IMG/M metagenome (GOLD analysis project Ga0078972, IMG submission 67568) | Hot spring thermophilic microbial communities from Obsidian Pool, Yellowstone National Park, USA - OP-RAMG-01 (SPADES assembly) (version 2) | ecosystem: Environmental > Aquatic > Thermal... | reverse complement strand
TAAATTCTTCACATGGATTATTTAAAGCATTCTTCTCTAAACCTTCTAATACTCCATATCCAAGATATTCTATATCCCTTCTAATAAATGCTCCTTCTTTACTAAATTGTTTAAATATTTCTGGAATTTTTATTGATTTAATAAAAGCTTGATAAAGCGATATTCCACTTCTTGAAACTATGCTTGAAAAAAATGTAAAAAATGGAATTTCAGAATCAATCCTTTCTTTCCTTTCTTTAATTTTATCAAGAAATATTAAATATGTTTTAATTAAAGGTATAAAAATTATTATTAAGAATAATATAAAAAGTAATTCATAGAAAATATAGATAAAAATTATTGGAATATAAAATAAAGAAATAAATAAATTTAAGCATAAATTAGAAGTTTCTTTATCAGGATCTTTTAAAACCATTGATGAAAGAATCATATTTTTCATCCAAGGCTTGATTTTTTCTATCATTTTTCTAAAAAATGAATATTTTTTATAAAATCTATATTCAATATTATTTAATGTAAAATCGTTTAAAATGAAAATAATTAAAATTGGTATGAATGAAATTATTATGAAAAATATATTTAAAAAATTAAAAGGGTTATGTAATATCCAAATTGATGATAATAATATTGATATTATAAAAAATTTTAATATAATAAAATCAATTTTTTCTTTCATGAACATTTTTCTAAAACCTTTTTTGTATAATATTTTCTAATAGAATTTGAAACTTCATGAAAATCAAAGATATTCTTTTTGATAAGTTCTTCTATAAACTCTTTCTTCTCATTAATATCTTCAATTGCTTCATTTAATTCATAACCAACTTTAATTAATTTATTTGAATTTTTCAAAACTTCTTCCAATTTTTCTGGTTCAAAAGAATCTTTTGATTTAATCCATTTGAATAATTCTTTCAATTCTATATTTTCATTTCCATATTTACTTTGAATTATTTCAACTATACTTATTACTCTCCTAATCCTTTTTATTCCTTTACCCCAATAATTTGTGATTACTGCTCCCCATAATAAATCAAGTGCAGAAGATTCCATTTTCATAGATTTAAGTCTAATAAGAAGAGCATTTGGATCATTTGCATGAATAGTTGTAACTCCTCCATGTCCAGTTGTAGCACTTTCTATAAAAGTAACCAATTGTTTTGGACTTCTAACTTCACCAACTATTAAATAATCTGGCCTTTCTCTCATAGCAAGAACCATCAAATCTTCAAGTTCTATATCATATTTTTTATCTAATGAAATGGAATAACTTTTTCTAGTAATATGTGGAATCCATCTCCATGTTGGAATTTTAATTTCAGGAGTATCTTCTATTGTTATATATCTAAGTTTTGGATCAAGCATTCCAAGCAAAGCATTTGAAAGAGTTGTTTTTCCACTTGCAGTTGGTCCAGCAATGAATATTATTCTTTTCCTTTCTACAATATGCCAAAGGTATGCTGCCATTATTGAACTTAACATTCCATCTTTTACTAAATATGGTAATGTAAGAGGGTTTTCTGGAAATTTTCTAATAGTAAAACTGCTCCCATTCCTAGATATTTCTGTTCCAAGTGTTGCAACCATTCTTGAACCATTTGGTAATATAAAATCAGAATAAGGTATTGCAACATTTATCCCTTTACCACTCTTATAAGCCATTCTCCTAATAAAGTCTGATAATTGTTCCTCATTCTCAAAAAATATATTTGTCATCAACCATCCTAAACTTCCATAATTTCTATGAAAAACTGTGATTGGACGATCAGCTCCATTACAAGCAATATCTTCAATATTTTTATCTTTCATAGGTATATCTATTACGCTATAATTAAAAATTTCCCTTTCAATAAAATAAAATATTTTCTTAATACTTTCATTTTGAATTTTTAATCCAATATTTTTGCATGAGTTTTCAATTTGTTTCTTAATAAAATTCATTCTTTCATCTTCATTTTTTTCTTCAATTGAGTATGTATAATAAAGTGTGTCAAGAATATTTGAATATGCAATTTCTTCTAAATGAGTTAATTTAGGTTCATCTATAAAATACAAACCTTCTCCATTCCTTTCACCAATGTATATTTTTATTTCTCCAACATTGTAACTTTCAATAATTTCATAATTTATTCTAGGAGGTTTAAATTGTAAAGGTCTCCTCATTATTCCTAAATATATTTCTTCTATAGTTTTTTTAATCTTATTTTCCTCATTATTTTTAAAATTTTTTTTAAGAAAGAAAGATGGAAAATTATTTAATAATATATTTTTCATATTTCCCCCTTTTTTTGGAAATATTTAATGTGTTTTTGTATTTCTTTAATCGATATTACAAGAGGATAAAAAATCCATTAAAAAATAATGAAGAATTGTATTTTTCAAAAAATAATTTTTTGAAAGGCATTCTTTGTCACTGAGCAACAATTATCACAGCTTTTTCAACAACTATGCCTCCATTATTGCTTATAGCTGCAATTCTAAGAACATATTTTGAACCTATTTTAAAATCACCAATTGGAGTAAAAGATTTTCCAGTTACTTGCCCAGGATCGATTGTTTGATTCCATTGTTGCGACCAAGGACCTAAAGCTATGCTCGTTAAAGTTATTCCAACATTTCCAATATTCTTACATGTTACTACAAGCGTTGGATTTCCCATAGAATCAATATATAGACTTGCATCTGAAATTTCAAAATCAATAGTTGTAGATAATGTTCTAAACATTTCTCTTGAAAAGCTATAGAATAAACCTGAAACAACTATTACAGTAATTATAAGTAATATTGCAGCCATTATATTTGAAATACCATATATTTTATTCTTCATTCTATTTTAGCTAATATAAGAAAATATTTAAGCACCTCTATGAAAAATTTTCCCATAATTTGTATCAACAATATTTTTATTTTTTAACCAAATGTTTTAAAAATACGTAGAATTTTAAATCAATCTTCATATTTTTTTAATAATATTTTTTAATTAAAAATTTTATTCCTTTTTTTTAAAAAAAAGATAAGTTTAAAAGTTATAATTACTTTAAAATAATTTAGAAAAATGCTGGAGAAAAAATTTTCCAATAAAAATTCAATAATAATTATAGGATTATTTATTAGAATTCTATTAGCTCCATTCTTTGGGCATCCATGGGATACTTATATATGGATACAAACAGGCAAAATATTTCTTCAAAATATTAATGTTTATGAAATATCTTTTTTAGTAAATCGTTATCCATGGGGTTTCTATTCTTATCCTCCAATTTGGATGTATTGGTGTAGTTTTTCACAATTAATGAATGAAATATTTTTTAAAAATTTACATTTTCAAGCATTTATTTTAAAAATCCCAATGATTTTTAGTGATACTTTAATAGCTTTAATAATATATAAATGGATATTTTTATATAATAATGAAAAGAATGCTAAAAAAGGTTTGCTTATATGGTATTTAAATCCAATATCGATTTTCATAACATCCATATGGGGAATGTTTGATTCATTAACTGTTCTATTTAGTTTTTCATCAGCATATTATTTATCAAAAAAAGATTATACTAAAGCTTCTTTCCTTTTAGGAATAGGAACTGCTATTAAGATTTTTCCAGCATTCTTTCTTCCAATACTTTTATTATTTGCATATTATAAAGATAAATTAAAAATTGGAAAAATAATTAAGAAAATAATTTTACCATTTTCTTTCATTCCAATAATTTCTTCTATTCCATTTTTAAGTAATCCTTATGTTTACATTAAAGCTATGAGTATACATTTTTCACAAGTTGGACAATTTACTTATTGGGCTTTATTAGGTAGAATAATAAATCCATCATATTTTTCAATATTTGCTCCAATTATTACAATCATAGTAATATTATATGCATTTAGAAAAAATTATAAAGAAGGAATAGAATTGGATAAAATTATTAATAAGCTTTATATAATAACTTTATTAGCTTTCTTCATAACTTCTCCTAAAGTTAATGTTCACTATATGCTATGGATTTTACCACATTTAATATGGATATATCATATTGAAAAGAAAAGAGAATATAGAAATCTTTTAGTAGGAATCAATATTATAAGCATTATTTTCCTTATATTTACAATTTTTGTAAATAATTTCTATAATCTAGATTTTTTGGGTGTAATATACGAGCCTGAAACAATATATTTGCAATTAATTGGTGCTGGAGGAGCTATTTCAATTATTTTAATTGATTATATCATAGCAAGTACATTAATGAAATTATTAGGCTATGTGTATGTTTTTTCAAATCGTATAGATAAGCAAATATTCATATCAATTTTAATTATTTTCATAATATTCTTCTATTTTTTACCTACTTCAAGTGGTTTAACATTACCAAAATCTAATATTAGAATAGCAATAGTTGAGGGTTTGGATTCTATATTTAAATATGATAAAGAAGATTTAAATACAGAAGAACTTATTAAAAATTATGATATAACACATTTGGTATTACCATTCAGTCCAGATTTTATAAATATTTATAATGAATATTATTCAAATTCATCATTAGAAGATTTCTTAAGATTTAAAGTAAATTCTTATAATTGGACATATTCAAAATTAAAAGACATTGTTAATATTTTACATAAAAATAATATAAAAGTTTTACTCGGAATATATTTAAAAGCTAAAGTAAAAAGTGTTTATTTAGGAATATATGGATTTGAAGCTACTTGGGTAACTTTAAGACATAATGAAATTTTAGGAAAAAATTATTATTTATTATTTGATAAAAAACTTGAGAAAGATGAAGAATATGGAATATATGGAAATGAAACTTATGCAGATTATTTTACAAAAAAATTATTGAAAGTTTTAAAAGATTTTGATTTTGATGGTGTTTATTTCATGGATTATCCATATGAAGAAGAGGAAATAATAAATGGAGAAATAAAAATTAAAAATGTAATAACATTACTTAAATCATCTTATCATATTTTAAAGAATAATAATAAAGATGTTTTTATAGAAGATTTTAGTGATTATGTTTTTTATGAAGAATTAGAAGAATTTTTCAAATATTCTGATATGGTTGTATTAAGAATATCTCCATGGATAGATACAGTATATTATTTTAAAGTTAATTCAACGATAGATATATGCATGGATTATTTAAATACTACCGTCGCACGTTTACCACCAAATCTTAGGAAGAAAATATTGATTGGTTTTTATCTTCATGATTTTGCTGCAGGATGGTTTGCACCAGCAACAGTTGTGCAAATGGAATTACAATCATGTTATAATATATTAAAAGAGAGAAAATTGGAAATTAATGGATATTCCATTTATTATATAAGCAAGTACATGCCATATAAAATATTCATTAAATAAAAATTTATTTTATAGTTATACGGCGTGTCCAATTATTATTTATTGCTTTATTGTTTTAATCTATTTTTATACATTAATATGTAAAATTTTATAAAAATCTTTAAAAAAGTATAAAAGGATTGTTTTGAAGATTGATGAAGAAGATATGGAATATCTTAAAAAAGAAGTTAAGAGTATGAGCAACTTCCAGAAAGAGAGGCTAACTATGGTAGGAAGTTGGACACGTCCTAGTTATCCTTCTCCATTTTGATACATAAGGATAAATTGTATTAGAAATAACCCTTCCACTTCCTAAAAATGTTCCATTATATTTTCCAATAATGAATTTTGATGGAATTTCACTTTTAATTTTTATAGGTTCTCCTTTCATCCATTTTTCAGCTTCTTCTCTATTTAATTCAATGAAATTCTTCTTTATTTTATTTCCAATTAATTGAGTACCTTCAATTGATAAAACCCAATCTGTACCTATTCTTTTTGCAATATATATCCCTATTGATTCTGCTTTTTTCATTTTTTCAAAAAATTCATAAGTTTCAATTGTAGTTAATCTAATTTTATTTTTCCCACTCCATAATAAAACATAACCATTAAAATCTTCTTCTATTCCATAATATTTTTCTAAATATTCACAAAATTGTTTTAACTCTAAACGATCCAATTTTTTAATCATTTTTTTTCACTATTTTTGCTATAAAAAAGCCTTCACTATCATTATAATGAGGATATATACGTATGCATTTTGAAATATCTTTATCATATTCTTCATTTTTCCATTTTGTTATACCTTTTTCATATTTTACATTTTTAATTTTTATTTCTTCCAAGTATGCATTATTTCTTAATTTTAGTAAATTATTTATACACCTTTCATTTTCTTCAGGACATATGCTACATGTAGAATAAACAAGTATTCCTCCTTCTTTTAAACAATCAAAACCGGATAATAAAAGTTGTGTTTGATATTTTGATAATCTTTCAATTGTTTTAATATTCCATTTTTTTGCTACTTTCCAAGATTTTCTTATTATTCCTGTTGAACTACATGGAGCATCAACTAAAACTTTATCAAAAATATTCTTAAAAAATTTGAAAAAGAATCTACCATCTCTCATTGAAATTATAACATTTATTGCAAAGCATTTTTGAATATTTGAAGATAAAGCTTTTATTCTTTTAATATTTATATCATTAGCAACAATTATACCTTTATTTTGCATTTTTTGAGAAATTTGTGTTGTTTTACTCCCAGGTGCTGCACATAAATCAAGAATTAATTCTCCCGGCTTTGGATCTAATATTTCAACAGGTAGCATGGACATTGCTCCTTGAATATAATAATATCCTAAAGAATGTTCAAGAGTTTGACCAATATCCTCTGTAGAATAATTAATCCAAAAACCATAATCAACCCAAGGAATATTTTCAATTTTCCAACCTTTTTCAATTAATATATTTTTTAAAGAATCGCATGAAATTTTTAATGTATTTACTCTAATGCTTTCTTTAAGAGGTTTCATAGAATTTTCTAAAAAAATCTCTAATTCATTTCCAAGTAATTCTTTTAAATATTCTAAAAAATTTTCATTAAATATATCATATGACATTTTTTAATAAAATTAGGAAGAACTATAAAAAAAGTTTTTAAATATAAAAAGCCCCGACCGGGATTTGAACCCGGGACCCTCGGCTTTCTTAAAAACATACGAGGCCGATGCTCCACCAGCTGAGCTATCGGGGCATTTACTAAGAAGAAAAATAAAGTAAAATAAATATTTTATAAAAATTTAAAGTAGAAAAGAGATTAAATATATCGAATTTTAATAAATTATTGGAGATTAAAAGATATGCACAAAGTTTTTATAGTTATTCCAACTTATTGTGAAGCCGAAAATATTAAAAGATTAATACCAGAAATAGAAGATACTTTTGAAAAAAACAATATTAAAGGAGCAATTCTTATAGTTGATGATAATAGCCCTGATGGAACAATAGATTTAATTAATTCTTTTTCTAAAAAGTATGGAAATATATATTTATTATTAAGACCAAGAAAAATGGGTTTAGGATCAGCTTATAGAGATGGATTTAATTATATTTTAAAAAATTTTAAAACTGAATATATTGCTGAAATGGATGCTGATGGTTCTCATCCACCAATTTTTTTACCAAAAATGATTTATAGATTAGAAAAAGAAAATGCAGATGTTGTAATAGCTTCAAGGTATATTAAAGGAGGGAAAATTTATGGTTGGAATTTAAGAAGGAAAATAACTAGCATTGGAGCAAATTTATTAGCTAGGATTTTTACAAGAATAAAAATTAAAGATTTTACATCAGGATATAGAATATATAAAATTAATGTTCTTAAAAAAATAAATTTTTCAAAAGCTAGTAGTAGTTTTGCTTTTCAAATTGAAATGGTATTTAATTGTGTAAAAAATGGATTTAAGATTATCGAAGTACCATTCACATTTATTGATAGAAAAATAGGAAAATCTAAACTTAAAATGAATGAATATATTTATTTCATTCTTACTTTATTTAAAATTCTTTTTAAAATTGGGTGAATGAAAATGGTTAAAATTTCTGAAATTGGAGAAAAAGAAATAGTTAAATATATTCTTTCAAAAATTTCAGCACCTGAAACATCTTTAATAGGAATAGGAGATGATGCAATAGATTTTATTGAAAAAAAAGAAAGAATCGTTTTAAGTGTTGATATGCTTGTTTTTTCAACAGATGTTCCAAGAGGAATGAGTTTAAAACAAGCAGGATGGAAAGCTATAACATCAACTGTAAGTGATCTTGCATCAAAAGGAGCAAAACCATTATATTTCATGACTTCTCTTGGATTACCACGTTCATTAAAATTTGAAGAATTTAAAGAATTATGGAAAGGAATGAATGAAGCTGCAAAATTTTATAATGGAAAAATAATTGCTGGAGATACTAATGAAGCAAAAGAAATTATAATCGATGTTATTGGAATAGGGATTGCTAAAAAAATATTATCAAGAAAAGGCGCAAAAGAAGGAGATATAATTGCTGTTACAGGATTATTTGGAAAAAGTTCATCAGGATTAAGAATATTAATTGAAGGAATAAGGAAAAAAGGATTTAAAGAACTTATCAATTCTGCATTAAATCCTCGTGCAAAAATAATTGAGGGGCAAATTCTTGCAAATTCAGGATATGCTTCAGCTTGTATAGATTCAAGTGATGGATTAGCTTTATCATTATATGAAATAGCAGAAGCAAGTAAAGTTGGAATATATATAACTCATTCACCAATAGATAAATTAGTTGAAAAATTTTCTAGAAAATACGATTTATCTTTATTAGATTTAGTTTTTTATGGAGGAGAAGAATATGAACTTATTGCAACAATTAAACCTGAAGGATGGAAATATGTAAAAAAATTATTTGAAAAAAATAATAAAAAAATAATAAAAATAGGCAATGTAGTAAATCGTAATGAAGGAATTTCTGTTTATTGGGAAAATAAAAGGAGGATTCTTGAAAAAAGAGGATGGATTCATTTTAAATAATTTTAAATTTTCCCTATAGCTATTAAAGCATTTTTTATAATTTCTTCTTGTTCTTTTGTAACAGGTAATACAGGCCTCCTTGGATATCCACCTGGCTTACCAATTAAATTTAAAGCAGCCATTATTGGTGCAGGATATGTTGCAGTAAGAAAAGCCTTTTTTAATATGTATAATTTATTTTGTATTTCTTTTGCTTTTTCAAAATTCCCTTTTTGAAATTCTTCATAAAGTTTAGTTACCATATCAGGCACAATGTTTCCAACAGCATTTACCATTCCTTTTCCTCCTACCATTAATGATGCAAACATTAACTCATCTACTCCCATAATAAGTGATATTTTATTCCCTACTCTTTGAACATATTCTTCAAATTGAATTAAATTTGCACTACTATCTTTTAAAGCAATAATATTATCTGTTTCTAATACAAGTTTTTCAAGTATTTCTGGAGTTATATTTATGCCAGCTCTTGGAGGATTATTATAAAGTATTATAGGGATTTCTGCATTTTCAGCAATATTTTTAAAATGCTCAAACAATTCTTTATCACTAACTTTTATATAATATGGTGTAAGAACAACTGCAGCATCAGCTCCTATATCTTTTGCATATTTTATTACTTGCATTGTTTCTTTAGCAAATATTCCTCCAGTGCATAAATAAATAGGAACTCTTCCATTTGCTTGATCTATAACTATTTCACCAACTTTCTTCCTTTCTTCAGGATACATTAAATAGAAAGCCCCAACAGTTCCAGATGCAAATATAGCATGAGCTCCTCCATCTATTACATAATCAACCATTTCTCTAAGCGCATCTTCATCTATTTCTTCATTCTTTTTAAAAGGAGTTACTAAAGCCGGAATATTTCCTTTCACTTCATTCTTCTTCATTTAAATCACCATTCAAATATTGAATATTTTATTTTTTTAAAAATATAAACATTATATTATTAAAAATAAAGATGTTTTTGCTTTTTAAAATATGGACCGGCCGAGATTTGAACTCGGGACCTTCCCGACGCCAACGGGACGATCATCTGTATATAAATATTCCAGACTGATCTACCGGCCCAATCATAGTATTAGTTTTTATAAAAAGTTTAATATAACTTTTAAATCAATAAATAAAAAATCGAAGATAAAAATTGTTTTAAATTTAAAAAAAGCTTTTTATAAAGCTAATTAAATTAATAAAATTAAAATGAAAACTATAGCTAAAATAGAAGAACCATTACATGGTTATTCTCAAGAAATTGCTATAATTCCTATAGATAATCTTAAAGTTATAGAAATACAAAGAGCACCTTCAAAATTTCATATTAAAAGACTTAGCGAATCTATTAGAAAAATAGGTTTTGTAATTCCTTTAGTTGTTGTAAAAAGAGGGAATGAGAATATAATAATCGATGGGCAGCATAGATTTCTTGCTGCAAAAGAACTTGGAATAAAACAATTGCCTGCAATTATAATTCCTGAAAAATATGCACATGAATTAATGGAATTAAATATTGAAAAACAAATGTCTCTTAGAGAAAAAGCATATGTTGCTTTGAATGTTTATTTTTACGTAGTTTAAAAATAAATTCTATTTTAAAATTTAAAAAGATTTTTAAAATATCTCTATATATAAAATATTAATAATATATCTAATATATCTAATAAATATAAAAACAATTAATGGAATACTTGTAGTAACCCATACATCTTTATTTTCAATAAATTCTATTTCATTTTCTAATAAAGAAAAAGCAAACTTCTTTTTCCATTCTTCTTTTAATATTCTTAGTTTTATATCCAATGAATCAATGAAAATAAATTATAAATAAAAAATATTCTTTATTCTAATTTGGAATAAAGAATATCCAAATCATTTATTTCTTTGTTTTAAAATCTTTAATAATCTTTCTGCATATTTTTCTCCTGAAAATATTTAACTTTATAAAATTATTTTAAAATAATTTTAAAGAAAAGTTTATATAATAGTATAGTTTATTTTTATATGAAACGGCCACCTTTGAGTGGCTGATGAATAGTGGTATATCTATTAAAAGATATATCACTATTCTAATTCACCCGCCGTCGAGTGGGTGCAATAGTGTTAAGTCTTTTTATTAAATATAGAATTTAATTAAAAATGAAAATTTTCTAAAGAACATTTTTAAGAATTTTTTTCCCTTAATACAGGAATGAATTTCCTGTATAAGAAGGGGAAAAAGGGGGAGAATGGGCATCCTTCTATTTCTTTCTCAATGATGAGTGCAATGAGTGAGAGCTAAGCATATTGCGAACTCTCATGAGGTTCCCCCCTCTAAGAGAAGGAATAGAAGATATGCCACGCTGATTACTTTGAAGAATGCCATCTCTTCTCTCTCTTGCTTATAGTATCTATACCAACTACTTTCTTCTCGGCAGAAATGCCGACATCCCCTTTTTAAAAAATATCATGGGGGTGATATAATGAGTGTGGTTGGTATAGGTATTATAAGCAAGAGGGAGGAGAGAAGAAAATACTTACCATTGGAGATAAGAGCAAAGATGTATGAGGATGTTCTTAAACTAAGAAAACAAGGATTAAAACATAAAGAAATACAAAGAAGAATCTATGAAAAATATGGAAAGCGAATATCTCAACCATTGATTAGCTATTGGGTTAATAGAGAACATCATCCACTTGGAAAAGTCAATAAATTCGATGAAAAACCTTCACCAGAACTTGGATATGTTATAGGAGCAATGCTTAGTGATGGTTGCTTATACTTTAATGGTGAAGACTATCTTCTATGGTTGCGAGTCAATGATAAGGAATACGCCGAAGAGTTTGGAAGATGTATAGCAAAGATATTAGGAAAGAAAGACTCATATAAACCATTTTGGAATGAGAAACGAAAGCAATGGATAGTAGTAGCATGTAGTATTCAACTTTTCAAGTTCTTAAACAAATCACTTGAAGAATTAAAACCATACATTGAATATTCAAAAGAGACTGCAGCTTCTTTTCTAAGAGCAATCTTTGATGGAGAAGGTTCAATATATGTAAAAATTAAAGGAAGAAAAAGAAGACGACAACTTCATCTTTATAATACAGATGAAAAACTATTGAGTTATATCCAATATTTACTAAAGAGATTCTTTGATATTGATTCTACACTACACTTAGCAACAAGGAAAGGTAATATTACCTATTGTCCAAATGGTGTATATAAATCTACTAAAAATTGCTACTACCTCTACATTCGTGCAAAAAGTCTATTTGATTTTTATAAGCATATAGGATTTACGATAAGGCGAAAACAACGAAGATTACTCAAAGCAATTTAATCTCTCCTCCTTTTTTAGTTTGATTCTTATTAAAATATTCTTTTATAATCATTATTTTTTTAAAAAAAATATAGAAATAAGCTCCCATTTAATTTTAAAATTTTCAGTAAAGGCATAAACATATATTCTTAGAAGACTTTCATAATTATTTGATTAAAGTTAAGTCTATTTTTTATACTTATAATTTATTGCTTATGAAAAATATAATGAAAGAACTAAAAAATTATTCTACATGCTTTTTGATAGAAAAGTAAAATATTCTTTGAAAAGGAATCGAGTATGGATATTATTTTTCAATTCCACCATTCATCGTTAGATCAAAACCAAAAAATCTAGCTAAAGTTCTCCCAATAGATTTTTTAATGCTTGAAAGCGATTCTCCAGTTTTAGGACCAATTGCAAATGAAATAAATGAGCCAAAAAAATAATTTTTTCATAAATAAAATAGCTGAAATAAGGAATTTACCTATAAAAAATTATTAAAATTACAACCAATAATGCAAAAAAAGTTTTTAATATAAATGTATAATAATAAGTTTAAAAAATTAACTATTAATACCTTTAGGTCGATGAAGTGGTATGGAAACATTAGATTTAGATAAAGTGGTAGAAGAAATATTATCTCAAATAAGAGAGTCATTGAATAAAGTAGACAAAGAACAAATAGAAAAATTTATTGATATGTTAGTTAATGCTAGAGGGAAAAAAATACTTGTTAGTGGAGCTGGTAGAACTGGACTTGTTGCAAGAGCTTTTGCAATGCGTTTAATGCACTTAGGTTATCTTGTATATGTTGTTGGAGAAACTATTACTCCTTCTCTTGAAAAAGATGATATATTAATAGCTATTTCAGGGTCAGGAACTACAACTTTAGTAGTTGAAGCAGCTAAAGCAGCAAAAATAGTTGGTTCTAAAGTTATTGCTATTACATCTTTTCCAGAATCACCTCTAGTTCAATTAGCTGATCATACGATCATTCTTCCAGGAAGGACAAAAACTTCATCCAAAACAGATTATTTTTCAAGACAAATTTTAGGATTTCATGAACCTCTTTTGCCTCTTGGAACATTATTTGAAACAAATTGTTTAATATTTTTAGATATTATTATAGTTGAACTCATGAAAGAATTAAACATAACAGAAGAAGAATTAAAAAAGAGACATGCTAATATAGAAGGCTTATAATAAAAAGTCTCATATCTTTCAATGAATACTTTAGAAAATTGAAGCGTTTTGTTGTTTTCAATAAAGAATTTAAAGAAGTACCTATAGTTTAGAAGAAAATATATCACTTATCTTAAAAAATAAGTAAATACTCTTTATTATTTCTTAATTTATTAACATATTTAATTTTTTAAATACTTCCTTTATTTCTTTAACAATTTTAGAATTTGAATATAAAACTTTATCGTCGTAATTAAAATTTTCCTAAGTCTTTTTAATAAATTCTCTAGGATCTATTCTTTTTATCCCTTTTATTTTATCGTAAGCATGCTCTGTACTCAATGCTACTCTATCTTTAAGTATTGCTGTTGCTATATGATAAGCATCAAAAGGGCTTATTCTATACTCATTTATTAGTAGAGAAGCTGTCAAGCATATTTTAGGCGTTAATTCAATCCATTCTATATTTTTCAAGTGTATAAGCGCGTTCACTGCTTTAACAAGCTCATTAAACATTTTTCTGTTATAAAACCAGAAAATTATTTCTTGTATTGTAGCTATAGAAGCATAAATCCCCTTAAGCTTGCCTGAATCTATTTCCTTTAAAATCTTTTCAGCTATTGGTTTGAGCTTATCCTCCTTTTTCATGAAAGCTAATAATAGATCGGATTCGATTAAAATCAAAATCACCCTTTAAGCTTTTTGTCAATAAGTCTTTGAGCAGTTTCTAAAGCTTCTTTCCTCATTCCATATATAGATTCTTTAGCTTCGATTTTTAAGTCCTCTAAAATCTTTATAGGATACTTTGGCACGGGCAAAATAGCTATATGATCACCCAAATCTACATATATGATTTTATCTCCTTCATTAATCGCATACTTTTCTCTTAGAGGCTTAGGTATTGTAGTTTGCCCTTGCCTAGTTATCTTAACTTTATAAGCCATTATAATCACTACTAAATTTTAGAATAAAATACTATAAATACTTTTATTCTACTATTTAAATTAACATGAAAACCATTTATATTCAAGATTGAATGAAAAATATTCAGATGAAGCATTAAGAAGGGTTATGGTTTTTTTCTGTTGCTATTCCTATGTATAGAATTTTCATGACATCGCCTGAAGCTTATATTCATTAAGCCAATTGCCGTTGGTACAAGATAATAATTTAGAATTAGGTTCAAACAGACAAAGCAGGTTACTAAGGATGTGCTTGTTGATTCTGTTATTTATCTCTTTATCCTTCCTTCAAATGGCCCTGTCAAGTTAAGTAATATCATATCTCTTCCTTTATATTTTTCATTTTATTCATAATATTTTTTCTTATTTCTAGTTCTAATGGAGGTTTTCCAATTTTTCCATGAATTCTAATATAATTATAATCTATTTTAAAAGATTCTATCCATTTTATAATATGTTCATAATCACATTCTTCTTTTAAACATGGAAAATAATCATCAAAACATTCAATTCTATCTTTTATAATTTGAATAAATCTTTCAATTAAATTCTTTAATTCTTTTCCATATATTCTATGTTCAACTCTTGCCCATTTACATGCTAAATTATAAAATGATGCATTATTAGTATAAACAATTTTTACTCCATGTTTTATTCTTATTTTTTTTATAAATTTCTCAGCTTGTAAGCTATTTTAAACTTCCTCTTCCAATTTTTATTTGAAAATCTAAAAATATTCTTTTATTTGGTTCAAATGCAATCCAAAGAATTGCTTCTTTTTCTCTTATTTGAAATATAGTTTCATCTATTAATGCAATTCTAGATTTAATATTTGGATTTAACATTTTAG
>Ga0078972_1011954_pt1 | contig 15215 bp, 16 predicted proteins | sample YelNatPaOPGAMG01_FD_67568 | JGI IMG/M metagenome (GOLD analysis project Ga0078972, IMG submission 67568) | Hot spring thermophilic microbial communities from Obsidian Pool, Yellowstone National Park, USA - OP-RAMG-01 (SPADES assembly) (version 2) | ecosystem: Environmental > Aquatic > Thermal... | reverse complement strand
CAATTACAGGCTTTCCATTACTATAAGCCTCTAAGATTACAGTTGGTAATCCCTCGATGAGTGAAGGAAGTATAAGTATGTCCACGGCATTAATAATATTGTGAATATCATTTCTAAATCCAGTGAAAACTACTTTGCTATTTATCTCCTTAGAGTATACATATCTTTTTAGTGTCGACATGAGAGGGCCATCACCTACTATTATCAGCTTGGCATTAACGTTTGCCCTATAGAACGCTTCTATAAGAGTTAAAAGATTTTTTTCCGGACTTAACCTGCCGACATAACCATAGACTATTGAGTCAGTATCTATTCCGAGCTCACTCCTTACGAGTACCCTAGTGTTCTCTGATGGTGCAAAAAGCTTTGTTTCTACAGGTACAGGAATGATTCTTATCTTATCTTTTGGTATGCCGTAGGCATTCCAAAACTCTGCAGCCTCCTGGTTCACACTTATTAGTAGGCAGCAGTTCTTAACAGTGATTTTCTCGATCAGGAAGTCAATCGCCTTGACCACGTTACTCTTAGATGTCACATGCATGAAATAAGCCCTCACACCATGTGTATGGGTCACAAATGGCGCATCTGTCAATTTAGATGCAAAAAATGCAGCCATTCCTCCATATATGGTATCCATAGCGTGAATTATCACCCAATATCCTTTCCTTCTATAATCTTTAATTAGAGCAAGGATCTTGAGTGTGGCAATTAAAGAAAATAAAAGATTGTGTAGCAAAAAAATCAACTCTAGGGCATACATTACTTTCATATTTGTAGCGGTACTAACAGTTTTACGGTATTTAATTTCACTTCCTTGCGCACTCACCTTATTTTTTTGTTTGTTTTCTTTAAGAACTCCCACAATGGTGAACAATTCTCGGTACACGAGAGATACTGGAATATTCCAAGAAGAAAATTTATGGATCAATAGCCCAATCATACTTTCTATTCCGCCTTTCTCTTGAAGAACTCTTTTGTGAGAAACAATTATAATTGCTGTTTTTTTAAGCAAGCTTTTCAGCCGGCTGAAAGAAAAAATAATTTGGAGCGATGGGGATTGTATTATATCCTAATTTTTTCATTAATTCTATGGTTTTCCCTTGATTAATTGTGCATTCAGCGATTATTTTGGGTTTCTGACTTTTCACAGTTTTTATGAAGCCTTTTAGGATTTCATATTCAGCGCCTTCCGCATCTATTTTAACCCAATCTATACGATTAATGTTCAACTCTTGAATTATGTCGTCTAATGGTTTCGCCAGCACTTCACACTGTTGCCCGATTTTTCTTTTGACAGAAGACTCTCCCCTCCCATACAAGCCCCCATTTGAGAGTTTCCTATCAGTTTCGCCGAGGTATAACGTTAACTTGCATTCTCTATCCCATGCCGCCACATTTAAGACCACCACATTCGTTAACCTGTTCAAGTTTATACCACACACTAAAGCCCTAAAGTTCTCTGGATCAGGTTCGATTGCAATAACCTTCCCTTCACTACCCCACCATTTTTGCGATCCTTAACGCGTACTTACCAATATGAGCACCCACATCAACAAATACTTCTCCTTTACGCGGTGTAAGATATTCTAACATCACTTCCTCATAGCGTGGACTCACCACAAAAAGTGATTCAAGATCAACTAGCTTATACTTTATCCCATCAATTTCTATCAGCATATCGATTTTAGTATTACGCTTATCAAACTGATACTTTAACAAATATAACGCTAGTCTAATCTTGTCTATAACAGAGGCTTTAATAGTACGTGCTAGTTGCAATTTCTGAATGATTTCTTGTGGCATGTCATGACCCTTTCATCGTTAGCTGACTTATATACAATTCCAAGAGTTTAGAGAAGTTTGTATTAGCGTCAAATTTTTTTTCAATTAGCTTCCGGTTATTCTCTCCTATTCTATCTCTCAGATCTTTATTGGCTATAAGAAGATCGATCTTCTCCGCCAAAGCTTTCGAATCTCCTATAGGAACTACGAATCCATTTTGCCAATCTTTAATAAGCTCCTTTGCGACTCCAACATTAGTGGATATCACAGGTAAACGACTTGCCATCGCCTCAAGGAGAACCAACCCAAATGTTTCCATTCTGGACGGAAGAACAAATAAGTCAGCTTGAGCATAACATTTTAACAGCTCATTTCGTTGTAGTGAACCAAAGATTTTTATTTTATTATCTGAGCTATCTAAGTACTTCTTTTTCAGCCAAAAGAAATACCTCTGATCTTGAATAGGCCCTACAAGCCATAATTTATATTTTGACTTAACTTTTAATAAAGCTTCCAGCAAAGTCTCCAGGTTCTTTTCAGGCGATATTCTACCAACGAATAGTATCACTTCCCCATTCCGTTCAGGTGAAGCATAAAAATTTTCTAAATTAACACCTGGAGGAATCACCGCTATCTTTCTTCTATCTATGCCCATCCGATCTAGAATCACAAAATCCTTTTGAGACAAGACATGTAAAATATTCATGTGATTTAACACTTTCCTGAAAAAATACATTCTCGGGCCTAATAACCAATGGTATTGAGTTACTTCATAAAGAGTGTGGCAAGTTAAAACTTTTGGTGCTTTAAGTTTCCAAAGAATTACAGGAAAAGTTAAATCAGTCACGTTATGAAAATGAAGCACATCAAAATCCATATCAGTTACTTCCTTAGCAACATTTTCATAAGGAATATACATGGATACAAAAACTCTGGTCAACTTCCTCGTGAATTCCATAACTTTAAAACGCCTAATAATTATCGATGATATTTGCTCTTTAGCAGAAATGTTAACCTTCTTACCTGGAGATAAATTTGTTGTTAAGATTGAAACCTCATGACCTCTTTTACTTAGGAAGCGGGCTAAATCATACACATACTGCTCTGAACCACCAATAGTAGGGAGAAAATAAGGGGTTAGCAAAGCTATTTTCATTTTTTCCTCGCACTAACTATAGCTTTCTTCAGCACATTATAGACGTCAGAAAAGGCAAAAGTTACATGCAGGGCTTACCACAACAGATATTCAACTGGACGCGCTAAAGGGAAACATTAACTTTTATGTGTACAGAATTTTTTAAATTTCTTTGCTTGTGCTTTTTGAGGATTATTGCATTTCGCCTAGATTCGTGAAACAAAATAGATTTAAGAAATCAAACATGCTGATCTATCAACCTACAATATGTCTCATAGAGTTTTTTTCCTATCAACGTCCAGTCATATTTTCTAGCAAGTTGTCTTGCATTCCAACCGAGCTCTTGAGCTAGCTGATCGCACTTTAACAATCTTCTGATTCCACTAATGAATTCTTCATTTACACTTTTATAAAAAAGACCGTGAACTTTATCGGACATTCCCAACCCTTCAACAGCCTTAAACGTTGCAACCATAGGCTTTCCCGCTGCAGCATATTCTAAAACCTTTAACCTTGTTCCTCCCCCGCGTAAGATTGGCGCTATGCAAATGTCGGCGGCCATTATGTATTCTTCAATATTTTGAGCATATCCAAGAACTCGCACGTTTTTTTGAGATTTTGCCTCCACTTGAAGCCATCGTGGAGGATTCTTGCCAATTATTAAAAAAGTTGCGTCCAGAATCGTTGGAGCTATAAAATCTAAAATTAATCTGGCTGCCTCATAATTCTGTCTAGCACTCATAATCCCATGAAACAAAACAATTTTTCTAGTAGGATTCAAACCTAACCTCTCCTTTAATTGAAGTTTATTTGATGATATACCTAAAAAGCGCTTAGTGTCTACTCCATTTGGAATTACGAGAATCTTCTCGTCCGAAATTTTATATGTTTGCGCAAGAAGCCTTTTGTCCATCTCAGACGTGGCTAGGATCAAAGATGAATGGTAAAGAGCAAATTTCTCCAAAGCAAAGTTGACTGGAGCTAAAAATGGTGCCTTACTCGCGTACATAGTCCATACAAACTCAACGTTATGTTCATCAAGCACGCACGGAATTTGAAAATTTCGGGCAAAGAGCAAAGTAGGAAATGCGCTCCAGGGCTGTTCACATTGAATTATATCTGGATTATAATTCCTCAAGAAATTGTGTAACTGAGTCGGATAGAATGGGTTAAGCGGATGTAAATAATTACTAGCTTCGGAAAGCGGGTATGATTTAAAATGTATAAACTTGAAGTTGTTATTTAGCGGTTTTGTAATGCCATGGTGAAGAACATAAACTGATGCACCACAAGAGTGAAGACCCTTAGCTAATTCGAACACCCTCCTCGAAGCGCCTGAGGCTAAAGATAAAACATCACGTGAAGCAATTATAATGATTTTCATCAAATTTACCTTTTAAAGACGTGAATAAACCTCTCCAAAAACCAATGGAGTATGATAAGTGCTCAATCAAATAGACAATTGGAATCGAAAACATATACTTGATATCTCTCTTAAACCACGCAGCCCTAAGTCCCATTACAACCAAAACGACACAATATAAGATAATTCCGCCAAGAAAAAGCCAAGGTGTGAATAATAAAGAAAAGAGTAAAACTGGAATGATACTGGGTGGAACACATTGCAAGTCCCATAGTCGCAATTTTCCTCTTCCATATCCAAACTGATACATCCGCTGCGCAAAATCTTTTAATCCTCTATCTTGATTATGCAGAACTATCGCATCAGGAGTGTACAACAAGCTGCCCAATCTAGAAAGCCTTGTATTTAATTCCGTGTCTTCGTTGATCGAAAGATTAACATTGAACCCTCCAACTTCCATCAAATCTTTCTTACGATACAAACTGTTGCATCCACTTATGCTCTTCACAACCCGTTTATTTCTAAACAACCTACCCTGCACAGAATTTCCGCTGCCCAAAAAAGTGTCCATGATAAAAGCCATGGAGTTTCCCCAAAGCCCCTTGCCTATATGTTTTATACCGCCACCCACACCGACATAGCCATCTTCAAAAGCCTTAACCAAATTTTCTAGCCAATCCCGTTCAGGTATACAATCAGCGTCTGTAAATGCAACATACTCGCCTTTAGCGTTCTCCAATCCAACCTGCCTTGCTCCGCCGACAGTACCATAATCCTCATAGATAAACTTCACGGGAAATTTTGACGCAACTTCAAAAGTTCTATCCGTTGAGTAGCCATCAACGACTATTACTTCAAGAGGAGGTAAAGTCTGTGAAAAAACAGCTGCAAGACAATCACCAATTGTGTCTTCCCCATTCTTAACGGGAATCACCACTGAAATCTTCCGACTATCCGTGGGCATGCATTTGCTGCCTTCAATTATGTCTATTCATTTTCTGCATAAGCCTAGCTATTGCGTACAGCGTTATAGCGGTGAAGACAGCAAACAAACCTATTATTATAAAAGCTATAGATGCCAAAGCAATATTCGTCACTATGTGATGCTCCGCGGCATATATCTGCAACATCCAAACTCCGAAAAACAATCCGACTAACAAACATATTATTCCGGGTATTCCAAGATAAGTAAGCGGATGCTCTTCCACAACCCGCCGTATAAGCGACATTAAAACGCTAACTCCATGACTAATAGGATTACGCGTTGAATTAATTTTCACGTCAGTATCATAACGGCAAGAAGCAGCAACCTCCTTAACTTTTAAGCCATGCCTCTGCGCTTCAAGAAGTATTTCAACGCTAACGCCCATACCATTCTCAGTTAAATTCATAACTTCCAGAGCCTTTTGGCTGTAAGCCCTAAACCCACTTTGGGCATCCCTAATCCCATAATTAACCGAACTATTTGTGAACTTTGTGATAAAGCTTACACCAATTCTTCTATACCATGGCATACTTCTAGCTAAACTTCCATCAATAAACCTCGAGCCTACGGCTATGTCCGCCTCACCCTCAATAACAGGTCTTATAACTTGTGGAATTTCAGCCGGGTTATGCTGATCATCGCCATCCAGACTAACAAAAACATCTGCGTTTAACTCACGCGCCCGCCTAAAAAGGCTTCGCAGGGCTGCGCCATAACCCAAATTTCTATCATGCCTAATCACCTCAGCCCCGAGCTTCTCAGCAATTTCACAAGTCATATCCGTTGAACCGTCATCGCAAACAAGAACCTTATCAGCATACTTTTGCGCTTTCAAAACGACCTTCGCAATCGTTTTCTCCTCATTAAAGGCCGGAATCCCCACAACAACAAACGGACGCCCAGTCAGGGCTTCTGAAACCCTAATTCGGCTGTCTAAAGACTCAACCAATCCTGACACCGAAACTGCTTTTTAAATGCTTGCTGTTATAAAATTTTGGAACATTTTCTGGTAAACGCTTCTAGTAGATTTTCTCCCTCAATAACTCAACTATTCTTTGGCCAGCTTTACCATCACCAAACGGGTTAGGCCAACCGCGTCCCTTGTTAAGCATAAAATCCACCTTCTCAACAATTTCGTCAGGTTCTGTTCCAGCTAAAACGTTTGAGCCTACCTCAAGGATTTCAAGCCTCTCAGTATTATAACGTAAAGTAACACATGGCACGCCCAAAATACACGTTTCCTCCTGAACTCCTCCAGAATCTGTAAGCACAAGCCTCGCATTACTTTCCAATATTAGAAAACTCAAATAATCCAATGGGTCAACAATTCTAACTCCGTTAACGGCTATTCCAAAGGCCTTAAGCTGTTTCCTAGCCCTCGGATGGATAGGATATATGACTGGAAGGCCAAACTCCTTGTTAACAAGCTCCAAACCTTCTAGTATTCCTCTAAACCGCTTCTCGTTGTCCACATTCTCCTGCCTATGGACTGTGACAAGAAAATAACCGTCCGCCTCAACATCAAGCTCTTCAAGGACATTTACCTTTCTTTTTGCAATATCCAAATTTTGGTAAACAGCATCCACTATTGTGTTGCCAGTCACAAAGATTTTTTCCGCGGCTATTCCCTCTCCCAGCAATATCTGCTTAGACTTTTCAGTCGGAGCGAAAAGCATGTCTGAACAGTGATCGGCTAAAACACGGTTTATTTCTTCAGGCATCTGCCTATCATAGCTTCTCAGTCCCGCCTCAACATGTCCAACCTTGATGCCAAGCTTCACAGCAGCCAGGGCTCCAGCCAAAACAGTGTTAGTGTCTCCTTCAACAAGAACTATGGAAGGCCGCTCGCTTACAAGCACCTTCTCCACGCCTATCAACATTTTTCCAGTCTGCTCAGCATGCGACCCAGAACCCACATCCAAGTTGTATTTGGCTTCGGGGAGTTCAAGCTGCTCAAAGAAAACCCTATCCATATTGTAAGAGTAATGTTGCCCAGTATGCAAAACAAAATAGTCTAAACCGAGCCTCTCAAATTCCCTGATAATTGGCGAAAACTTAATTATCTCTGGACGCGTGCCTAAAACAACTGCAACCTTCATTTCCGCGCTCTGCCTTCGCCTTCAACAACTCTGCGAATCTTGAAGATTACCGTCCCGCCATGAGTGTAAGGCTCTCCCGGGTCTACACATTGAATGTATGCGTGATCCTTATCTTCAGGCTTAGTTAATCCCAGGTCAACGGCGTTCCAAGCCCTGTCAAGGATTAAAGCATAATGCAAAATGGTTGGAAGCGCATGTATGCAAAGAGCACTAGTCGCCTTAAGATCTATTTCAGGGTCGCGAATAACAATTTTATCGCCAACCTTGTAAATTGGGCAACGTCCACGAACCTCGCAAACAACAATCTCCAACATACCAGTTAAACCTCCAAACAGCCAGGGCTAAAATTAGATTTTAACATACTTGTATACAGATATTCTTCCGAAATCCTGCACGCGGACAAAGCCTTCTGGAACGTTTAATCCGTACCACCCAATGGGCTCATTCCACCAGACGAAGAAAACTCCGCTGTAATCGTGCCTGTAGGCTGTTTCAACAGCGGAGTCAACATCGCTGACAAAATAAACAATTGTATGCGCCCTATTCAAGTAGAGTTGCCCCCAAAAAAGAAAAGCGTGCTGTAACAGAACACAATCGCTTTTGTTCATACTTATGTCCAGCCACCGCATAGCCTTTTCAACACCATCCACATCCTGATAAGGAACGGTTGGGGCGAAGGAAATATACCTATTAACCGGGTATAGGGAAAAAAGCCCAACATTAACAGTGCTCATCAAAACAGGCGTGACAAGGTATAACGCCCCCAACAAAAATGTAACTATAATCATGGCTGAAACTTTCCTTTTGCTAAAACATCCGTGTATGGCTGATCCACGCCAGCACTGCGTAAAACCATTTGCAGCGTAAAAAGTGAAAGGGTAAACAAGCATGAACATCCAACGATGCCAATACTGCAATGCACAAAAAGGGACGATTAAACAGCTGAAAGAGCCTACCAGCAATAAAATGGTCCACAAGTCTAAAACGTGGTTTTTAAAGAACCCTCTCCGAACCAAGAAAAGATACGAAAGGTAAAGCACAATGAAAAGTGCTGTCACGCTTAGTGCCAAATCAAAGTAAGATGTATACCAATCAACTTCTGTTCTTACGGTCAGATAATTGGTTAGGAAGAAGAATTTACCCACACTTGCGTAAACAACATCACCGGCGGCTAGCACGTTGGTTTCAACCTTGTACCTTATTGGATAAAACCTAAAGTAAACACCTATCAAAAAAACGGCAAGAGCAGGAGCCACAGCCATCAGCAAACGTTTCCAGTCAACCCAACCGGCATCCTTCAACTTTGACCATAAAAACACGCCGAAAACTATGAAAAACAGGGTAACCGCGGCATACTCGTGGGCGAAAACTGTAAGAAGCGAGAGCATAGAGAAACATGCGATTCCCTGTTTAGAATTAAGCTGCTTAATAAAGGGTAAAGTGAAAAGCAGAAGCCCCAAGCCCAGCGTATTCCGCATCAAGTCCCAGCTAATCCTCAAAGAGGCAATCTGAACTGAAAAGAAAATACTTGCCAACATGCTTTGGCGATGATCCCAGCCGAGCAGTTTCCAAGAAAACCAGTAGACACCAGCCGTGTTTAGAGCGAAAAGCAACGGCCCCGCAGTCTTTAATATGGCGAAAGGTTCAAACCCAAAAAAGGTATGAAGTGGAACCGTTAAAGCGTTGAAAAGCCATGTTGAGGTGAAAAAGGAACTCCAATGAGGCCAAACCACGCCACTCTTTATAACCGCAGCATAGTAGATTGTGTCGAAACCTATTGGATGCGGAAAGGCTAAGAGTTCTGGGATGAGGCGAATTAAAAAGCCGGCAAAAGCACTTAGGAATAGCCCTTTAAAATTTGCTGAACATTGTGACAGAGCTGCTTTCAAAATGGAACCCGTCTAAGCCTCTTGAAGGGGGATGCTTAACATTTTGCGTAAGCCTTCTTTTAATGTGAATTTCGGCTTATACCCAAAAGTTCTTTCAGCCTTAGAAATGTCTGCACAGCTGTGCCTAATATCGCCAGCTCTAGCCCCTTCATACACCACAGTTGAGTTGGAACCAGTTAAATCCAATATGGTTTTGGCCAGCTCGTTTATTGATGTGGCTTTCCCAGAGCCTATATTGAAAACTTCGCCGCTAACACTGTTGTTTTCCAAAACTTTCAGAACAACATCTGCAACGTCTCCCACATAAACAAAGTCTCTTGTCTGTTCCCCGTCACCATAAATTGTTAATGGGCTTCCACGTTTAGCACATTCAATAAAGCGTGTTATAACTCCAGAATAATCGTTAAAAAGCTGCCTCGAACCGTAAACGTTGAAAAGTCTCAAGATAGCCAAGTCTAATCCATTTTTCTCATGGAAGGTTTTACAAATGTTCTCAGCTGCAAGTTTAGATTCAGCGTAAGGCGATATAGGGTTAGCCGGGTGTCTCTCATCTATTGGCAAATATTTAGGCTCACCATAAACAGCACATGAGGAAATGTAAACAAATTTTTCAACATCAGCCTCAACGCTGGAGTTAAGCATGTTTAAAGTGCCCTTCACATTTATCTCATAAGTCAATAAGGGCTTTTCGAGGGATAGGGGTACGCTAACTAAGGCTGCGAGATGAACAACATAATCAACTTCTTGAACGCATTCCTTAACAACTTCCGCATCCCTAACGTCACCATCTACAAATTCAACCGAACCCTCTTTAACGTGATGGATAATATTGTCAAGCTTGCCGAAAGAAAGGTTATCCAAAACTTTAACTATGAAGCCTTCAGCTACAAGCCTATCCACAATATGGCTTCCTATGAAACCCGCGCCTCCGCTAACTAAAACTTTGATGTCTCTCTTCAAAAAGAGCCTTCTAAACCTTTATAGGCGGAATTTGCAATCACACCATTCTTGTCTGTTTTTAACCATTTCTTCGGCCTGTGGAAAACGAAGAGTAACATGGCGTATAAAGATATGAAAGCCTGCAGGCTCCAGTAAAAGTAGACGAAAGGCACCCATAAAATATTCGAAATCCTCCTTGGTTTTGAAGCGTAAACCAAAGCTATGCCGCATATTCCCAACGTTGCTGTTGTGCTAATGGCTGAGAGCTGCATCATAAACTTAAGCAAAAAATCAAAATTGAAAGCAAACCAAGACACAAAGAACGCCAAAAAATAGCTAACCAGGGAAGCAATAAGCACGAAGGGTCCGATGAGGGTTAACTCTGCATCAAGGCTCCGTCTGTTCGGCTTGGCCATAAGCCTGCCATATCTGAAGGCAACTTCCATGGTTCCTCTAAACCATCTGATTCTCTGCATGAAAACCTGCCTAATATTAGATGGGGTTTCCTGCCATGAACGCACATCTGAAGCATACTTTATCCGATAGCCCATTTCAGTCAGCCTTGCGGAAAGTTCCATATCCTCTGACAAGGCTTCTTCGTTAAATCCGTTCATTTTCTCCAGAACCCTTCGCCTTATAAACTGGCAGCTTCCCTTCAAATGGACAAAAAGGTTTAGGGTGTCCTTGCCCCTCAGATAGGCCTCACACCATGCTGCTTCCTCGTAGGAAACAAACTTTGTCAGCATATTCTCATCAGCATTTATAACGCAGAGCCTTCCCTGCACAGCAGCCACAGAAGAATCGTTGAAATACTTCACAACCATCTTTAATATGTTTGGCTCTGGAACATTGTCCGCGTCGAAAAACGCTAAAATTTCACCCCTCGCATGTTTAAGGGCGTAATTCAAGGCTGAAGGCTTCCCATTTGAAACAGGCTTGCGGAGAAGCCTCACTTGCCCGGGATAACGCCTAACATATTCCATGCAGATTTCAACAGTCCGATCCGAGGAGCCGTCCTCAACTATTAGGATTTCCCTCTTTTCAGGCGGATAATCCAGCCTCAGCAACGCCCTAAGAAGCCTATCAACAACCTTCTCCTCATCCTTCACCGGAACAACTATTGAAATCGTAGGTAAACTCTCCATATTAAGCGTAGATGCTTCTTCCCTTCTCCGGCTTGACCGGCGCAAATGCCTAACGCCAGCAACTAAAATTGGAATGTTGTAAAATGTCCAAACATAAACAATGGAAAGCGCAACAATAGCCAAAACGCCGAAGGGATTCAATTCCAATTACCGCCTATCCTTATCTTCAACCCATTTTGTCTAGCGAAATACTCAAGCCTCGCATTATTTTTCGCATCTATCAATGATACCGCGTTCCGTAACTACTTTCAGCCGTGACAGCAAACTTTAATTTGCGTATGTTTGGCGAATGCTTTGGCTTTCCCACAACGGCATATACATTATTGTTATGAATCTTATGAATCCCGTCTCTTTAGCCCATTTATGGGCAGTCTTGTTTCCCCATCTCTGGGCTATACGGCTTATTTCTTCAGCCTTCTCCCTACCCTTAACTATCATCCAATACTTTACCCTGCCTAAAACTTCCATCATAAGCTTTGGAAAACCCCTCAAGGCCTCTAACAACCTCACAATAATAGGCGCCAGCACCCTCGCCACAAGCAAACTCGAAACCCTATCAACAAGTTTAACCACCAAGCCAATATACATACGTTGACCCATAGATAGGCATCTACGCAAAACGCCATTACGAGACGCTATCTTCAGCAACCTCGACAAAGCCCTCCTTTCTAAAGGAACCCCGCAAACCTCCAACAAGCCATCTCCATTCTTTCCTATAAGCCCAAAACCGCCAATTCCGTTATACGCCATGAGCTCTACACGCCTCTCCATTAAAATCAGAATTTTATTCTGAACCCAAATCATATTTAACATTAACGCATCCTAACGAAAAAGGTGCGCACCTCTCTTGCAATGTCTATCTGACTCTTAAATTAAATAAAAAATGGGAAAATTTAGTAGAATTCTTTTGGCCTCCGTAGGGTGAGGTAAATCGTGGAAGCGACGAAGATAAATGTTGTTACGGTTAGAATTGCCGCAACGGTTCTTGTGTTTTCAAGGTCTTTTTTGGCTCCCTGAAGTTGTTGCATCATATTATTTAGAGCGGCTAAACTTTCAAGTGTAAGGTTCATTTGAAAGTTTTTAAAGAAAGTTTGGTTGAGCTCTTCATAGAATTTGCGCAGTTGCCAATAAGAATTGTTCAGCAAACTATAGCTTTCATTCAGCTTTTTGTAATCTTCCTGAAGTTTTTTAAACGCTACGTTCTCCACAACGGTCATGGGGAAACCGCATTTCAGATCTTTTATGGGCAATATTGCAATCTGGGTTTCCGCTACATATGTTAATCTTATTTCTCCATACATTGTTCCCCAAACGTTTCCAGGCACAGTAAAGTTGAAGTTATATTGTAATGGAGGCGAAAACGGCTCCTTTGTTTTATTTTCAACAGGTGTTTTCACTTCTCCATGGTCATAGCCGTATATTGTGAAGCTGAAACGGGTAACGTTCACTTCAACTCCAACTAACGGATAGATGCCCAAACGGACAGACACGTTTCCATTAGGTTGAGTTTCCGACGTAGCATTAACAATAATTCTGATCCCTGGAACCTCGGAGTCAAAGAAGGTTTCCATATTTTCAGCCGCTTGCGCCTCAGCCCTCAGGTTCAAAGACACTGTGAGCAAGATGGCTATTAAGAAGATTATTGTAACGATTTTTGCCATATTTCCCCACACCCAAATAAATCTTTGCTAGACAGATTTATGGAAGTCTACTTAAATGATTTTTGTTCTAAAAATGAAAAGCCTAAACACGTTTTAGTCCACACGCGTTTATAAAATGTTCACTTAACAGCAACTCGGAAGAATGGTAAAAAGATTTGGGTTTGAGGGCGAGGCAGGTGAAAAGTTTGGTGGAATGGGAGGACCCGCCTCAGCTCAGAAAAGTCTTGTCGCGAATAAGCCTTTTGTTGACGCAAACGGGGCAAAGGGATAACTGGCTTTTGGCAGACTACACGGGAAACCTTGCACGGAAAATCGTAGCCTTCAAACTTCTAACAGGTCAGATGGTGAGGGCGAATGTTGGCGACGCGGTTGTGGTCTACGCTGTTGAAAAGTTCGGCTTGAAGGTGAAGCCTCAAGGCTTGGAGGTTGATGCCTATGACTTGAAGTTGGCCCGCATGTTGGACAAGCTTAAAGAGAGGCGAACCCTCACGCCAAAAAAGCGGTGCTGCCCCCAATATTGGAAATACAACCCAAATGAGGAACCTATTTCAACATCCGAACACGTGTTCGGATGTCACGATTTCATAGGTATGGAATATGAGTGAGTGCACTTATAGGTGTTGGGCTGTGCTTTCTATAGTGGGTGTGTACTGGCTTTTCCTAATTTCGTTTAATGCTTTCTGAATTTGCCTTTTCCTGTGGGCTGTTTCCAAGAGGTCTATGAAGATGCTTAGGGAGTCCTGGTCTTCTTTCCAAGCGTCTATAATTTTGGGGATTATTTCACGTATGTTGCTTAGGTCCGCTTTTAGGCCGAGGCTGAAGGCGAGCCCCGTCAATTGCTCGTATGTTCCCAAATCCCTAAGCGTTTTAACCAAGGCCTGGGTTTCCCTCACCAAACCTAGAAACTCCCTCTTTAAGCGGTTGTAATCCGCCTCAGCCTTTGGCATTTCGCCGGTTTGTCCAACCAAATTGTATAGAAACTCGTTTATGAGCTCGTTTAGGCTTTTACCCGTCTTCCAAGCCGCGTCCAAAGCCTTTTCATATACATCGAGGTTCACGTATATGGTGCGGTAGCCGCACCTACCAACATATTTCAAACCTCTTTTCAAACAAGGCCCCCTAAAAGAAAAATATGTTTAAATTGTAAGCCTGCAAGCCCACCGCGTGGCTGCGTCGAAGTTTTTCTGCTGTATCAAATAGTATGATACACGAAACTATTATCATAAACTTTCCAACCGCCAACATTTCAACACCTCCAGCCTGAAAGTATATTTAGAGCGAAAACCTCGCCCCTGATAATTTCCATATCAGAATGTTTGGTTATGAGCTTGTAACCCACCATTCCAACTTCTATACAAACGCGTTTTAAAAAAGACGCGGTTAGTGCTCAATAAAATGACGCGGAAAGGGAGAAACCGTCCACGAGGGCGGCTACTCCAGCCACGCCTAAGGGCTGACCATCATCCACGGACTTGAAATACGCTTTCACAAGCACAGCCCAATATTCTGGGTCGGCGCGGCGAATCTCACGCACAACCCCATCAGGCAACATTGTTACACGTGTAACAATGTTGGCGACACAGCCCCTTTTAGCTTCAAGTTTATGGAAAGGGGGCATCCCGCTTTGGGAAGCTGAAAAGAAGCCCGTCGTCCCGGAAAAGCCAAAAAGCATATTCGAAGACCCTATGCAGCTTGCCAGAGAAGCCTCACAGTTGCGCTACCCAGACTACTCCAAAACCTTCAAGCCAGCATACGACAAGGCTTCCAGCTACGGCTCGTTCGAGCACATTCACCAACGCCAATACCTGCCGTGGGGGTTGAGGGTTCACGAGGCGAGAAGGACAGCCAAGGAAGAGAAGCCGTTTTTCAACATTGTGACCCGGGTCACAATGTTGGGTTAAGCGTGCTTGTTTGGTTCGGAGGTTGAAGAGTTTCTAGCAGCCCTCAAGCCTGGAACCCGCAAGGTCTACGGGCGGGGGCTGGCTCTTTTCGCCGAGTTCCTTAAGGAGCAGAAAATGGGGGCATAATGTTGTCTCCCTAACATTACTATCCGGGTAGTAATGTTGCCTGAGAGGTTGTCTGTGAGGTTCGCAGCTGGGCTCTCGCGCATATTTATCTATTGGGCGAATAGTGATGTGCTTCCCGAGGGTTGAAGAGAGACGGATGATTAAGGCGTTTAAGCGGGACGGTTACGTGCAGTATGGCTTGACGATTCCG
>Ga0078972_1011952_pt1 | contig 15219 bp, 13 predicted proteins | sample YelNatPaOPGAMG01_FD_67568 | JGI IMG/M metagenome (GOLD analysis project Ga0078972, IMG submission 67568) | Hot spring thermophilic microbial communities from Obsidian Pool, Yellowstone National Park, USA - OP-RAMG-01 (SPADES assembly) (version 2) | ecosystem: Environmental > Aquatic > Thermal... | reverse complement strand
CGATCAGTCTCGGTCACAATCGAAAAGCCAGCGTCGCTTCGCTCCGAGCTCGCTGATCACCCGGCGGAAAAGGTGATCGGTTTCAGAGGAGAATGAGTGATCGATTTCGGGAGAATTGGCAATCGGTCTCTCAGGCGCGCTCGCCCGCTGCCGGCACTTGTGTTGCACCCCGAGCCACCCTCCTGTGCGCCATCGCATCATGCTGAACGCAGTACACCGGCCAGGCCCTGCCTGCGTTGAAGGCCTTGGAGCACGCAAATCGGCTACCTTGTGTGCCCGCGCGAGTTGATCGGCCGGGCGCGGCAGATTCGCCGCCTGGTGATCCGCCACCAGCCCTCGAACAATCAGCGGGAGCCCGCGTTCTTTATCGGCCAGGGGCATTACGACCGGCTCCTGCTCCGCACGCGGGCCGCCCGATCTGGCTCCAGGGCCCGCCCGCCACGGACCTCTCCGCCGTGAAAGCCAATGCCCGGCGGCGCGATGGTGGGGTGATGGAAAACGTCCCGTCTGTCCCCGGTTTTGGTAGGCTGGGCATTTGGCTGCAGTGCTGATACAAAACGTGTCGAAGGTGTTCCGGCTGTACCGCCGGCCTTCGGACCGCATCCTCGAACTGTTTCCCTTCCTCGCGAAGCGGGCGCACGCGGATTTCTGGGCTTTGCGCGACGTGAGCGCCAGCGTGGAGCGCGGGGAAATTCTGGGGATTATCGGGCCGAACGGATCGGGGAAAAGCACGCTGCTGGAGATCGTAAGCGGGATTCTGAAGCCGACGAGCGGGCGGGTGGCGGTCCAGGGGCGGACGGCGGCGCTGCTGGAGCTGGGAGCGGGGTTCAATCCGGAATTCACGGGGCGTGAAAACGTTTACCTGAACGGCGAGATCATGGGGCTCTCGCGCGCCGAGGTCGAGCGGGCGTTCCCGAAGATCGCGGCGTTCGCCGAGCTCGGCGAGTTCATCGACCGCCCGGTGAAGGAATATTCGAGCGGGATGTACGTGCGGCTGGCGTTCGCGGCGGCGATTCACGTGGAGCCGGAAGTCCTGATCGTAGACGAGACGCTGGCGGTCGGAGATGCCGTCTTTTCAAACCGTTGTATCCAGAAACTGGAAGAGCTGAAGCAGAGGAACGTAAGCATCCTGTTCGTATCGCACGATTTACCTCTGGTGAAGCGGCTGGCGCACCGGGCGATGCTGATGGTGAACGGGAAGATTATGGTGGAGGGCAGCCCGCGGGACGTGGTGAACCGGTACATCGGGCTGATCATTGAGCGGGAGAAGCGGGGACCGGAGGCGGCGGGGCGGGAACTGGGCGGCAGTTTCCGGCACGGGGACGGGGCGAGCGAAATTCTGGAGGTGGCGCTGCTCGATGAGGAGGGGCGGAAGCGGGGGGAGGCCAGGACGGGTGAAGCGCTTACGGTAAGAGTGCGGGCGCGTTTCCACCGCGCGGTCGCCGATCCCATTGTCGGGGTGCTGATCCGCAACCGGCTGGGCGTCGACGTTTTCGGCACCAACACGCGGCTGACGGGCACGGAACTGGGAGAGTTCTCGGGCGGCGAAGAGATCGAAGTGGATTTCCGGCTCGAGAATCTGCTGGCCCAGCAGGAATACACGATCACGGCGGCGATGCAGCATTGGGACGGGTCGAGCCAGGACTGGGTGGACGATGTAGTGAGCTTCCGGGTGACGGATCCCGCGTGCGCCGCGGGCATTGCAAGCCTGCCGACTGAGGTAAGATGGCGGAGATGCTCACGCGCGCGCGGACAGGAGGAGCCCTGTAGGGAGTCATGACTTACATCATCGTTGTCGTCGGAGTGATCGTCGTTCTAACGACGGTCACGATTTTCAAGATGCTCGGCGTAAAGAACCAGGCCGACTTCATGGTGGCGGGCCGGAAGCTGCCGTGGCATGTGCTGGTGTTCACGCTGCTGACATCGTGGATCGGAGCGGGCAGCCTGTTCGCGGGGGGCGAAAACGCTTACCAGAACGGGTTCGCAGCATTGTGGCAGCCAGCGGGAGGCTGGGTCGGACTGATCGTTATCTTTTTTATAGCGGGCCGGGCGAGGCGGGCGGCGCAATTCACGCTGCCGGACCTGCTGGAGACGCGATACAACGTGGTGGCGCGGGCGCTGGGCACGATCGCGATCGTGATTTCGTACCTGATGATCACGAGCTATCAGTTGAAGGGCGGCGGCGACATCCTGCACCTGATCTTCCCGGACGTGGCGCGCGATACGGGCATGTACATGATTGCGACGTTCGTGATACTGTTCACGGCGTCGGCGGGGATGGCGTCGGTGGCGTACCTGGACCGGGTCATCGGGATCACGATGACGATGTCGATCCTCGTTGCGTTCCCGTGGCTGGTGCACAACATGGGAGGCTGGTCGAAGGTAACCGCGGCGCTTCCGGCGAGTCACTTCGCGCCGCTGGGCACGATCAACATACGGCAGGCATTCGGGTTCCTGCTGCCGACGATGCTGCTGCTGATCGGAGACCAGAAAATGTACCAGAAGTTTTTCTCCGCGCGTTCGGAGAAGGACGCAAGAATCGCGGTCGGCGGCTGGATCATCGGAACGCTGATTCTGGAAACGCTGATCATCGCCGTTGCCGTGGTAGGCAGCGCGGCCTTCCATCCGGAGAACGCGCGCGAGATCATTCCGATTACGGCGAGACAGGGGCTGCCGACGCTGCTGGGGGCGCTGCTGCTCGGCGGCATTATGGGGCAGTTGATCTCGACGGCCAACAACCACCTGTTCTCGCCGGCGACGAACCTGATCCACGACGTGTACTCGCGGTTCATCAACCCTACCGCCTCAGAGAGGAAGAAGCTGGTCATTTCGCGGATCATCGTCATCGTGCTGGGGATTTTCGCGGTGCTGCAGGCGACGACGTTCCAGTCGATCCTGGGCGCGGCGCTGTATGCGTACACGATTTACGGCGCGTCGCTGACGCCGGTGGTGCTGGCGGTGTTCTTCTGGAAGCGCGCGACGGCGGCGGGGGCGATCGCGTCGATCGGCCTGGGCACGGCGGTGACGGTGATCTGGAACGTGGCGGGCTCGCCGTATGGAATCGATGCGATTTTCCCGGCGCTGGTGATATCGATCGTGAGCCTGATTGGGGTCAGCCTGATCACGCCGGCTCCGGCGAAGGAAAAATGGGCGCCGTTCTTTGAGCAGGCTGCCGAAGCAAAGGCAGCGAAAGCGAGAGCATAGATGAATTTGAAAGCGATTCAGGACTACTTGCAGGCGGAGAAGCTGGACGGCTGGCTGTTCTTCGACCATCACCAGAGAGACGAGCTGGCGTATCGGATATTGGACCTGCACCCGCAAGGGCTGGTGTCGCGGCGGTGGTATTACTTCATCCCCGCGAAAGGCGAACCGCGCGGGCTGGTGCACAAGATCGAGTCGGGGCGGCTGGAGAAGCTGCCGTGCGAGAAGCGGCGGTACGCGAGCTGGCAGGAGCTGGCCGAAGGCATTCACTGGATCCTGGGCGGCGCGAAGCGGGTGGCGATGCAGTATTCGCCGAACTGCGCGATTCCGTACGTGTCGCTGGTGGACGCGGGAACGATCGAGACGATCCGGGCCGAGGGCGTCGAGGTGGTGAGCTCGGCGAACCTGGTGCAGGAGTTCGAGTCGAAGTGGACGCAGAAGGGCCTGGACCTTCACCAGCAGGCGCAGCGGGCGGTGGACGCGGCGCGGTGCGATGCGTTCGGGCTGGTGGCGGAGCGGCTGCGCACGGGCACGAAGATCACCGAGTACGACGTGAAGATGTTCATGCAGGAGCGGTATAAGAAGGCCGGCCTGGTGACCGACGGCGGGCCGATCGTGGCGGTGAACGAGAACTGCTCCGATCAGCACTACGACCCCCAGGCGGGCGAGAGCCGCGAGATCAGGAAGGGCGACTTTTTCCTGATGGATATGTGGGCGAAGGTGGACGATCCCGACGCCATGTATTACGACATCACCTGGACGGGCTACTGCGGCGAGCAGGCTCCGGAGAAGATTCACAAGATCTTCAATACGGTGAAGGAAGCGCGCGACCGTGCGGTGAAATTTATCAAGGACGGCATCGCGGCGAAGAAAGACCTGCGCGGGTACATGGTGGACGACGTGGCGCGCGGCTATATTCGCGAGCAGGGATTCGCGGAGTGGTTCGTGCACCGCACGGGGCATTCGATCGGGCATGAGGTGCACGGCACGGGCGCGAACATGGACAATCTGGAGACGCACGACGAGCGGAAGCTGATTCCGTGGACGTGCTTCTCGATCGAGCCGGGGATTTATCTGCCGGAGGTTGGGGTAAGGACCGAGGTGGATGTGTTCATCGGCGAGGATGGCGCGCGGGTTACGGGCGCGATCCAGGAAGGGATGATTTACATCGTGTGAAAAACGTGATGCCTCCGCTCGCAACGCACCAAGGCCCGGTGGGGCAGGCGCTTTCGCCTGCCCGAATCTTCTGCGATCGGCAAGCCGGGCAGGCGGAAGCGCCTGCCCTACCAAAGCAGGCACACAGACTGCTTGCGCTGCTCGTGTTGGCGGCGGGAGTGCTGCCCGCGGGGCAGATGGAGCGGGCGGGCAACACGTATCAGTTGAAGTTCACGGAAGGCGACGGGCAGATCGAGTGGATCAGCGCGTCGTCGTTCCGGTTCACGCGGAGTTGGAGCGGCAGGGTCGCGCTGCACGAGCCGTTGAGCGGGGAACCGGTCGAGATCAAGGCGTCGGGCGTGGACGGGAAGTTCCGGTTCGAGACCAGGTACCTGGCGGTCGAGATCGACGACGCGGGCGCGCACCTGCGAGTCGACGACTCGAAGAGCAAGCGGCTGCTCGCGAGCACGATCGGGAAAGGCGCCGTCGAGAGCGCGATCGCGGCGGGAGAGCGGTTTTACGGGCTGGGGCCGAGGCGGTCGGCGAAGTTGGACCTGCGCGGGTCGGTGATCGAGACCGAGCGGCCTTTCCTAGTGTCGAGCGCGGGATACGGCGAGTACTTCCCTGCCCCCGGCCGGTACAAGTTCGATCTCGGCGCATCGCAGCCGGGACGGCGGCGGACGCTGGCGCCGGACGAGCGGATCGAGTTCTTTTTCTATTACGGGCCGACGCCCAAGGAGATTTTCGACCAGCACCTGACGGTAGCGGGCGAGGATCGCGGCACGTACGAGTTTACGCTGCGGGATCGCGGGGCGGCGGCGCGGGCCGGGACGTGGGCGACGCTGCGCGAGGCGATCGCGGAGATGGAGCACGCGAGCTTTTCGGGCATCATGGCGGCGCCGTTTGACCTGGGTCCGTTCCAGGCCGCGGGCGGGCGGCTGTACGAGAGCGCGGCGCGGCTTGCGAGCATGCTGCCGCGGGTGCTTACGGCGCGCGGCGACCGTTCGCTGCTGATCGATGAGCGGCAGCGCTGGATTCCGTATCTGGCGGCCTACGGGTATGAAGCGCGCGTGCGCGGCAATCCGTTCGTGCGGCCGCTGGAGATGGAGTTTCCCGACGATGGGCGCGCGGCGGGGCGGATGGGCGAGTTCATGATCGGGGACGAGCTGCTGGTTGCGCCGCGGCTGAGCGAGGAGTCGAAGGTCGGCGTATATCTGCCGCCGGGCATCTGGACGGACCTGCGAACGAACGCCGTGTATCGCGGGCGGCAGGAGGTCGTGGTGGATGCGGCGGATTCGATGCCGCTATTCTCGCGCAACGGTCAGATCGTGCCGATCGCCGAGAGCGGCGTGTACGAGCTGCATTACTTCCCGAAGCTCGGGGGCGAGTTCTTTTTGTATGAGAGCGGGATTCCGGACGTGACACAGGTGCACGCGGCGCCCGCGGTGGACGATTACCGGGTGGAGATCGAGTCGCAGGTGGCGCGGGATTACGAGTGGGTGATCCGGCACATTGGGAAATGCACGAAGGTGGTTGGCGACGGCGTGGCGTTTACCGAGGTGCGCGACCGCAAGGAACTCGCGGACCGGACGTGGTATTACGACGCGGCGATCGAGGCGATTCGCATTCGAGTGCACGCGCGGGCGGGCGCGGACCATATCGTGAATATCTCGTTTTGAGCTTCGAGCTCAGCCGGCCTACTCAGGGGCTCCGCCCTCCTTTTTCAGCAGCCGGAAAATGTGTCCGTTCCCGTTCTCGCCTGGCGGTAGACGGCTTGTTCCAGGCGGTCGAGACCGTGGGTGAAGAAGTGGTCGCCGGCGTCGATGAAGATGAGGCGCTTGGGCGGAGTGAGGCGGTGGAAAAGGGCGCGGAGGTCGTCCTTGGGGCCGAATTCGTCGCGCGTGCTCTGGATGAAGATCTTGGGCGGGGCGCAGTGAGCGAGTTCGGGGAGTTCGCCGGCGGTGGTCGGGAAACCGAGCGCGACGAGGCGTTGGGCTGAGGGGAGCTGGCATCCCAGGCGCAAAATCACGCGCGAGCCGAAGGAGAAACCGGCCAGCGAGAACGGCAGATGCGGGTATTCGGAGCGGAGCCATGCGAGCGCGGCGCGCGCGTCTTCCACTTCGCCGTTGCCTTCGTCGTAGGTTCCTTCGCTGAGGCCGACCCCCCGAAAATTGAAGCGCAGCACGACGGCTCCGGCGCGGCGGGCGCCGCGGGCGACGCGGTGCACGACCTTGTTGTGCAGCGTGCCGCCGTAGAGCGGGTGCGGATGGCAGACGAGCCACGCCTGGTGCGGCGCTTCGGTTTCGGGCTCTTCAAGCAGGGCTTCGAGCTTGCCGGCCGGGCCATCGAGCAGCAGCGATTGAATGCGCGCGGGCACGTCAGTTGGTTCGGTAGTTCGTGAACTGCATGTCGATGCCGAAGTCCTCGCCGCGCAGCAGGTGAATGACGTCCTGCAGGACGTCGCGGCTCTTGCCGCTGACGCGCACGAGGTCACCCTGGATTGAGGCCTGCACTTTGAGCTTGGCGTCCTTGATCTTCTTGACGATCTCGCGGGCCTTCTCGATGGGGATGCCCTGCTGGATGGAGACTTCCTGGCGCACGGTGGAGCCGGCGGCGGGCGTGACTTCGCCGAAGCTGAGGCCTTTGAGCGGCACGCCGCGCTTGACGAGTTTGCCTTCTAGAATCTCGATGACGGCGCGGAGCTTGAACTCGTCCTGGCTGGCGAGCAGGATCTTCTTGTCCTTCTCGTTGAGCTCGACGGTGGACTTCGAGTTCTTGAGGTCGAAGCGCGTCTGGACTTCTTTCATGGCCTGGTGAATGGCGTTGGTGACTTCGTTGAGGTCGATCTTGGAGACGATGTCGAATGAGTTGTCGGGCATGGCGTAAGAAAATCGGGAAATGAGTATACTGTCACGGGTTTTTCGTCACGGGTTTTTCAGGGCGATGAGGACGCGGGCGGTGATTTCGTCGATCAGGGCGGGGGTGGCCTGGTCCAGGGCCAGGGTGATGGCGGCGCGGACGCGGTCGGGGTCGGCTTCGAGCGGCGCCGGCGGGGCGGCTTCGCGGGCGGCCGCGGCGGCTTCGGCGAGGAGCTTCACGGTTTCGATGACGGCCGAAGCCTCGAAGGGCTTCTTCAGGACGGCGTCGGCTTTGACCCGGGAAACTTCGTTGTCGTCGAGGGGTTCGAGCAGGCCGGCGAGCAGGATGACGCGCGCGTGGCCGTGCTTCGGGTGGTTTTTGATGTAGCGGCAGATCTCGTAGCCGCTCTTTTGGGGCAGGAAAACATCGGCCATCACGATATCGGGATCGACGTCGGCGAGGCGGATCAGCGCCGTCTCGCCGTCGGTAACCGTGACCACCTCGAAGCCCTCTTCGCGCAGGATGCGCTCGCCCATGCGCTGCGCGTGCGGGCTATCGTCCGCCAGAAGGATCCGGCTCATTGTTCTTCTTGGTCTTCTTTTTGTTGTCCGTCTTAGCCGCCTGCTGCTGGTCGCTGGACTGCTGCTGGCTCGCGGCGTTAGCGTCCTGTGCCGGGCGCTGGCGGGCGTCGGGCTGCGTATCCAGGGCCGAAGTACCGGAGATGGTCTTGGCGCTGACGTCGGCGTTGACGGCAGCGGCGAGCGCGGAGGGCACTGTGAGCGGCACGGAGGGGTGGAGCGAATCCATCGCGGGCGTGCCGGATTTCGCGGCCATGGTGGTATCCGGGCTGCCGCGGAAGATGCCCCAGAAATGGCTCATCATGCCGGGCTTCTCGTGGTGCTCGAGTTCGTACTTCTGGCGGGCGAGCGCGACGGGGTCAGGCTCGGGAATCGGCCGTTCCATCGCGGTGAGTTTCTTCTTGGCGGCGTCGGCGTAAGCGCTGAGCGGGTAATCGCGAATGATGCGCGAGTAGGCGTCGGCGCTGCGGTCGCGGAAGCGGGGTCCGAGCTTCTCGTAGGAATCGCCGAGCTTCCAGAGGGCCTCGTCGGCCTTGCTGTAAAGCGGGAAATGATTGGTGACGCCTTCGAGGCGGTTGATCGCGGCGACCGGAATGCCCTTGGTGTAGTAGAAGGAGCCGACACGGTATTCGCCTTCGGCGAGCACCTCCTGAATGTCGCGCAGCCTCTGCTGGGCGTCAATGGCGAACTTGCTGTTGGGGAACTGCGTGATGACCTGCCGGCATTCCTCTTCGGCGCGCACGGCGTGGCTGGGATCGCGGTCCGCCTTCTCCATCTGCTTGTACTGGATGGTGCAGACCTTTTCCTGGGCCTCGGCGGCCTCTTCCATGGTGGGATAGAAGAGGATGAAGTCCTTGTACTCGGCTTCGGCCTGGGCGAGGCCGTGAGCGCCGCCCTCGCGATACCAGCTATCGGCGATGGCGAGCTTGGCCTTGGCGAGGAATTCGCTCTGATCGTAGGTGTTCATCAGGGTGTTGAGCGTAAGGCGCGCGATCTCGTAGCGGCCGTGCTCGATGTCGTTGATCGCCCTGTCGAACAGGACCTTGTCGGGCTGCTGCGTATCCTTGGTGATCGGATTATCGTAGGCTTTCCGGCGGATGCCGCAGGAAGACAACAATCCCGCGATCAGGGCGACTGCAGCGAACGTGAACCAGTTTCGGTGAACCTTCATAACCTTAAAAACTGTCAGCTATCAGCCGTCGGCTACCAGACGAAGCTGATAGCCGGAAGCGGTCTCGGGCCCAGAAACCCGAATACATCATCTTAACTATACCCGGATGGGCATTGCATTCCGGGCAATCTCGCGCATGCGGGCGACGGTGGCCGCCGGGTCGGGATTATCGAAAATGTGCGAACCGCTCACCAGCCAGTCGCAGCCGGCGCGGACGATGCCGGCCAGGTTTTCCTCCGTCACGCCGCCATCGATTTCGATGGCGAATTTCAGCCCAAGCTCATGGCGGCGGCGAGCCAGCGCGCGAATCTTGTCGAGCGAGCGCGGGATGAACCGCTGCCCTCCGAAACCCGGATTAACGCTCATGATAAGCACGTAGTCGGCCAGATCGAGGACCTCTTCGAGCGTGCCGACGGGTGTGGCCGGATTGAGGACGACGCCGGCCTGCGCGCCTTCCTCCTGAATCCTGCGCAGAGTGGCATCGAGGTGGACGGCGGCTTCCTGGTGAACGGAAACCTGATCCGCGCCGGCCTCGATGAAGATGGGCGCGTATTTGTCGGGGTCGCTGATCATGAGATGCACGTCGATGGTCATCTTCGTGATCTTGCGGATGGAACGCAGCACGGGCGGGCCGACGGTGAGGTTCGGCACGAAGTGGCCGTCCATGATATCGACGTGAAGCATGGTGGCTCCGCCCTGCTCAACGAGCTGGATCTGTTCCCCCAGGCGGGCGAAGTCGGCGGAAAGAATAGACGGAACAATTTGAACCATTTAGGGGCTACTCTGATGTTATCACAGCGGCGAAAAAGCCATCCCCGGGGTCGAGGCCGGGCAGGCGGCGCCACGTGCGTTTAGCGACCACCTGTGCTTCCTCCACCACACCTTCGTTCTCCTCGCGTTCGAGGGAGCAGGTGGAGTAGACGAGGCGGCCGCCGGGCGCAAGCGCGGCGAGGGCGTTGCGGAGCAGGCGGACCTGGTAGGCGTGGAGGCGGTCGATGTCGTCGGGCCGGAGGCGCCACTTGATCTCGGGATTGCGGGCGAGGGTGCCGGTGCCGGTGCAGGGTGCATCGACGAGGATGCGGTCGAACGTGCGTGCGAAAGGCAGCGGGGCGGCGGCGTCGAGGACGACGAGAGGGCAGCCGAGGGATTTCATCGGCGCCAGCCGCGACCAATGGATATCGCAGGCGACGGCGCGAACGCCGGATTCGAGGGCCTGGGCGGTTTTGTTGCCGGGGGCGGCGCAGAGGTCGAGGTACGATTGGCCGGGCGAGAGATCGAGGAGGGGGACGATGGATTGGGCTCCGATGTCCTGGATGCGGAGGTTAGAGGCAGGCGGAAGCGCCTGCCCCACCGGGAGGCGAAAAGCGCCGGGGACATCGGTGGGTGCAAGAAAATCCCGGAGACACGCCTGCGATGTGCGATCGGCGTCAGAGCTTGCCCGGAGTGTCCCCGGTTCTTTCTGCGAGGCTTCTGAGATGCGCACGTAGGTTTCGGGGGGCGTGAGCGCGGCGCGGGCGATGACGGTAGCGGTGTCGGGGCCGTAGTGGCGGTCCCAGCGATCGAGGAGCCAGGCGGGGATAGAGAGCTCGGTGGCGCGGTCGGGCCATGTTACCGGGTCGCGGTGAGTCTTACGGAGCACGGCATTGACCAGGGGCGCGGCGGAGCGCTTGCGGGCGCGCTTGACGAGTTCGACGCTTTCGCCGACCGCGGCGTGCGGGGGCACGCGGGTGAGATAGCGGATCTGGTAGATGCCCATGCGGAGCGCGGTGCGGACTTCGGGGTCGAGGCGCGCGGCGGGACGCTTCGCGAGCGATTCGATCAGAAAATCGAGCTGGGCCTGGTAGCGCAGGGAACCGAGCACGATTTCGGAGGCGAGGCCGGCGTCGCGGGAATCGAGCGCGGCGGTGCGGGAGGCGAGCAGATCGACGGCATAGCCGCCCTGCCCGACGAGCATCAGGATGTCGAAAGCCGCGGCGCGCGAGGGAGAAACCACAATTCCTATAATAGAGTGTGGACCTCGAAAAGACCCTGTTGCGCAAGGTAGGCGAGGCGATCGGCCGCTTCAAGATGATCCGGGACGGCGATCGCGTGGCCGTGGCGCTTTCGGGCGGCAAGGATTCGCTGACGCTGCTCGAGGTGTTGTTGTGGCTGGAGAAGCGCGCGCCGGTAGAGTTCACGGTGTGCGCGTTCACGGTGGAGCAGGGCAAGTTTCTGAGGCCCCTGGAGCCGCTGGCGGAATACTTGAAGCGAAAGGGCGTGGACTGGACGTACTTCCGCGACACGCCGTCGCTGGAATTGCTCAACGATCAGCCGGAACACGGATGCGACCTCTGCAGCCGGTACCGGCGGCGGGCGGTATACGAGATCGCGCGCGGGCTGAAAGCGAACGTAATCGCGCTCGGGCACACGGCCGACGATTTCTGCGAGGCGCTGCTCCGGAACATGCTTTTCACCGGGAAGCTGAGCGCGCTGCCGCCGGTGACGCATTCGCGCGACAAGGAATTCCGGCTGATCCGGCCGCTGGTGTTCGTGAGCGAGGCGCTGACGCGGCGGTTTGTGGAGCAGGCGGGCGCGCCGTTGGTGCCGTGCGGGTGCTCGCAGAAGACGGGTACGGTGCGGCGGGCGCTGCGGGACCTGTTCGCGGGGATCGAGGCGCAGTATCCGTATCTGCAGGAGCACATGCTGGCCGCGATGGGGAACGTGGACGTGAAGCGGCTGCTGGACGAGCGATTCCTGGACGGGGATGGCGTGAAGCAGGATTCCTCGCCGCTGCGGGTGTTGAACGATGATTAACGTTCGGGGTTTGATTTGCCCGGGCGCGGGTGAGAAGATAAGTTTCTCCGTGTGCGAGCGCGAGGCTGCATAAAGGACCTATGAGACTTTTACCACGGCAGGAGAAGTTCTTCACTTCATTTCTGGAGCAGGTGCGCCTGATCTCGGAGGCGTCGCGGCTGCTGCTGGAAGCGGTGAAGTGCGGGAATTCGTTTCTATCGCGGACGGCGGTGCGAATTCAGCAGCTCGAGCACGAGGGCGACGAGATCATTCACGACATCTTCACGCGGCTGAACCAGACGTTCATCACGCCGCTGGACCCGGAGGACATCCACTCGCTGTCGTCGCGCCTCGATGACGTACTGGACGGGATCGAGGACGCGGCCTACCGCATGGTGGCGTACCGGCTGGAGCCGATTCCGCCGACCGTGGTGGAGCTCTGCACGGTGGTGCACGACTGCGCGCTCACACTGGAGAAGGCGTTCGAGGCGCTGAACAGGAACGAGAAGCTGCTCGAGCACTGCATCGAGGTGAACCGCCTGGAGGACTACGCGGACCAGCTCGTGCGGCGCGCGCTGGCGGATCTGTTCGAGAAGGAAGACGACCCGATCGCGCTGATCAAGCAGAAAGAGATTTACGAGTTTCTGGAAGACACCACGGACAGAGCGGAAGACGTGGCGGACGTTCTGCAGAATGTGGTGGTGAAAAACAGCTAAGCCAATCCGGGGCCTCTTCGAGCCCGAGCATACCCCCGCATTTCGGCCATCATTTCTCGCAAAGACGCCAAGACCGCGAAGACGCAAAGAAAACATCGGATATCAATTGATTTCTTTGCGTTCTTTGCGTCTTGGCGTGAGGACAACGTCTTCTCGCACGGAGACACAAAGGCCACCAAGACACCAAGGAATTCGTAAAGATTTCAGGGGCGTTTTTTCACAAACGGCTCAGGTGGTGCACGTGGCCTGCGCCTCGGGGCTGGGGTGGGTTCGGAGCGTGAATTCGCAACAGCGGCGGAAGGGGCGTTTGTGGGCATTTCGGGCATGCCCGTTGCGAAATGCACAGCCGGGCGCGACCCTATTGCAGCCCGCAATAACACTCCGCAACTATTTGAAAATAATCGGCTTAGCCTTTGTTTGTTCGCCTGAGACTGTGATATATAAAGATCTGCACCTCTGATTTTCCTCGATGAAAGAGGGATGATGCCGATCTTTTTGCCTATCGCGGGCATCAGCACGGCGGCCTACCTGATCGTTGGGGCGGGCGCGCTGGTGGGCTTCCTGTCCGGGCTACTCGGTGTGGGTGGCGGGTTCCTCCTCACGCCCCTGCTCATGATGATTGGGATACCGCCGACGGTGGCGGCGGCCTCGGACGCGAACGCGATCGTGGCGACGTCCTCATCCGGCGTAGCGGCGCATTTCCGGCTGGGGAACGTGGATGTGAAGATGGGGACGATCCTGCTGGCGGGCGGGCTGATCGGAGGAGCGATCGGCGTCGAGATCATCAAGATACTTCGCGTAATCGGGAACGCGGATATTCTGATCAAGATCACGTATGTAGTGATGTTGGGCGTGGTCGGCGCGCTGATGCTGGCAGACAGCCTGCGGAACCTGAAGCGCGGGCCGATGGCGAGGACGCATGCGAAAGGCGTGAAGAAGGAACGCTCGCTGCTGAAGAGGTTGCCGTTCCAGATGGATTTCCCACTCTCGGGCGTGCACCATTCGGCGCTGGTGCCGTTAGCGCTGGGCGTGCTGGTCGGGACGCTCTCGGCGATTATGGGGGTGGGCGGAGGCTTTCTGCTGGTGCCGCTGATGGTTTACGGGCTGGGAATGTCGGCGCACCTTGCGGTGGGAACCAGCCTGTTCCAGATCTTGTTCACGTGCGCCGGCGTGTGTTTCATGCAGGCATCGGCGAACCACACGATCGATGTAGTGCTGGCGCTGGTGCTGGCGGCGGGATCGACGATTGCGGCGCAGATCGGCGCAGCGGTGAGCAAGCGGATGCGCGGCGACCAGTTGATGTTCATCCTGGCGGGACTGGCGCTGCTGGTGGCGGTCAGGATGGCCTTCAGTCTGGTGGTCCGGCCGGACAGCCGGCTGGAGGCGAGCCGAGCGGAATGGCTGACTGGCGCAGCATCGCAAGGCGCCTCGGTCCATGTGCCCGGAATCGGGGCGCACACCAGGCCGGAAGCGGTGGGGGAGACGGTGAAACTGACGCCGCCGACGGTCGAAATCGGCCAGATGTACGGCGGAACGCCGATGCGGATCGAGGGGAAGGCTTCGCGGGGTTCGCAGGTTGTGGTGGTGGCGCGAGGCCCGGACACGCGCGAGGAGTTCAAGCGGAAAGCGCAGGTCGGGCCGATCTGGATGACGCGTGAAACGGTCGAGGTTACGGGTGCCCCGTCGTTGTTCATGCGTTACAGCGCGAAGCCGCCCGAAGGGTTCCTTTCCAGGGAAGAGATCGACCGTTTTCAACTTTCGCCGGACGCGATCAGGAAGCAATTGCGCATTGCGCCGCCCGATCCGGAGGACGCCGGGCTGCGGGCGGATTATCTGGAGCTCAAGCTGAGCCAGCGCGTATACCGGGTGATCGACGACGGCTTGCGGATGGGGCCGGCGGGGAGTTCCGGGCTGCCGTACTCGGTGGAATTCCACTGGCCGCGAAAAGCGCCGCCAGCGCAGTACGACATCTGCGTGTACGAGTGCGAGAACGGGCGGGTGGTGAAGGCGACCGCGGTTCCCTTGCACGTGGTGGAAGTCGGGCTGCCGGCCAGGCTGTCGGCGATGGCGGCGGGCGAGGGCTGGGAATACGGAGTGGGAGCGGTTGTGCTGGCGATGATCGCCGGGTTCGGGATGGATGTGATCGCGGCGTGGCTCAAGCGCATGAGAAGCGCGCACAAGGCAGCGGTGGAAATCTCCGGCGGCCGGAGGGCGGCGGCAGGCGCCGGAGGTCGGGACTTGAAGTAACCGGGACATGGCGCGCGGCGCCGCTGCCGAGAGCGCCGGTTCCGCAGAACGGCAGCCGCGGCCATTGCCGCAACGTCCGAGGCGCGCGCAGTTCGGGGCCATTTGTGACGAGCGCGTTCGGGCGGCAGCTTACCTGGCCGCGCATCCGGCGCTGGAGTGGCTCTGCTACCTGCTGCTGAAGAAACATCGGACCCGCAAGCAATGTGAGAGACTCACGCCGCGCTTCCTCAGAGCATCCACCAACTGCGCCAGGCCGGCCTGGCGCAGGAGCCATCGGCAGACAGGCGTAGGGCTTCCGCATGCGAATCAAGGTATGCTGTGGTTGCTCAGTTTGGGATGCCCTGTTTTTGGCGTAGAGCCCCGGATTAGGGATGGTGAGCGCGGAAGGAATCGAACCTTCAACCTACTGATTAAGAGTCAGTTGCTCTGCCAGTTGAGCTACGCGCCCACGTTTCGGCGGGTACTTCACTTTTATAACACATCCGCGACCGGTTTTGCTTTAAGGGCGGCGGCGGCGATT
>Ga0078972_1011951_pt1 | contig 15223 bp, 20 predicted proteins | sample YelNatPaOPGAMG01_FD_67568 | JGI IMG/M metagenome (GOLD analysis project Ga0078972, IMG submission 67568) | Hot spring thermophilic microbial communities from Obsidian Pool, Yellowstone National Park, USA - OP-RAMG-01 (SPADES assembly) (version 2) | ecosystem: Environmental > Aquatic > Thermal... | reverse complement strand
GTGCCCGAAAAAGAGCTCGAGAAATTTAGAGTCCGCCGCACCAAAGTTGGTCGCCCTCGATCAGGTTCTCCGCAAGTTTAATTCTCAACTGTAGATATTTTCAGCCGTTCACCTGTTGACAGATTTTCGAGCGCGCTCTAAAATTCAGGCATCAGATAAACTCCGGACATCTTCTAAGCCTCCTCTGAGGCGGCTTGGCGGGTACCCAACGGGCGTCTAGCCCGCTGAAACCTAGGCAGGAACGGCGGTGGCCGCGGCGCCGGCGCTTTGGGGTTCTTACCCCGGGCGGTCCGGGAATGGCCGGCGCCGGCCACATTTCGGGATCATCCTATGCCATACCAATCGCCCAACTTGCTTTGCGACATTTGGCATACTTTCCATAATCCGCAAATGCTGGTCGAAACTCACGACGGCGATCCAAGAAAATCGCCGCTTTGAAACCAGGCCATTCGCCGGGCCACATTAACATGGCTCGCGGAACGGAACCCTCTTGTATCCCGACTTGTTGCTGGTCACCGGAAATTAGACGTCCTGGAAGATTTTTACATCCAGCGGGATGTGATCATAAATCTTTTGGAAACCATGCCAACTCCGAAAGGATGGGATTTGGAATAGGCCAAACTTCCCCCGGCCGCTCTCCTCCTGTGTGTCACCTGTTCCGCGGCCTGGGATCAACTGCTGCGGTATGGATGCCGATTCGCGAGGCGGACCTTGGTCCGGGGAGCGGTCTTTGTCGGTTGCTCGGTTGGGAGAGGTGCCGGAGCCCGTGTCCGATGAAGAATTCCAGGCAGCCAAGCATGCGGTGGCCTGGGCCAGAGAACTTCATGCCGTGGCGGTGAAAGGTGAAGAGATGCCGACCCAACGGAAACGCCATGAAGAGCTGATGGCTCAGGCGGACGAGGCGGAACGGCAGGAGTCGCTGTTGCGGAATGCGGCCTGGGGAACGGACGAGGTCCTCACCGGCCTGGTGTCGCGGGTGACGAAGCGGCTGCGGGTGGAAAATGGGCGGCTGGTCACCGACACCGATCGCGGGGCCGAACCGTTCGGGGAACTCTCGCCGGGGGAGCGCTGGCGGATTGCCCTGGAGATTGCTGCAGAACAGGTCGGCAAATCCTCCGCAAGGCCCTGGAGATCGCCGAGCGGGCTGGGCGGCTCCCGGCGGGGGTTTCCCAGCAGATCATCATCGAGGCCGAGGCCCCCCTTGTGCAGAGCCGGGACCGGCTGAAGGAGGCCCAAGCCGATCAGATCCTCCTCACAATGGGTGTCGTTTCGCCGCAGACGGTGGCGGCCCGCCACGGCTATGACTACGAGCAGGAGAAGTCGCTGACCGTTCAAGCCGAGGAATCATGATGGCCAACGTCACGGTCCAGAATGCCATCGCGTCGCGTTTGGCGGCGGCCGCCCACCTCCGCCAGGCCCGGATCCTTTCTCTGCTGGGAGCACGCCTGCGCAGCTTGCGGGCCAAGGCTAACGAGCTGGTCCGTCGTCTGGCCCGGAAGGCGGCCGAACTGGGTATGGCGGGTTTGCCGCACCTGGCCGGGATCATCCGCGGGGAGCTCGACGAGCTCCGCAGCGCGCTTGAAGGGGTCCTGGAGGAGTTTGCCCGCACCGGCTATGAGATGTCGCGGGAGATGCTTGTCAAGACGATCGGGGCCCAGCGGCTGTTGGCCCTCATCAACCGCGGGACGATGACGGAGGCGGAGGAGCCGACGGCCGGGCAGATCGTGGCCCGGTATCAGCTGGCGGGGATCCCACTGGAGGAGCTGGAGACCTACGTGAAGAGCCTTATCTTTCGGCCGCCGGATGCCGAGACGGTCAGTCGCTGGCTGGTGGAGAAACCGCCCGGTGGGTTGAGCTGGGAGGAGCGGTTTTGGCGGTGGGCGGTCCCGGCCCAGGCTGCATTCCTTACCCAGTTAACCCAGGGGCTGGCCGCCGGGGAGAACCCGACCCAACTGGAGCAGCGGATCCGTCCCTTTGCCGATGGTCTGTTCTACAAGAGTGAGCGGATCGCGCGGACTGAGGCTATGAGGGTGGCCGAGCGGGCCAACCGGGCCACCGCCGAAAGGATGGGGCCTTATCTGGAAGGGCTCCAGATCGTGGCCGTGATGGACGAGTGGACACGACCCCATCACGCGGCCCGCAATGGCCGGGTCTTCTACCGCGGGGAGGATGGGGTTTACCGGGACGAGACGGGCGAGATTTTGCCGGATCTGCCGGACGAACCGAATTGCCGCTGCATGACGATTCCCGTGCTGACAATGCCGCCGGAGCTCCGCGGGCGATCAGCGGCTGGGGAGGCCTTCCGCACGGCGAGCGGGGGACTGATCCCGGACCCGGCCAGCTATGCCGAGTGGTGGGAGAAGGCCTCCCCGCAGGAGCAGAGAATCGCTGTGGGAGCCGGGCGGTACGAGCTTGTTCGCGATCGCCTGGCCAAGTTACCGACACCTCGTCCACCGGAGTGGATCGACTTCATCGACGAAAAAGGGCGTCTCTTACCGCCATGGCGGCTGAAAAGTGAGAGCGCCGAGGAATGGCAGCGGCGGCGCGAAGCCGTGGATGCGATGCTTACCCAGCGGAAGCTGCTCTGGCAGCAGGTCTCCACGATGGGGTTCCGCGCTCCGCTGGCCTGGATTCCAAAGCCGCTTCACGGGGTGATGGCTGGGGATCTCCAGTCGCTGGTCCGTCTCCAGCGCGAGCTGGTGACTGCTGCTGCACGACGATTGACACCTCCGTTGGCGGAGCAGAAGCGACGCCAGCGATGGCAGACTGACCTCCATCCTGCGAAAGAGGTCCGACGGGAGATCGAGCGTCGGCTGGATGTCCTGCGTCGCCAGATGGACGAGATCAAACCGATCATTGCCGAGATTGAGTCGTTGGATGTCTTGCCGGGACGTCGGCGGGAGATGCTGGCAGCTCTCGATAATCGGATCGCGGATCTCCGTCGCGAGATGGCCCTGGAGGCCTTACGATTGCCGGAGAAAGAGAGGGCTGCGATCAAGCGTGGAGAACTGACCGGGCTGGACCAGAGCATGGAAGAAAAACTCGACCAGGCCGTGGGGTTCCTTGGGTCCATCACCTCGAAGGAGGTGGTCAACGATCTGGCTCTGGGTCCGGTCAATGTGTTCAAGGTGCCGCCGAGATCGCGGGGCTCCTATGACCCGAACACGGCCACGGTCAAGATCGCTCATGACCATCATTTCGAGACCTACGTCCACGAGTTGGGGCACCATCTTGAGAAGGCGCTCCGCCCCAGTGTTCGACAAAGAATCAATAAGCAGTTTGCCGAATGGACGAAGGGGGCCGAACCGGAGTGGCTGGGGAAGCCCTACAGAAAGGATGAATATTACTTGCGGCGGACCGACGGGGGTGTCTGGCCCGGTTCAAACTATGCCGGGAAGATTCGTCAGGGTACAATGGAACCGACGGAGCTTGTCACGATGACATTGCAGTCAATTGCCATGGACCCGGTGGGTGTTGTGCGGGATTGTCCGGAGGTGTTTGACCTGATCGTTGATCTATTGAGGGGGACATGACCATGTCGTATGGACCGAAGGCCACGATTGAGGTGAACGGGCGACGGGCGACGCTCGACCCATCGTTGATGAGGGTTCGTAAAGTCTTTAACTGGGATGAGTGTTGGATCTGCGACGATCCGCTGTTTGCTTCAGAGCTCCGCGAAGCGACACGGAAGGCGCTTGCGGGTGTCGCCGGTGGGTTTGTCAGGGACGAAGTGGCGCAGACGGCCCGGAGGGTCGCCGAGCTTCTCGGTGGGCGGGTGGTCGAGCTTATCGATTGTGAAGTGCGTCCCGAGGATCATGAGGATGGCCCTCCTGGGGTGATTTGGGGATAGTCAATCGAGGTGAGGAACGAGGTGGCAACGGATGGCGAAACGTGACGTGACGGCGGTCAAGACAGAGGATGATGTTCGCCCAGCGGACGATCCGAATCGGCGGATGATTCTTCTGGCCCACGAGCGGTTGGACGAGCTTTGCCGGGAGGCCGAGCGGTCGAAGTTTTGGGGTGTCCTGGGGGTGGAGCTGACCTTCGAGGCCGGTGTGATCCGCCTCCTCCATCGGCGACTGGACGGGCGGGATAAGGTCTGACGGTTCGTCCGCCAGACACTTGACAATCCGAGACGAGCTGGTATATTGAAAACAGAATTGGGTACCAGAACAACTGGGCCCGCGTGATGCTCAGGCATTGCGCGGGCCTTTTTTGTTGGCACGGATGAGCCATGGCAGCGGAACGGAAGACCAAGACCGAAGACGGGATGGAGTTTCCGGCGGAGGCCTACGCCTATGTGCCGGATCCGGACAAGCCTTCCACCTGGAAGCTGCGTCTCTGGGAAACACTCCAAAGCAAAGAGACGCCGCGGCAGGTGGGGATGGCGATTGCGGCCCTTGGTCCCGGCGGGTTCCGCGGGAACCGGGTCGAAATTCCCCCAGAGGACTTGCCAACGGTCAAAGCCCGGATTCGAGCGGCCTGGAAGAAGGTTCACCCGGACGCCGACCCGGACGAGATGCCGCCGCTCCTGCGGGAAGATACGGGCCATGGCCAGGAGCAGGATGTCACCATGGACGGCCCTGGCCAGCGGCTCGTGGAATACACCTCCAGTACGGGCTTGGCCCTCCGCGTGGATCGGCAGCGGGGGCTGATTCAGGGGGTCAAAGTTTTGGGGCTGGAGTCGGCCAACGGTCGGTGGTATGCCCCGCAGACCCTCCAGGCGGCGATCAAGCTCTATGAGGGGAAGCCGGTCAACATCGATCATGGGAACGGCCCGCGGAGTTATCGTGACCGGATCGGGCGCTTGGTCAACGTCCGCATGGGCGGTGACGGTCTCTATGGCGATCTGGTCATCAACCCGGCCCATCCCCTGGCCGAGCAGCTCTTCTGGGACGCCGAGCACGCCCCGGAAAATGTCGGCCTCTCACACGATGCCCGGGGGCGGACGGCCTACCGACAGGGGCGGATCATCGTTGAGGCGATCGAGGCGGTGCGGAGCGTCGATCTGGTGGCGGAACCGGCCACGGTGAAGTCGCTCTATGAGGCGGTCGATGCGGTGATGGCCGCCGACGCCGGCCAGACAGAACCTCAGCCGAATGTTTCCCCGGCGGATGATGTGAGCGATGACGACCAGGACAAGGTCGATCCGGACCTGCTCCCTGACGAGAGTTTTGCCCTGGTCCTGCCGGGTGGTGTGAAGATCCGGGATCGCACCTATCCCTTGAGCAAGCGTTACTTCCCGCTCCACACTCCGGCGGCCGTAAAGCGTTCGCTGATGGCTATTGTGAGCAACAAAAAACTCTCGGCCCAGCATCGGGGGATGGCCCTGGAACGGGCCAAGCAAGCGGCGATCCGATTCGGTATCAACTATCAGGCGATTCTCTCGCAAGTGAAGGAGACGACAATGGACCTCAGCAGTCTGACCCTGGCGGACCTCAAGGAGGCCCGGCCGGACCTCGTGGAGGCGATCCGGAGCTCGGGCGAACTGGAAAAGCAGCTCCTGGAACTGAAGGAGGAACGCGACCGTTTGGCCGCCGAACTCGAGACCATGAAGCGGCGCGTCGAGCTGGAGGAACAGATCGCTCAGGCCGGGCTCTCCCGCGAGGAGATCCCTCAGTTCGCCCGTCGGGCCCTGGAGACGGCGAACGATGCCCAGGAGCGGCAGAAGATCCTGGAGGAAGTCAAGCAGTGGATGACGCGGACGAAGCCCGTGGCCAGTCGCCCGGGTGCCAAGCCGCAGGTCGATCTGGAAGAGCTGGTAGCGTCATGGAGGGTCTGAGATGGCCAATAATCTACGTCTGATCCGCGGGGAGCCGCGCGTGATCGCGCTTCCCAAGCTAGCCGCCGATCAAATCGAAATCGGCGATCTCTTGTACTGGGACGCAACCAACGGGGCCGTGCGGAATGCCGAGACGGTCTCCGGGTCCGATTACGCCACGAAAAAGGGCAACTTCGCTGCGAAGTTCGTGGGCGTGGCACTCTCGGCCCACGAGGCCAACAGCTCCGGGAACGTCCTGGTGGCGACCAACGGGGATTTCCTCTTCGACTGTCCCAGCGGGACGGCGTATGACCCGGTGGACTATGTGACCGTGGGGAACGGGACGGTGGTGGCCGATCAAACGGTGGTCAAGACCACGACGGCCAGCGAGGCCATCGGCCGGGTCCTGGAGAAGAAGGCCGCCGCTGGGGCGCGCTGCGTGTTGCGGCTGCTGACTCGGGTCAATCTTGGGTGAAGGAGAAATCAGATGATTCGTGCTAGTGAAGTCTTCAAGCATTTTCGGTCGGACCCCCGTGGCTGTCTGGCTGATCTCCGCGAGGCCTTGGACCGCGGTTTGGCGGGGAAGCCGGGAGGTCTCAAACCGGAGGAATTTTCCCTGACTGATTTGGCGGCCCATTTCATCGTGGCCGACGGCGAACCGATCGGCTACGAGGGCCTTCGTCTCTGGGCCTCCAGTGGGCGATTCCTGGAGGCTGCCCCGGTCTCCACGAGTGCCTTCGCCGCCATCACGCAGCGGATCGTCAACGCGGCCGTTCTGGAAGGGTATCAACTGCCCGACACGGTCTTGTCGCGGTCCGTACCGACGATCAGCGGGAAGACCCGTGACGCCCGGATCGTCAACTTCACCGTGCCTCTAGCCGAGGGTAAGACCTTGACCTACGAGGAAGGGCAGGACAAGCCGACGGTCGGCCTCTATGCGGAATACGTCAAGACCCTGCCGGTCCGCAAGAAAGGGCTCGTGATCCCGATCACCCGGGAGGCGGTCCTGGCGGACGATACCGGAGGTGTGCTCGACGCCGCCCGCCGCGCGGGACAGGTCATCTCCCTGGAAAAGGAGGCCCTCCTCACGCAGTTTGTCTGCGGGCTGGTGGCCAATTGCGTGATCGAGAAGCGGAAGAGCGACGCCGCCGAGGTCACGAGCAACCTCTTTTTGACCACCGGGCGATGGGTCAATCAGCAGACCAACGCGATGGCCGACTGGACCGACTTCGATGATGCGGAGAATCTGATCCTTGGCAACACCCTCCCCGGGACCGAACGCCCGCCCATGCTCATGCAGCGGTTTGTGCTGGTTCCGCCACAGTTGCGGAGCACGGCCCTGCGGATCATCAATGCCACCGAGGTCCGCAGCGGCAGTACGAACGTGGTGGCCTCGGCCAACCCTCTGGCCGGGTTGGGGATTCAGCCGATTGTCTCGCCGCTGGTCTATTCGGAACAGGTGGCAGCCGGCGTCGGCACGTCGGTGGCGGCTGGGACCTGGTTTTACGGGGACCTCAGCCAGGCCGTGCGGTATTACGAGTTGTGGCCGCTGGAAGTTGTGGAAGTGCGAGACGACCGGGCCGCCGCCCGGGCCGACATCCTGGTCGAGTTCGCCGCGGGAGAGTGCGGCATCCCGGTGATCGTCGAACCGCGAGTCTGGACGAAGAACACGCCCTCGTGATGGAGGATGAAGGATGATTGCAATCACCCGTGCCGTAGTCGACCTGGCCCAGGAGGCGGTCAAACTTCCGCCGTCGTTGACCGACAAACAGGCCGTGGCGGCGTATCTGACGCGGCTTGTCCCGGGATTGACCGAGATCATCTCAACCGTAGCTCAGGCTGCGATCAGCGGCAGATTGGGCCTGGCTGGTGAGGCCAACCCCGAACTGATCCGCAGTGAGGTCGCCCGGGAACTGGAAGAACGCGGACTGAGCGGGCTGGATCCTGCCCTGATCGAGGCCATCATCACCCTGGTGATGGCGATGATCCAACTGCTTGCGAAGAGGTGACCGATGAAGCCGATGGAGTGGCTCTCCTGGTTCGCACTGGGTGCGGTGATGCTCGTGCGGACGGTGCAGGCCATGGAAACGCCGACGATCGACGGCCCGGAGATCGTCGCCACGGGGCGGCTGGCCGTCTATCGGCTCCCCGAGGACCTCGTCACATCACCACCGCAATGGCTGGTCATCGGTCCGAGCGACGAGTGTTTCCAGGTCTGTGACGGCGGGCGGACGCTCTGTTTTGCCTCGCCGGTCGCGGGCCGCTATGTCCTGGTCGCGGCAGCCGCCAAGGACAATGCCGTCCTCCTGTTGCGGAAAGACATTCAGGTGGGCGACCAGGGGCCAGAACCCGGCCCGCCGCCGGGGCCCCGTCCTCCGGAACCACGACCACCGAGTTGGGCTGAGTGGGCAGCAGCCAAGGCCAAGGAATCGGTTACGGCTGAAGGCCTAGGCGACGCCAAGAGTGTGGCCGCGGCCCTACGGGCCGTGGTCAAGGCCATCGACGAGAAGAAGATTGTGACACCCCGTTTTGCCCGGGAGCAGGTCCGGGCCATGGTGCGGGCCAACTTGAGGACGGTCGAGGCCATGCGGCGATGGGAGGCCTTTTCGCTGGCCTTGGATGAAGTCCTGGACGCCGAGGCCGCGGCAGGTCGCGTGGCGAAGCTGGATGACTATCGACGGATCTGGTTGGAGATCGCGGAAGGTTTGGAAAGGCTATCCCTGTGAGTTTGCCTGGACCCGCATACCACTTGATGGGATGGTTAGGGCCGAAGAAGGCCGAGGAGGCCAAAGCCGCCCTGCGTCGGGCAGGTTTTTTGGTTTCGATGGCCGAGGCGATCGAGCGGCGATGGCTGCCGAAGCAGGCCGACCCGAAGGTCCAGAGACCGATCTGGGAGATCTGCCGCGAGGTCCTCGGGCACGACCTGCCGGTCGGTCGCCAGGAGATCGGGGACTGCGTGGCCTGGGGGATGAAACAGGCCGGTGAACGGCGACAGGTGATCGAGATTGCCATGGGACAAGAGGAGCGATTCCGCCCCTGGTTCGCCCCCTGGATCTATGCCGTCTCGCGGAATCAAGTCGGCGGCGGCCTCTCGGGGGACGGATCGCTGGGTGTTTGGGCCGCTAAGGCCGTCGCCCAGTACGGGGTGCTGTTCGAGGACGACCCGGGGGTGCCCCCCTATTCCGGCCCCCTGGCCAGGTCGTGGGGTTCCCGGCGGAATAAGGACAACCCGGAATACGCCCGCTTTTTCGACATCGCCCAGGACAATCCGTGTCTCTGCGTGGAGGTCAGGAGCGTGGACGAAGCGGTGCAGATGGTCCGGGATTTCCGGCGGCCGCTGACGATCGCCTCGCTCCGGGGGTTTCGCATGGAGCCGCGAGAATACAAGGGCTATCACGTGTTTACGCCCTCCGGGACGTGGGCCCACCAAATGTGCCTGATTGAATACAACGAGGAGCTGCCAGCCCTCTACCGGCTCAATTCCTGGGGACCGGAGGCCCATGGCCGTCCTTTGCGGGGAGAGACGCCGGGCGGGGCCTGGAACCTCCTCGATGACCTGGAGGCCGAATTTCGACGGATGGACGTGGAATGCTACGCCCTGGTGGAATTTGAAGGAGAACCGAGCGAACCCGATCATCGGATTTTGGATGCTGCATGAGTGAGCACGAAGACCGACTGCAACGTATGGAGACAAAGCTCGACGACATCCGCGAACAGGTGGCCGAATTGCGGACGATCTGGCCATCGATGGTGCGGCGGATCGAGCGCGTCGAGGGTGAGATTTACGGCAACGGCAAGACCGGGATCATCGCCAAGATCAACGGCCTGTTGTGGATGGGGGCGGCCTCCCTGCCCCTCATCACGGCGATCTTGGCCTATCTGATTATCGGCAAGGCAGCCCTATGAATACCGAACACCTCCGCCAGGCGATCGATGCCTACACGGCCAAACTCGCCGAGAACGCCCAGATTGCCGACGTCAATTGGAACGAATACCTGCGTTGGCTGCGGGAGGAGATCGAGGCCCTACGGGAGCTGTTGGCCCAGGCCGAGGCCGAACAAGGGGCCGCCGATTGGACGATCCGCCAGGGGGCATCGCCATGATCCAGATTGTCATGCAGTGGAACGGACAGGAAGTCAGCAAGGCCTTAGAAGACGAGGCTTGGCGGTTGCTCATGCTGGCGACGAACATTGTGCGGAATCACGCGATCGCCCTTTGCAGCAAACCGGCCAAGAGGATTCGGGTGCGGCGAACGCGCGACACATCCCGCGGCAAAAAAGGGAGCCAGTACACGATTTTTCGTGGCAGTCGTCCCGGTGAGCCGCCGCAGGTCCGCCGCGGCTTCGGGCGCAAGAGTATTGACATGGAGCTCTCTCGGGAGAGTCTCACGACCCAACTCGGCGTCCGCCGCAACGCGGCCTATATGGCCTATCTGGAGGTGGGCACGGGGAGAATCCGACCGCGACCCTGGCTCCTCCCGGCCTTGGAGATGTCCCAAGGGCAATTGCGAGCATTACGGATCCGATGACGACGATTGAGGCGATCAGCGAGCAAGCGATCCAGATCGTGGCCGACCTCCAAGTGGAGTGGACGGTGGCTGTGGCCCCCCTCCCCGGGCAGCTCGGACCATGTTGGTCCTTCCCGGGGTGGAGCCTGACCCCGCAGACCCGCGATAGCGGCGGCGGGCTCGTCGGGCAACTGGTTGTCGAGACGGAAATCACCGGACTGGACCAGGTTCAGGCCGATAGCCTGGCCCCGCAGGCCATACTGCGGCTGGCCCAGGCCACCTGGAGCTCCGATACCTTGCAGGTCCTCGATGGGCACCTGCGGAGCGTTCGCTGCCAGCGGGAAGAGGGACCACGGCAGAAGACGTGGGTGGTGGAAGGGACCATCGAATACCTGGTCGAACTGAGGAGTCAATAGAGGATCATTGCGGAGGCGAAACGATGCCGGCACGAAGTGGAAAAAGCGGGACCGTGACCGTTGGTGCGAACTCCATCGAGACCCTGAACTGGTCACTCGATATGGAGTGTGAAGTTTCCAAATACGGCCTAGGGGGCTTCAAACGTGCCGTGGCCGGAGTGATCGACGTCAAGGGTTCCTTCGAGGCCGTGGGGACCCCGCCGGCGATTGGGTCCGCGGTTAGTCTTACTTTGACCGAAGGGGGAACCGGCGGTAAGACCTACTCGGGAAGTGCCGTGATCAAGAAGGTCTCGGTGACCGTCAACTCGGACACCGGCGAGATCATCAAGTACGGCGTGGACTTCGAAGGCGACGGCGAATGGACGATCACATGAGAGGATGAGCTGCGATGGACGGACTGGCACGGACAGCGGGGACGCTCGAAAAACGGATCAGGATTGGCGACGAGGAATTCATTCTCTCGACGCCGACGCTGCGGGCCTGGGCCGCACTGGAAAACGAACTGATCGCCGAGACCAACAACATCCTCGAACAGGCGGCCCGGGTGGCGACCCTGATCCCCCCGGATCAGCGGGCTGTCTTCTGGGAGACGGCCCACCGTGAGGCCTCCAAGCGGTGTGCCTTCACCCTCCAGGACCTCGACCGGTTGTTACCGGCCGAGCAACTGGCGGTGCTCCTCTATCTGGCCCTGTTCGGACGGCACCGGGAGAGGTTCCCGAGTTTACAATCGGTCCGCGCAATGATCGCCGACAAGCTGGGCGAGACAACGCTCGACGCACTGCGAGAACAAGTGACATCGATCGTCGAGGGTGGCCTAAAAAACTCCCCTGGCCCGGCGGAGGGCCGGGAACCCACGGTGAGCGGATGAACTGGCCGGCCCTCTTCCGCTGGGCGGCCCGCGAGTTCAGCTGGACGCCGATCCAGGTGTTGGACCTGACGCCCTACCAGGTCCTCTTCCTCCAGGGACTGGTGGGACCCGACGAGCACTACGTGACAATGGACTACGGCGAGTATCTGGCACGATACGGAGGTTGACGTGGGGGTCCTGGCAGAACAGATCATCCAGTTTCGGGCCGTCGGCCTGGGAACGGTCGAGGGGGCCATCGCGCGTGTCGGCGGTGCCCTCCGCGGGATGGGTTCGGTGGCCGGTGGGGTCTTCGGCCGAATCGGATCGGCCATCGGCTCGATCTTGAACCCGATGAACCTCCTCCAGGGGATGGGCATCGGCATCGGGATGTCGATCGCCTCGGGCTTGGGGTCGGCCATCAAATCGGCCGTGCAACTGGCCGCCGACACGGAGGCCTTGAGCACCTCCTTTCGTGTCCTTCTCGGTTCGGCCGACGCCGCCAAGCAGATGATCGCCGACATCAACAAGTTCGCTGCCGAAACACCCTTCGAACAGATGGAACTGGGCGAAGCCGCCAAAGGACTGTTGGGGGCCCGCGTCGCGGCGGAACAGATCATTCCCACCATGCGGCAACTCGGCGATATCGCGGCCATCACCCAGACGCCCCTCAACGAAATTGTCGCGATTTATAGCAAGATCCGCACCCAGGGGAAGCTGACCGGGGAAACGTTTGAACAACTGGCGACACGGGCCCCGATGCTCATCGGCGCCCTGGCCCAGGCGGCCGGTGTCTCGGAATCGCAATTACGGGATGCCATCTCGCAAGGCAAGGTCGGCTTTGAGCAATTCGAGGCGGCGATCAAAGCGGCGACCAGTCAAGGCGGGGCCTACGCCGACGGAATGAAACAGCTCTCCCAGACCACCGGCGGCCTCTGGTCCACCGTCACCGGCAACCTCAAGACGGCTTTAGCGGAGTTGGGCGCCCAGATCATCGAGACCTTCAACATCCGTGGCATCCTGGCCGGCGCGGGGACGTGGCTGGATGGCCTGAGCGGCAAGATCAAGGGGTTCTTTGCCGAGTGGGGGCCAATCATCTCGCAGGCCGTCAGTGCTACAGGCGCCTATGTTCAGGCCATCTCGGAAATGGTCTGGGATATCGTATCGGCCGTCGGGAATGTCTTCAACTCGTTGCTCGGGCTTTCCGACATCAATCTCGCCGAGACCCTGGACAACTATTTCGCCGACCTCCAGTTCTTCTTCGAAAACTGGCGGCTCATGCTGGCGTACACCTTCGAGTACTGGAAGCTCGTCCTCAGCAACCTGTGGGTACGGATCCAGACCTTTTTCAGCAATGCCTGGGCCGTCGTGGCCTGGTTCGGGGAGAATTGGCGGGACATCTTTGTCACGAGCGTCAACTTCATCGTCACTGTCTTTTGGAATACAGCGAAGAACCTCAAGGCTATTTGGCAAGCTGTGCTCGATTTCATCGCCGGAAAAGGCTTCCACGTCGACTGGACCCCGCTCACCCAAGGATTTCAATCCACGATCAAGAAAATGCCGGAGTTCACCGAGGCGGCGATCAAAGAGACCACGCCGGAACTCGACCGACTTGCCGGCGAGCTTGCAGAGAAACGAAAAGAATTCGACGAACGACGTGCGAAAGAAAAAGAAAAAGGCAAGGAAGAAGAGTCGAGTGCACCTCCACCGGCACCTCCAGCAGGCGGCCCAGCTCCACCATCTGCGCCTACGGGAGCATTGGCTGCGACCGCAGCCGGCGGGCCGAAGGTCAGTTTCACAGGATTTGCTGAGCTGGCACGGAGCATGCAGCAGCGGGCGGTCGAAGAATTCCAGAAACGGCAGGCGGAGGCCGCCAAAAAAACGGCGGATGGCGTGGCGAAACTGGCGTCGGCCGTTGAAGGCGATGCCCTGAAGGTCAAACTCGCGGATCCGGTGCAGGCGGTGTATGGCTAACACGTTGTTTGGATATGTCGAGACTTCGGGATCGAACGTTGCCACCTTCGATGCCTCCAGCATCGTCGATATTGAGCGGACGTTCATCGGTCCCGCCGCGACCTTATGGTCCTTCATCCGTTACATGGTCCGCCGTCCGCACCCGGTGGCCCGATATGCGTACCCAACATCAATCCGCGTGTCACCGGCAGTCGGCGAAAGCACACGCTCGGTTCCTCCTCGCGATCCGGCCGCGGCGGTGATCGCCTACGACGTCGCTCAGGTCACAATCCGCTACGGCATGACCGCCTCCCAGGTCGCGTATTGGCCTGAAGGGATGGACGTTCCGCGACGGCGGAAAGGAACCTGGCTCGAGCTGAAAATCGACGCCGGTGGCGAGTTTTTGACCATCGAGAATGCGACGTGGGACGGCTCACAGGACGACCCCTTCTCGCCGCTGCCCCCCGGAGAGTCGCCTGTGCGTCGGCTCTATGTCGCGCAGCAACAGATCGCCATCACGTGGCATGGCGTGACAGTCGTGCCCCAGAAACGCTTCGAAGACCTGCTGGGCACGGTCAACAGCACCGCCTTTCTCGGAAAGCCGGCCCAGACACTGCTCTTCGAGTCCTATGCCCCGCAGATGGAAGTGGCCCTGGATCCTGATTTTCCCGTGAAATGGGCCATCACCTGCAATTTCCTCTATCGGGGCGTGAAAAGCGGCGACAAGACCTACGGTTGGAACCATGAACTCAAGCCCCAGAGCGGCTGGACGGAAGTCTATGTCAAAACAGATTCAGGCTGGGCCTTACGCTACACACCGAAGGATTTTACGAACATCTTTCTGTAGGAGGATCAGGGAATGATCAGTATCGATCTCTCGATTCGCCATGACGACCAAGAGCCGTGGCGGCCCGACTTCACCGACACGATCGACGTGACCAGGACGGGTAAGAAAGTCCTTGTAGCCGCCAAGACGGTGGGGACATCGGCGATCACGATCCCCTTGTCGGATTTGTCGGCACCCGGCTATGCCTTCGTCAAAAACGTCGGTGCCAGCGGCAACATCGACTTCGGCTTCAATGACGGTTCCCAGCGGTCGCTGATGACACTCATGCCCGGTCAGTTTGCGCTCTTCCCGGTCAAGGCGGGTCTGACCCTGGGGGCTCAGGGTAGTGCGGCTGGCTGTCAGTTGCAAGTCATCGTGTACGAGGCCTGAGATGCTGATCAAGCCGAAACGTGGTCAGATCATCAAAGCGGCTGACATCGCCCTCATCAGTGAAAGGGCTGGACGTGCCGTGGTTGGCGGCTTATCGCAGGTCCGCACGAGTGCGGGAGCGATGATCACCAATCCAGCGCAGACCAGGGTCGTCCGTGCGAAGATCCTAGACGAAGTGTGGACTGCCAAAAACATCGCTGGCAACTACTGGCTGGCCGCCAGAGCGAAAGTGATGCGCGTATCGCATACATGGCAGTGGGTCGATCCGCCCCCCAATGAACCCGAGGTTGCCATCTGGTGGCCACTGTTCGGGCCAGTCCCACAAGATTATCAAGTGCCGGTGATCGCACAGTACGTGCATGCGGCGTTCCTCCCAGATAGTGGCCGTTACGAGCTGCTGAGCAATGAGCCGACACTGTTCCCGGTGGTTTTGCAAGGGGTGTTCAATACCGAGCGGTATGCGCCGGCACGATTTCGAAAACTTGTCGGAGACCAAACATACCAGACGCCGTTGATTTATGTGTTT
>Ga0078972_1010791_pt1 | contig 15229 bp, 13 predicted proteins | sample YelNatPaOPGAMG01_FD_67568 | JGI IMG/M metagenome (GOLD analysis project Ga0078972, IMG submission 67568) | Hot spring thermophilic microbial communities from Obsidian Pool, Yellowstone National Park, USA - OP-RAMG-01 (SPADES assembly) (version 2) | ecosystem: Environmental > Aquatic > Thermal... | reverse complement strand
CACAGGCTCAGAGGAAGGTGGTAGCTAACATCCCAATACCTCCACTCAAGTTCAAGATGATCCTGTTCAATGCGAGTGGATCAGCCCTCGCTGCTTCAGGAAACACCGTGAAGTACTCTCGTCACTACGAGCAGAGTGTGTAGGGTGTAGCTGATGTCTGACATCATAAAACTGACGAAACATTTGATTAAGCCACGCTACGAATGGATGCCGAGAGTCAATCCGAATCACCCGCTGAGTCGAGGCTTGGTAGGATGCTGGCTGTTGAATGAAGGTGGCGGTAGTAAGATATATGATCTGTCTGGTAGGTACCACAAAGGAGATATAAGCACTACCGTCTCATGGCAGTATCCATGCCATAGTGGAGCAAACCTCTACTTTACCAGCAGCCATCAAGGAGTGGCAGTTCCTATCCATGAAGACTTTTGCTTTGGCACTGGCGATAGCTGGACGGTAGCTGCCTGGGTCAAAGCGTATCCTGATAATACGATGAGGAATATACTACGATGTGATAATGGGGAAGTATCAAGGCATCTGTGGCTTTTCCGTTTTGACACCAACAATAAGCTACAGATACAATTTGGTTATTCAGGTGGTACGCTACATTCTTCTGTATCCAATACTGTCTTTTCCTCATATTCTTGGTACTTCGTTTGTGGTGTTGTTGACGCTGCTGCTAATAAAGTTAAGCTCTATATCAATGGGATCATGGATAAGGAAGACACTAACGTAAGCAGCTCTTGGGATGTAAGTAACACGCCACCAAATAAAATGTATATAGGGGTCTGCTATAGTGGAGTTAACTATATCGAATTGTTTAAGGGATTTATAGATTCGATACGTATCTATAGACGTGCGCTTAGAGGAGCAGAAATCTTCAGTTTGTATCAAAACCCCTTCGCCGGCATCGACGTTCCGAACTTCAGAGACTTCTGGGAGGAGGCAGGAGCACCGACCTCCGTCTACATCTCGACGTATGACTCCACCTCAACCTCAGAAGATGTGTCTGAGGTGTTGAGTGCAACTCTCATCAGCGCATATGACCTCATCTCAACATCTGAGAGTGTCACACTCAACGCTATAGCTGGTCTCACCATCTCCATTTATGACCAAACTACCCTCTCCGAAGACACCTTTCCCCTACTCCCTCAACTCCTCCTTTCTGTCTTCTCTTCCACCTCTCTATCTGAAGACGTATCTATCTCCGCTCCAATCGGTATCGTCATCTCTCTCTTCGACTCAATCTCGACGCTTGAGAGTGTGTCAATCTACTCTCCAGCGTGCATCTCAGCCTTCGACACCCTGACTCTCTCTGAGACGCTCACTATCACTGCTGCCTCCATCTTCTTCATCTCTGTTCACGACCAAACTACTCTCTACGAATCCACACCTCTCCTTCTTCCCAATCTCTACCTCTCCACCTTCGACGCCATCTCAGTCTCAGACACACCCTCTCTTCTCCTCTCCTCATACATCTCCCTCTACGACTCAATCTCGACGTCTGAGAGTGTATCCCGTTACTTGACGACGCAACTCTCCGTCTTTGAGACAGTTGCTTCATCCGAATCCTTCTCCACTGTTCTCCCCTTCCTCCCTCTCTCCCTCTTCGACACCATCTCAACCCTCGACCTCTCCTCATCCTCCCTCAACCTTCGTCTCTCAACCTACGACCTAACCTCCCTTTCCGAACTCATCTCTACATCTCGTCTCCTGTCTCTCTCCGTCTATGACCAACTCTCCACCTCCGACGTCGCTTCAACCTACCTCCGCATCCTCAACCTCTCCACTTACGACCAACTCTCCCTCAGCGACATACCCACTCTCTCAGTTCCTCTTACCTTCATCTCCGTCTTCGATCAGGTCTCGTCCTCAGAACTCATCTCCTCATCTCTCACCCTCTACCTCTCCCTCTACGACCAACTCTCGACGCTTGAGAGTGTATCAACATACTCTCCTGCCTGTGTCTCAGTCTTTGAGACCCTATCCCTCTCAGAGAGTGTCACTACATCAGGCATCACCTACCTCTCCACCTTCGACGCCATCACTCTCAGCGACCTCCCTTTTCTCTACGCTCCCTTCCTCATCTCCGTTTATGACGCTGCCCCTCACGCCGAGAGTGTAAAGGTTCAGCTTCCTTTCGCTCGCATCTCCGTCTTCGACCTCATCTCCCACACCGAAGTCGTAACCTTCCGCTCCCTTTCCTACATCTCTCTCTTCGACAACCTCACTGTTAGCGACTACCACACCTCCTCTGTCTCTGTCTACTCTCGTTGTCTCTTCATCACCACCTTCGACTCAATCTTCTCCAGCGACACCTCGACTCTCACTCAGGTCTTCCGCTCCCTCTCTATTTCTGCTCTCGACTCCCTCTTCCTCTCAGATTACCCTCAACTCTCTCCCCAGACCTTCTTCCTCTCCATCTTCTCTTCCGATACCGTTACCTCCTCTGACACGACTCAGAGTTCATCTGTCCTCCGCCAACTCTCTATCACCACTAACGACACCATCTTCACGTCTGACGCCCCGACCCTCTCTCCCTACACTCGCACTCTTCTCATCACCACTTTCGACACCCTCTCCACCTCAGACGTCACCTTCTCCACCCTTAACAATCGTCTCCTCAACATCTTCTCCTCTGACACCATCTACTCCCAAGACGTCACCTCCACCCCCCATCTCTTCGCCCGCACCCTCTCCATCTCAGCTCTCGACTACACCCGCACCTCAGACGTCGCCACCCTCTCCAAGTCTGGTGACCTCGCCTACACCATCATCACCCTCACCACCAACACCGTGGCGACGAAGCTGTTACCTCAGCCTGGCACCTTTCGCCTAAGAACGGAGGTTTAGCTCATGTCCTCAGCTATTCTTGACAACGTGATGGAAGGTTCAACAGCATATCTCACCATCTCATTCTACGACACTAACCAATCCCTCATCACCCCAAAGACTATCGACTATTACATCACTGACGACAGTGGCACCCTCATCCACTCTCCAACCTCCGTCACCCCCGCTTCCACCATCACCATCACCCTCACTCCCTCCGACAACTCCCTCTCTTCCTCCTCCGACCGAATCAACGTCGTCACCATCATCGCCTATTACTCTCCCACCAATCGAGTGGTTTCAGAGTATCGCTATAACGTCAAAAGCCTTGTTGGTTTCCCCTTCCCACCCAGTCTCGTTACCGAACTCGTTGGCATATCAGAGTCTGTCTCTATCTCAATTCACTAACCTAAGGAGGATAACATGAACCGTGGAGAAATTAGAGATGAAGCTCGCATCCTAATAGCAGAGGTCAGCAAGTCCGCCGGTTTCGCAGATGACACCGACCTCAACACCTTCATCAACCAAGCCATCACCGACATCTGTATTGTTGGTCTCGTTTATGAGAAGAGTGAGACCATCACCGTAACCCAGAACACCTCTGCATATTCGGTCGCTTCAGACTGGATACAAACTCGTAACGTTCTCGACCAGAACGACGTCGCCCTTACCCCCGTTCACCCAACTGATATTGGACGCTACTACCAACCCTCCGGCTCCACCACCTATCCCTACTACTGGTATAACTGGGGGAGCTACATCTACCTCAAACCAACCTACACCGGAGCCTCCAGCATCAACTACACCCACCAATACTACGCTCTCGACACAGCATTGACGAGTGACTCTTCCTCTCCCAACCTTCCCTCAAAATATCACCGTCTCCTCTCCGTCTTTTGTGCGTATCGCTACTTCATGAAAGTTCGAGCTTTCAACGAGGCGATGATGTTCCTTCAAGACTACACGAGAGCGCTGAACACTGCACTCGACCGCTACATTGCACGCTTCCCCGCACCGTTGAGAGTGACGGGAGTGTTGAAGGAGGCGACACCCTTCGCACCAGTGGCAGGAGGTAAGTCCGAACAATAATGTTGCGACCAACAAATTTTGTTGTTAGCAACATGATTGGAGTGACCCATGCGTAAGTTCGACCTCCTCACCTCCAAATCCTCCATCCTCACCATGAACTCAACAGATGAGCCCACCTCTCTGTCAGAGGGCGAGTTCCCCCTCATCGAGAACTTTCTCTCCTCTGAGGGCTCTCTCACCACCAGAGAAGGTTGCACCAAGCTTACGACTACACCTCTCACCACTCCCATCCAAGCTTTCGGCACTTTCACCACTCTTTCTGGCACCGAACTCTACGTCGCCGTCTCAAATCGTAGCCTCTACGCCGGTTCATCCTTTCCTCTCTCCCTCATCTCCTCCTCCATCTTCACCTCAACCTCTCCTCTCCAGCTCCTCACCTATCGTGGCTACGTCCTCATCAACGATCCGGAGAAAGGGACACTCGCCTACGACGGGTCGAATGTGTCGTGGTGTGGCGTTCCCTCTCCACGCACCTATCGCACCATCGAAACCTTCGAATCAACCTCAGGGTGGACAACCCTCAGCGGGAGTGGCACCAACACTCTCATCCCCTACAACGTGACGCAGGGTCGCTATTCGCTGAAGATGCAAACCTCGTCTGGCACTTACTGGAACCAAGCTAAGATGTTCTCCTCCCCACTTGACCTCACCACCTTTCCCCCCGCTCCAGACGGCGACGGCACCTCCTCTTCCACCTACGACTACATCCGCCTCGTCCTCACCCGCTCCTCCGCTTCCCTCTTCAACTTCTGCTCTCTCTACCTCTACACCTCTTCTGACCGCTCCAGTTACTTCTCCGCCGAACTCTCCTCCGCTCCTCAGTGGTATTCAACCTCAGCTTCCGGCGTAACCTTCGACATCGCCATCAGGAAGAGTGCCTTCTCCTCAACCGGCTCTCCTTCTTGGTCTACGATTTGGGGTATTGGCTTCGACATCAATCCTACGCCTTCCTCCACCCCTTACATTATCTGCGACTGGTGTCGTCTCGAAAAGAGTGGCCCCATCGCCAAAGAACTCAGCAAAACTATAGCAGAATTTGAGGCTGATGAGACATGGACAGGCACTCCAACCTCCCCGTCTTTCTCCACAACCTACGTCAAATCCCTCTCCCGCTCCATCGTCATCACCGGAGCAACAACCGTCTCCCGCAACGTCACTCTCAACCTCGTCTATTTCGACGAGGGGATTGAGTCCTCATCCTTCGACTCAATTGAGCTGTGGGTAGCTAAGGACACCGGTGTGTCTCCTACCGATACCCTCACCCTCAGACTCAAGACTGATACTTCAAACTACTTCTACTACACCTTCAACGCTTCTGACATCAAAACTCCAGGCATCACCGCCGGTCTCTACAAGAAACTCACCTCCCCCTCCGCCGTCTTCACTCGCTTCTCTGCCCAGAAGGCTAACTTTAGCGGTGTTGGAACACCGTATTGGACTAATATCACCGTCGTCGAACTTACAACCACTGGGTCCGGCGCCTTCTATGTAGACTCCATCAAACTTGTCAAAACTCGCTCTAAGCGTGTTATCGCTCTCATCGAACCCTCTGCCTCCAACGAAACCATCACCATCAGCGACACCGACACGCAGAAGAAGAGTGGGTGGAATGACCTCGATCACGCCGGAGACATCGATAAGATTAGGACTGACGAAGGGTCTCGTGCATCCTACTCCCTCAAAATCGCAGCAAACACTACCGTTAATTTTGACATCGCTTTCACCTCCTTTGTAAACTGTAGCATCTACCCCGACGGCTCTTTCGTTCAAGACCGAGACCTCATCGGTCTCTGGCTCTGGATTAGCAACACGAAGTGGGTCGACTCCATCGACATTCTCTTCGGCGACTCAAACCTCAACTCCTACTACATCCACACCATTCCTAAGGACTCCCTCCCGAAGATTGAGAAGGGATGGTTCGACGCCCACTTCCAGCGCAACGAATATGGGACGGTCGGCTCACCTTCTTGGAGCAGCATCTCAAAGATGAGGGTGAGTATTGTGACTGGGAAGAATGGGGTAGAGGTCTGCCTCGATCAGGCAACGGTTACCAGCTTCTCAGACTATTACGGAAACTACTTCTATCGGGTATACTACGTAAATGAGAGAGGAGCAAGGTCTGAGCCCTCAAACATCTCGAACAGTGTTGATGCGAATGGGGCGCAGGTCTATCTCTACAACCTGCCCGCAACGTCTAACTGCACGAGGGTGGTTGAGCGGATTGGGGGGACGTCGAGTGAATGGGAGAAGGTAGGGGAAGTGGCTGACGACTCCACCACGACCTTCATCGACTCGATGAAGGAGGAGTTTGGAGTGACGTCTCTCCTCAACATAGGAAAGCCGTGGAAGGCGAAGTGCTTCACCCTCTACAAAGACGTCCTCATCTTCGGCAACCTCACCGACCCCGACGGCATCCAACACTCCTCCATGATAATGACCACGCTCGAATACTCCCTCGACGAGGTGAATTATGACACTACATTTGATCTTGGAAGGGATGATGGGTATGAACTCCTCTCTCTCATCCCCAGTTTTGATCGAGTTTGTGCGCTCAGAGAGCAGGGCATTTTTCTCTTCGATCCCTACAACTTGTCCCAATCCCCAGTCCTCGTCTCCTCTGACCTCGGAGTAGCCGGCACCTTCTCCATCGCCCCATATAGTGGTGGTTTCGCCTTCATCACCCCTACAGCTGAAATCTACCACTACGACGGAGCGTCCTTCACCAACATCGGTCACCCAATTCAGTCCTATCTCGAAGATCTCTCCTCCACCGAACTCTCCCAAATCATCGGAATCTACCACGATAACTACCTCTTCTTCACTCTCCCAACCTACACCACTCTCTGCTATTACCTCCCCTCTCAGACCTGGACCATCATCACTGGGTGGAGTCCCGTCTACTGGTGGCGTCAATATAAAGCGTCTGGGGCGTATCTCTCTTTCGCTTCCTCCTCCGGTCACATTTATCGTGCGTTCTCTGGTGATACGGATGATGGAGAGGTCATCGAGTCAGCTCTCTACACCCCTCCCCGTTTCGCCGACACCACCCTCCGATCTCACCCATCCACCGTCTTCCTCTCCGCTCACTCTGTCTCCTCATCTTCCCCTGCATCTCTTACCATCACCCCTCTCCTCGATGAGAAGGATACCGGTCACACAATGACTCTCTCAACCATTCCCTCAACCCTCACACGTTACGAGTTGACTCCGCCCGACTCCCTCTACGCCGCAACCTACCACTCTCTCCACCTAAACGCCCGTAACCGCTTAACCCTTAACCTTCTCTCCCTCACCCTCAGAGAAGAAGAGGTGGCGAAATGAGTCGCAAACCTCCCAAACTCATCTCCACTCGTGACAAAACGCTTGAGCAGCAGCTCAACTACCTCTTCAACGACATTTATCGTAGCTTGGGAGCTGTTGAGACGAAGGTTCAGACTCAATCAAAAAAGGTCGAAAGTTTAGAGTGGCAAGTCTCGACTCGTAACCTCCGCTACGACCCCATCACTGTTACCCCCTCCGTCTACGCAAATATCGGTGAGGCCGTCCATCGTGACAAAGACACCAACACCCTCTATCGAGCAGATTGCTACCTCCGAAACAACGTCATCGGTGTCATTGATGGAAGGGGTAATCTCGTCACGAGCGGAGTTGCGAGAAACGTCGGCAACCTAACCGAGGGATCGAACTACTACCTCTATACCACCAGCACCACTCAGAGCGTCACGGGGAGTGGGACGACAACCTACCCCATTCGTTATGATGCTTCGACCTACTCTCAGTCTCAGTCCTTCACCAATATGGGAGGGAGGGCGCTCTTAGGTGTAACCGGTTACTTCACTGTGACCGGCTCTCCAAACTACAACCTCTACTTCGAGTTGAGAAGCAACAACGCTGTGTCTGGTACTCCAGATGCAGTTCTGACTCGGTCTGAATACATCCACCCCGACAATGTGAAGACAGCCGAAAACCTTACCCTCCTCTTCAACCCTCCCATCCTCATCCCTGATGGCTTGACCTACCACCTCTGTCTCCAAGCTGACACCACCTCCACCTCAACCACAGACTACGTCTCCATCGGGGGATACACGACGACATCCTACGGCTACAGGTGCTACTCCAACTCCAGTGATGTGTGGACGAAGAGTACGCTGACTAACCTCGGCCCCATGACCCTTCTCTTCACCAGCGTCCTCTCTCCAGGGACTGAGTGCAACATCTCCTCCTCTCTCGCACCCACCTCCACTCTGCGAATCTTTCGCCCCTACATTGTGGGAAAGGCGATGAACTCAACCGATCTCTTCGTCGACATCATCCCTCTCCCATACGTTCTCTACACCGACACCGGCACCATCCTAACCGCTACCTCTCCCACTCCAAAAGACTTCTTTGTCGCCAATATCACCAACCCCTACAACTGCACGAAAGCTTTCGTAACCCTAAAGCTAATGACCAATACCAAGGACAAATATGCCTACGCCCAAGTTCTATTAGCTGGTCAGTTAGACTCCACTGTTCTTAAGTCTGCAGCCCTAAGTTGGGCAACATCATCTGTTCAGAGTTCAACCATATTCACTCTGTCGAACAATTACCCTTTCACCCTCTACATCCGTCTATCAACTGAGGGCACTCTCTCAAAGGGATATGCTTCTTACTTCACCGTCTACGGTCTACCCTGATGATAAAGGAGGACACTTATGGGCTCCATCATTCGTGCACTTGGTCTCACCCCTGTTGAGCCTGGTGGTGCTCTCTGGGCTCGAAAGCAGTTTCCCTCCACCATGCCCATTGAGACGGCAGCCAGTCTCTATGAGCTGACGTCGAAGAGGGAGCTGCCGGAGGAGGCTCGTCAGTCTTGGGCGACGCTTGGTCGCTACATGAAGGAGAAACCAGTCAGTCTCTGGGCCCTTCAAACCAAGGAGGGAAAGATTCCTCTCTCCGCTGGTCGTCGTCTCCGTAACCTCGACCTTCCCGAATATCGTCAGGTCTTCCCCAATCCCATCGCCCAAGCGGTGAATGACGCTCTCGATAGGTTGGCGACTACGGCTACACGATATTACGGAGAGGGAGGAAGGCCGAAGACTGGAGGAGTGCCGAGTGCGGAAGAAACTACGCAGCTATACGGATTTTAGCGTGAGTGACCTCACCCTCACGACGCTCAGAACCGACCTTCAATTTGTGAAGGTGCTGCCCCACGTCTTGAGGTTTGCCACTGACGCTAATGTCCCCGTCTCTCAATGCGTCTCAGAGGTTGCAGCCTGCATCACAAACCCCAGCTTTTACGGGAAGCTTGGGATGAAGGGAGATGAGGAGTTCGGAGAGGTCGTCGCATACGTCTGCGGATATGCTCTCTCGACAACTGAGTTCATCATCACCCAGGCCTACTCTACTCATCCTCTCTCCTCTCTCCCTCTCTACACGTCGTTTGAGGAAGACTTGCGGAAGAGAGGCTACACGAAACTTCTGATGCACACCTCTCACCCCCCTCGTCTCTTCTCTCGCTACGGTTTCAAGATTGAAAAGTGGTTGATGACTAAAACGATAACCTGAGATAACGTGAAGGAGGTATCCTTATGGGATTTGGATCGAGTGGAAAATCGTCTTCGGTGTCGGTGCCGAGATGGGGGCCGGGAGGGAAGGAGCTGTTTCGAGAAACGTTGGGATGGGCGAAACCTCTCTTCTTCGACCCTTCCCGCATCTACTCCTCTCCTCAGCTCAGAATGCTGATGGAGATGTCGCAGAGACAGGGCGAACAGAAGGGGGCTCAGTCTCTCACCCAACTCCTCTCCACACCGGGCCTCTCCCAGCCTGCACGGGTAGCTGCTATGCGTCAGATCGGGGAGCTACCCGTTAAGACTGCTGCGGCGCTGCCTTCTGAGATGTGGAGAAATGTGATAGCTGAGTTCATCCAACAAATGATGATGCCTGCCGCTACAGTTAGTGTCTCTAAGGGAACGGGCGGTGGCGGTTTCAAACTACTGTAACGAGTGAACGAGGAGGTGGAAGATGCCTCTAACCATAGACCTAAGCCCAATCACCCCTATCCTGGTGAGGAGTCTCGCCGAAGCTCTCGAACCAAGAGAGCAGAGACGACAGAGACAGAGGAGAGAGGCCGTTCTCAACCTCGCTAAGCTACGTCCCACGCTTGAGGAGCTGCCCTCTCCCGCTCGAATCGAGGTCGCCCAAGCAGCTACATCTCCACCTCCTCTTCCCCTTCTCCGTCGTCTCCCCATCCTCAAGGAGATTTGGAAGGAGAAGGAAGAGCCCCTCTTTGAACCTGCAGAACTCGTAGCGATGCTCCCCCCGAAGAGAGAAGAGAGAATGTTAAGTGAGAAGAAGGCTGAGCTTGAAGCTGCGTATGAGTTCGAGAAGGAGAAACAAGAGAATAGATTTAGAGAGCTGATGGAGAGGGTTAAGCCTCTTTCCGGTTTCTCCGACCAAGAGAAGCTCCAGATGGTTATGGGAGCAGTCTACGGTCTCAACATCCCTCAGTCTACAGCCGATAAGTTGAGGAGGGATGCGGAAGCGTTGAGAGCTGTTTTCCCCAAAGGGTTTGAACTGGGTCAACGTGTTGCAGAGGAGTTGGCATCGAAGCCTGAGTCGGACGAATCACCCTATGCTGTTGCTCAGCGTCTCTCCAAGGGGGATTATGACGCCCTTCATCAATTCAACGCAATTGACAACATGATGAAGGGGTGGGAGAGTACATGGAAATTCATCGAGACGAAGAAGGCGAAGGAGGCAGCGGCAGAGGAGAAGAGAGAACAGAGGGAGAAAGAAAAAAGAGAGAAGGCGGAGAAGGAAAGAGAGACGAAGCTGAATAACGCTCTCAACAGAGCCCTTCAGTTCGCCAATCAGGTCAGGCAGCATATTGACGCTGAATATTCATCATACATCAGAAGGTTACAAGAAGAGGTGACTCAACACAATTTGGGAATGATACAGATTCCTGGTGTCGAACCTGGGCGCCGAAGGTTAGCGGTCGAGCAACACCCTCTCTACATGACCATCGATAAGTTTGAGAGTAGTTACCCCTCCGTTAAGGGTTATGTTAGGAGACTGAGGTTGCTTGATGAGGCGATAGATGAAGCAGAAGAGACGAAAGACCCGAAAAAGATCCTCGATCTTCTCAAGAAGTATAGAGTTACAGAGGAAGAGGAAGGGTCGAAGGGGACGCATGGAGCTGAACTGCCTCCTCCACCCCCGCCTTCAGAGAAACCTGGGGTTAAGACGAAAGCTTCTCCCCCGCCGCCTCCTCCTCCTGTTTCTGAGAGTGTCCCTAAAGCTGCACCTCCACCTCCTCCGCCTCAGACTCAACCTCAACCTCCGTCTCCTCCGTCACCACCTTCAGCAACTATCCCTGAGAAGATTGCTCCCACTATCAGACAGCTCCACAAATACGCAAGAGGAAAGGTTCTCTTCGTAAAGAAGGTGAAGCTACCAAACGGTGACATTCAGTATCAGTATAAAGCAGTTCTCCCTCAAGATGTGGAGAGGTTTAAGAGAGAGAACCCTGATGCGGAGATGGTAGTGATTCCCGAAGAGGAGAAGAAGTAATGCCTGAGACCAAGAGCTACAAGTGGGAAGACTATCCCACTGTCTACACCTATACGGAGAAGGGGGAGCGTCCCAACCTTGTGTGGGAGGTCACCAAGTCTCTCTTTCCTGGAGTCAAATGGTTTGAGAAGGAGGAGAGAAGAAAGACTGCGGAGAAACCGTGGCTCCCCTTCAAAGCGCAGAAGGAGTATTGGGAGACGTATGGGCCGCAGCTGAGTGAGGAGGAGGTGCTGGAGTGGGAGATGCGGGGGAAACGACCTGAACGCTTACCCCCTACTCCGATGGAGGAGAGTAAGGCTGTTGACCTCCTTGAGGAGGCGTTTAAGGCGTGGGGGTGGGGCGCAATTCCTCGACATCTCGTTGGTTTCGTTCGAAAGATGAGAGATGTTCCCCGAGCCCTCGGAGCGAAGGCCATCGAACAGATGAGACCACCTTCCACCCCCGTCCCAAAACTCACACCATCGACACCTCCACCCGTCGTCCCCGAGCCCATCCAGCAGGTTCTTCCTTTTGCCACTCGCACTCCTAAGGTTGCATCAGAGACCCAGCGTCACGTTGAGGAGCTTCAGAGGAGGATGAGAGAGGGTGTGACGCCTCCCCCAGAACCGGTGACGAAGATAAACACGAAGCTTCATCCCCGAGCCGTCGTCCCCGAACCAATCCAGCAGGAGCTCCCCCTTCGTCCCAAAGAGGTAAGCCACATCACCCAGCCTCCTCCCTCTCCTCCTCCACCTACACCCACTCCTCTTCCCTCTCCTCCAGGTGTTGCTCGTTACCTCTCCCCCATCGAAGCTCAACCCAAAGTTGCGAAGGAGCTGACCTCTCCCGAAGTCCGTAAGTATGACAAGCTATTCGACGAGGCTTTGTCACGACCCCTCCCTCCCTCTCCTACGCTCCTTGGGAAGGGGAAGAAACTCGCAAAGGGGGCTAAGTTTGAAGCTGAAGCCGTTCTCACTCCTCCCTCTTGGCTGTTTCGTCAAGAGCCAACGGGAAGAGGATGGGAACTCTTCACCCACTCCCAAGAACTCCTCAAAAAGATTAATCACGAAAAGTCACTCTTCTTCCGTGAGTTCGCCGACCACGTTAAGGTGAAGCGCAACACTCGTGAGGCGAGGACGGTTGGTTTCCTCCTCGATAGGTATGAGAAGTTCGAAGACATCCCTCCAGAGGTGTTGAAAGAGTTGAAGGTTACTCCCGAGATTGAGGAAACGTTTAGGTGGATGCGTCTCAAGTGGGAGGACTTCAGACTCAGACTTGAGTCTGTAGGTATTAAGCTGCCCGATCAGCGCATCACGAGCTACTTTCACCACACTTGGGGGCCGGATGACTTGAGATACGCTTGGCAGGCTGAGAAAGAGGTGTTGGAGCAAACCGCCCTTCCCCTCGCCCGAGAGAAGGGACGCACCCAAGCAGTAAAGAAGATGGAGGAGAGGCTCAATCGTCTTAATGAGGCCATCGACACTTTCGACAGAAGGGGCATCGTTCTCTACAACGTCCTCCCCCGTCACATCGACGCAGAATTCCTCCACAAGAGAAAGGGTGCTCCAGGCTACACTCTCGACGCCGTCACCGCCATGCTCAAATACCATGACCGCTTCGTCAAGAAACTCTACCATGAACCCTTCCTCAACCTCGCAGCAGACTTAGCCAAGGGAATGTCGAGTGAGTGGAAGAACTACTCAGTGTGGTATGCTAAGCGATTCGTCGGATTCGATAAGCTGCAGACTAACCCTCTGACACGAAACCTCGACGCCATTGAGAGGACGCTTACCACTCTCGAATATATAAAGGATTTGGGCTTCCTCAACTTCCGAAGCGCAATAGTTAACCTAACCCAGAATCTTAACACAATCGCTGAGACGGGGGGAAAGACGTGGGCAGAGGCGATTAGGTTCGCCTACTTTGATCCGAAGGGAAAACAGCTTTGGGAGGCGTCTGGTCACGCCCTTGACGTTCCACAAATCTACTGGGGATATCTTCAGAAAGGCCTCTCCAATGCCCAAGCAGCAGGAACTTACATCTTCAACAAAGTCGAACTCTTCAACCGCAAGGTTGCGTATGCTGCAGGTTATCTCGAAGCCATAAAGAGTGGAGCGTCGGAGGTTGAGGCGCTACGTCACGCCGAAGACGTCATCACCCGCACCCAATTCGTCTATGGCGTGTTGGGAATGCCGAAGGGTTTCGGCTCAGTCCCAGGCTCCAAACTCGGCTTTCAATACTCCACCTTCACCATCAACGAGATGAAGCTCCTCCAATATTGGTGGGAGCATGATAAGAGAGCTCTCTTAACTTTCATCCTTCTTTCGACTGGAGTCGGCGGCGCTCTCGATTATCTGGGCGTCGATTTGAACGCTACCATCACACTCTTCGGAAATCCAGCAAATGTGGTGAGAGGATTTGTAGACGTTCTCTCTGGTGACGAGAGAAAAAAGGCGAAGGGAAAGGCGAGACTCCTCACCGCTCTTCCACGAACCGCTCTCACTCCTTATGGAACTGGTGGAAGTGGCGTATTTCCTACTACGTGGGGCTTCCCCGCCATCGAGACGATGCAATCTCTGTATCGTGTGACACGTGACCTCATCTCTCATGGAACAGCAGACTATAACGACCTGAGAGCCATCACCCCTGCACAACCTCTGAGGGTGTGGGAGATGGTTGATGCACTCGTTAGGGGAAAGGCGGAGTTGCCGGAGTATGTGAAGGGAGTGAGGGCGCCAGAAGAAGGTTACGTCGTTGCCCCAGTGATGGGAAGGCAGAAGGGTCACCCCTCCCACACCTTCTCGCTGCCTGAACTCATCATCCGAACCTTTCTCTCTCGAACAGTGAAGGAGACTGAGGAGGAGGTTGAAGCAAAGTCGCTACAGCTTTTGAACGAAATGTCGAGAGATGTGCACCGACGCATTCTCGAATTGAGGCAGCAGGGACGCTATGAGGAGGCAGAGAGGTTGATTGATGTGTGGGGAGCAGTCGCACCTCAAATAATGAAGGATGAAAGGTTGAGGGAGATGACGACACCCTCCCAGAGACGGAAGAGCGAATATCGAAAGTTCAGGAAAAGAGGGTGGGAGTTTGAGTCAGAAGAGTGATGAAGAATGATGAAGGAGGAAGAAAAATGGCACCAGTTGTAGCAGCACTCGGGTCTATCCCTGCAGCCATTGGCTCAACTATTTCGGCTATTCCCGCAGCCATCGGTTCTATGCTGCCAGGAGCAGCCGCAGCAGTCCCAGCAGGAGGAGCAGCTGGAGCAGCAGCAACAGCAGGAAAAATAGCAACGACAGGAGCAACAGCAGCTGGCATACCCCTCGCCTCTAAGCTAATCGCAGCTCGACTCTTAACTGGAGGAGGTCCAGCCATTGAGGGAGGAGCACCACCTCCACTCCCTCCCCTTCCCTCCTCACCTCTCTCCCCCCAGCGTCGCACCTCTCCCTTCTCCTCCAAGCCTGCGGGGGGTGAGTTGAGTCCTGAGCTGATGGAGGCTCTCATCTCCCTTCTTCAGCGTCAGTCTTTCCCTTCTCGGTAAAGGGCGTCACATCACACTCGAAGAGAACGACGCAGAGACCTTCAGGAGGGTAATAGTATGGACAGGGGTAGTGGCGGAGAGGACACTCCGCCACTCTCATCTTCAGCATATTCTTCGCCACCTTCGTCATCCTCCTCACGACCTCTTCTCTCCTCTCCCTCACTCTCTCCAACGCATCACCCAACACTTTGCTCACCTCTCTCGTCTCCTTCCTCACTCGTCATATCATCATACATG
>Ga0078972_1011945_pt1 | contig 15233 bp, 12 predicted proteins | sample YelNatPaOPGAMG01_FD_67568 | JGI IMG/M metagenome (GOLD analysis project Ga0078972, IMG submission 67568) | Hot spring thermophilic microbial communities from Obsidian Pool, Yellowstone National Park, USA - OP-RAMG-01 (SPADES assembly) (version 2) | ecosystem: Environmental > Aquatic > Thermal... | reverse complement strand
CAATAGATAAAGCAGGAAACCAGGATAAGAAAGTGATAAAACTCATATGCGATACTCAACCACCTTACCTTGAAATTAAATCTCCTCTTCCAAATTCATTTACTAATAAAACTGAAACAGAGATATGGGGGACGGTAAAAGATGAAACTGGAGTAGAAGAGCTAAAAATCCAGGGAGAAAGAGTAGAGATTCTGCCAGACGGTTCTTTTACTCAAAAGATCGGTCTTTCTGAAGGTGAAAATATTATTAAATTGATAGCAGTAGATAAAGCAGGAAACCAAAAAGAAGAAGTTTTAACCCTTTATGTTGACACTTCTCCTCCAGAGATATTTGTTTCTCTACCTAAAGAGGTATATGATGAATTGTTAAATATAACCGGTTATGTAAAAGATGAAGGATTAAGTGGAATAAAAGATTTTTCAATATTAATTAATGGTGAAAAGATAGAATTAACAAGAAGCCTATCTTTTACTTATGGGTTAAAGTTGAAGGTAGGAGAAAATGAAATTAAATTTGAAGTAGAAGATAATGCTGGAAATAAGACTTCAAATGTTAGATATGTTAGATATGTGCCAAAAACTATTTTGAGACTACAAATCGGAAGTAAGATAATTTATGTTAATGACTCTCCTCAAGAAATTGATGTTCCGCCTCAAATAGTTGAAGGAAGAACTCTTCTACCGATAAGATGGGTAGCAGAACCTTTAGGTGCAATTGTCTTATGGGATGCAACTGAAAAGAAAGTAACTATTACCTTAAAAGATACAATAATTGAACTATGGATAGGCAAAAATATTGCAAGGGTTAATGGAGTAGATACGCCAATAGATCCTAATAATCCAAAAGTTGTGCCAATGATTATTCAGGGCAGAACGATGCTTCCAGTGAGATTTGTTGCTGAAAATTTAGGTTGTAAAGTTGATTGGGATCCTAATACAAAAACCGTCACTATCACCTATCCAAAGGATTAAAGTTAAGTTTATAGGTTTGGGGCTGAAAAATTCAGCCCCTTTTTTATTTTTTAAAAAGACTGTAAAATTAATTAAAGTTAATCTTAAATTATATGAAACACTTTTTCTTAAAACCTTTTGAGATTATCCCTTTAAAACCAGAAACAGGTTTAGAATCTTATTTATTATCTGCCCCTTTTTTAAAAGCTCTTTATCTTGGCGTGGCAGTAAAAGGAGGAGTTTTAAATGAGAAATGGCCAAAAGAAAAAGGTCTCACTCATTTTCTTGAACATTTGGTTTTAAGGGGAACTAAAAAATTCCCAACGGCAAAACTTTTAAATAGCTATCTTGAAGAAAAGGGAGGATATAAAGAGGCAATCACTACTTTAGAATATACTTTATTTAAAGGAGCAATTCCTTTAAAAGATAAAGAAAGACTTTTTAAAGTTTTAAGTGAAGTTATTTTTTCTCCTTTACTTTCTTTAAAGAAAATAAAATCAGAGATAGAGATTATAAAAAAAGAATATCTCAAACGACAAAATGAGATTTCTTTATTAGCTTATCAAAAGTTAAAAGAATTAATTTTTAAAGATTATCCTTTAGCTCGAGAAATTATCCAAGATATTTCATTTTTAAAGAAATTGAAAAGAAGAGAGATAATTAACTATTGGCAAAAATATTATCAATTGTCAAATTTAGTGGTGGTGATAATAGGTGATATTAATAAAATTGAGGCAATCGAGTTAGTTAAAAAATACTTTGGTAGTAAAGGAAAAGAAACTGAGATAGAGTCAAAAAAGTTTATTTTTGCGAAAGAGAGTTTTGATTTTAAAAAAGGATTTCTAGAAATAAAAAGCAAAATAATTTTACCATCTCAGGCTTATGTTACTTTAGGAGCACCGGTATTGATAAGAAACCCTCATGACTATTTTGTTTTAAGAGTTTTTAATGCCATGATAAGTAAAGGAGTAAGTTCTCCTTTATTTGAAAAGATAAGAGAAAAAGAAGGATTGGTATATCAAATTAATACAGAAATTATAGAACAAAGTATTCCTTTGTTTAAAATAAGTTTTTATTGTGACAAAAAAGACACCTCTCGCATTATTAAAAAGATATTTAAAATAATTAATGAAAACAAAGACTTTCCTAAACTTTTGAATTTAGCAAAAAAGAAATTAGAAGGTCAGTGGTTAATTGCTTTGGATAACCCTAACTATCTTTTACTAAATTTAGTTAATGATATTATCTTTCGGGGAAAACCATATTCTTATAACGACATCTTAAAAGAAATCGAAAAGGTGTCTTTAAGAGAGATTAAAAGTTTAGTTTCTACCTTTCTTAGACCCCAGAACTTTAGTATCGTAAAGGTAGTAGCGGGAAAATAAGAAGGATAACCCCAATTTTTTACTCTTGACAAATCTATTTTTTAGTGCTATCATTAAAATAGTTTAAACCTAATAAACATAAACATGGATTTACGAGAAAAACAGAAAAAACTTAAACTTACAATTATTAATTATAATCTAGATTCCCAGTGGAATTCTTCCAAGATTATAGATCAGCTACGTAAAAAAATTATCAAATATTTTCCATTGGGATTATATGATCCTCAAAATTTAGAACATCAGGTATTATTTCGTTTAACAACTTTTGATCCAAAAGAAATTAATGAGGAAATAATAAAAAAGGTAGTTGAGGAGCAATATTTGATAATAAAATCAACTTTAGAAAAACTTAATTATGATTTAGAGTATGTTTTTAGGGGCTTAACAGGAAAATATAAAGATTTAAATATCAAAGAAAGACTAACTCTTTATAAAGACAAAAATAACAAATTATTAGCCTTAAATGATAACAGAAGTTTTGAAGTTGAGTTTAAAGAAATAGATGATGAGAAAATTATAGATTTATTTACTCAAGAGTTTCATTATATTCATAATCTAAGAGCAAGGGGCCAAACTTTTGGCCTCTTTTTTAAAGGTGATAAAATTCCTTTTGCCATAGAGACAACAGAACCTTCAATATTAGTCAAAGAATATAAACGTGAAGCTCTTTTAGCTCACGGTATTGATCCCAATAAAGCCATTGAACTTACAAGGTTATATTGTTTGCCAGGAAGCCCCAAAAATGCTATTTCCTTGATGGATGGTTTAATCTCTAAATATTTTAAAGAAAAAGGAATAGAGGCCTTGTTTACTACGACAATGCCAATGTATGCCAAATCAAAGGCAACCACTATTTCAGGTGGCATCAATAAAGTTCTTTTAGTCAAGGATTTAAGGCATACTTTTATAGAAGAAAAAATTAAAGGAAAGACTGTTTATAGGCATGTCATAAAATTACCCGAAGATTTGAAAAATACTAAAATTATTAATACTCACCCTAATTTTCCTAAAATGTTAGTAGTAGAAGTGTATAAAATTTTAAATAAACCTTCTTTAGAGGAGTTAGATATCTTAAAAGAGAAAAATAAGGTAATATATATTCCTTTAGAAAGAAGAGACCCTAAAAAAGAAATAGAAATAAAATTTAAAATTAGCCAAGTGGACGAGTTGTTAACTAAATTGAATAAAATTAGTCGCTTTATTAGAGTTTTGTACTTAAGAGATATTATCTATGGCACTGGCATTGGGCCAGATGAGAAAAAATTTAGATTAAGAATAGAAAATTCAATGAGAAACATTTATTACGAAGTTGTCTCGAAATATAAAATTCAAGAGCATAATAAATTTGTTGCTTCAATTGAGGAGGTTTTTTATAAAGGAGAAAATAAAGAGGAGGCTATCTCTACTATTAAAAAATTTGGTGACTATAATGAAGAAAATTCCTATGAAAAAATAAGATTAGTTTATAATAAGAATGAGTTGGAGATAGCAGTAGATATTTATCCTTATGGGGTGGTTTTGGAAATAGAGGGAGAGACTAAAAAAGTTAAAAATTTTATAAATCAATTGGGTCTCAATTTAAAAGAGGCAACCAATAAAAATGCTGACGAATTGTTTTTGGAATGGGCTAAACAATGGAAATTACCAGAATTTTGGGAAATTAGATTCGGCTTAACAGGAAAGAAATAGTTTTTAATTTAAATGACTTTTTAAAAAGATAAGAAGTAAATCAATGAGAAAGTGATTTTTTTAAAGTCTTGACAAGGTGATGTAAAGAAGATAATTAACTTTCCATTAAGGACTGTAAAAAAAGAAAGTACAGAAAAAGATTAATTAATTTTGGGGAGGAAATTAGATCCTTCCCCTTTTATTTAACTAAGGTTAAGTATGATATAATATTTAAAATGTTTTTAAAACAAAATTACTTTCAGCTGACAAAAATCCCTTTAGCTTACTTAATAAGATTGTCAAAACCTTCGCCCTGTTCATATTTATCTTTTTATTATAAAGCAGGTTATATTTTTGAAAAGAAAGCGAATCCATCTCATCTTTTTGAGCATTATTTAGTGAGTACCTTAGCTAAAAAAGGGGATTTCTCAAGAGGATGTTAAGGCTTATACTGAAATTAGAGCTTTATAATGAAATGAGATTTTATAATTATAGTGATGTTTTGGCTATTGGTGAAAAACCTTTAGATGATAAAAAATACGAAAAGCGATTTTTTCCTTAAAGCCGTCTTTTGTTAAAAAGTTAGTAAGAGATTTGTTTGACTTAAAAAAATGAAAATTTTTGTGATTTCTGGTAAAGTAAAAAAGAAGTAGTAAATTTCTTAATAAATTTAACTAAAATATTTCTTCCATAAATAACCAGAAGGAAGAAGAAAATTGGCTGTTTGTTCTTTAATAAGGTGTTTTTTAGCTGGGTTTTTAAGATATTTATCTAAAAGTTTTTCAAAATAAGGCCACTCAAACCATAAATGAATTAATTCATGAAAGAAGATGGCTAATGTTTTTTTAGAAACCATTCGTTTACTATTACCATAAAGAACTATTACTTTTTTATCTCGATTAAATCTGCCACCGCCGCTTTTTAGGCTAGAAGGTAATAAAATAAGATAAATATTTACTTTATTTGGTAAACTGTTTTTATGATAGAATTGCTTGAGCTCTTTTATTACTTTTATAAAATGAGGGAAATTTTTAATTAATTTTTCAAACTGAACTTTTACTTTATTTTTATCTTTCCCTAACTTTTTCCAGATTTTATTAAATTTTAAAGAAAAAAGGTTTATTGTTTCTCCTATTATTTTATAATTTTTTAAAGATATTTTGTTTCTAATTATGGTTAAATTACCCCTTACTTCTGGGTCAAAAAATAAACCAATAAGTGATTTCTTTTTAGATATCTCTTTTAAAACTTTAGCAAATTTCTTTAGTTGAACTTTTTCTTTTTTTGAGAGGGGCCCAATTATTTTTAACCATTCCTTCCTATATTCCTCTTTAAAATACTTATCTCCTTTACTGAGATTCATTAAAAAGAAAAAGAAGTTGGTCTCTTTTGTAAGATAAACTTTGATTTTCATATTAAAATTATATCAAACCGAGCTTTTTATGCCAAGTTTCTTTAAAAGAAGAATTTTTCTTGTTTTTTGGTTTAATTTATGATAATATAGAATTAATAAAAATTATGGCTATCACTAAATCAGCAAAAAGAGCTTTGAAAAAGTCCTTAAAAAGAAGAGAGCGCAATTTAAAAAGAAAAGAACTCCTTAAAAAAGCAAAAAAGGAATTTTTGAAGTTGATTGAGGCTAAAAAATTAGAAGAGGCAAAACAGTTATTACCAAAACTTTATAAATTATTAGATAAGGCGGCAAAAGTAAATTTAATTAAAAAAAATACAGCTTCCCGTTTAAAATCAAGACTTACTAAGAAATTAAACAAAGAATTATCAAAACCCACCCCTTGATTCATGATTCATGATTCGTGATTCATGATTCATGACTCGTGACTCGTGACTCTTTCCCCTTCGGGGGATTTTTTATTATTTGAGAAAAAGGAAAATTTGGGTTAAAATAAGATAAAGGATATGGGCTATCTTTATGAGATTTTAGAACATCCGGCAGACATTAGATTAAAAGTTAAAGCCACTTCTTTAGAAGAAATCTTTGAAGGCGCTTTAAAAGGAATGGCTGAGATTTTAGCCTTAAAAGAAAATTTTTTAAATGAAAAAATAGAAAAAGAAATTAAAGTAAATTCTTTGGATTTAAATTCATTACTTGTTGATTTTTTAAGCGAAGTTTTGACTTTAACTGATATTAATGATTCAGTTTTTAATGAAATTAAAATAATTTCGTTAAAAGAAAATGAGATTATCGCTAAAATAAAAGGTTTTAAAATAAAAGAATTTAAAGAAGAGATTAAGGCGGTAACTTATCATAATTTAGCAATTAAAAAAAATGAAAAAAATGAATATGAAGTTGAAGTGCTTTTTGATATTTAGTTTTTTATTTAATTTTTTAGTTAATTTTTAGTTCAAAAATTATCACTATGATTTCTAAAAATGATCTCATTAAAATAAATGATTATTTATGGGAGATTCCACAATCTTTTAGAAAAGATATGAGAGCCCCGGCTCGAGTTTATGCTTCAGAAAAAATGTTAGAGGAGATTTTTCGGGATAAATCTTTAGAGCAATTGGTTAATCTTACCTCTTTAAAAGGGATTCAAAGATATGGTTTAGTAATGCCTGACTGTCATGAAGGATATGCTTCGCCAATTGGCGGAGTAGCAGCCATTGACTTAGAAGAGGGGATAATTTCGCCAGGAATGTGTGGTTATGATATAAACTGCGGCATGAAATTAATGCTTTCTGATTTATTAGAAGAGGAAATTAGGCCATATTTAGATAAGTTAGCAACCGAGATTCAAAAAGAAGTGCCCTCAGGATTAGGAAGAGGAAGGCAAATTAAATTGGATATTCCTTCTCTTGATAAAATTTTAGAAAAAGGAGCAAAAAGGTTATTAGAAGGAGAATATTTAGAAGAAGAAGATATTAAAAATTGTGAAGCGCAAGGCTCATTAGATTGGGCAGATCCTTTAACAGTTTCAAATAATGCCAAAGAAAGAGGAAGAGACCAAGTGGGAACCTTAGGCAGTGGTAATCATTTTTTAGAAATTCAAAAAGTAAAAGAAATTTATGATGAAAAAGCCGCGGAAGTTTTTGGACTTTTTAAAAATCAGGTTACCATTATGATTCATACCGGCAGTAGAGGATTAGGTCATCAGGTGGCAACTGATTATATAAAAGAATTTTTAAGATTAATGGATAAATATCAAATTAAAGTACCTGATAGAGAATTTGCTTGCGTTCCTTTTAAATCACCAGATGGAGAGAGATATTTTAAAGCAATGGCTTGTGCCGCAAATTATGCTTGGGCAAACCGCGGCATGATTGCTTATTTTGTAAGAAAAGCTTATAAAAAAATTATTGGAGAAAAATCAAAATTAAAAGTATTATATGATGTTGCTCACAATATTATAAAAAAAGAAAAATATTTTATTGATGGTAAAGAAAAAGAAGTAATCGTTCATCGCAAAGGAGCAACCAGAGCCTTTCCAAAAAATCATCCTGAAATTCCAGAAAAGTTTAAAGAAATTGGTCAGCCAGTTTTGATTCCTGGCTCAATGGGAACTGCCTCTTATGTTTTAAAAGGAACAGAAAAAGCAGAAGAATCTTTTTATTCTACTTGTCATGGCGCAGGAAGAACTATGTCGCGACATCAAGCGATCCGTTCTCTATCAGCAGATGATATTATAAAAGAATTAGAGAAAAAAGGGATTGTTATTAAATGTTATTCTAAAAAAGGATTATTAGAAGAAGCGCCTCAGGCTTATAAAAATATTGACGAAGTAATAGATGTTGTTCATCATGCTGGCTTGTCTTTAAAAGTAGCAAAACTTCAACCTTTGGCAGTGATTAAAGGTGAATAGTAAAAAATTAAAAATTGTGGTAAAATTATAAAAAGGTCGAAAAATTAAAAAATTAATTTTATTATGGAAGAAAAATTAATTGGGAAAATCACCCATTATTATGGAAAGATCGGCGTAGGGATAGTAGAGCTTTTAGGAAATTTAAAAGTAGGAGATAAAATCCATCTTAAAGGACATACTACTGATTTTGAACAAACTGTTGATTCAATTCAAGTAGAACACGAAAATGTAAATTCTGCCAAAAAAGGAGAGGTGATAGGGATGAAAGTCAAAGATAAAGTTCACGAAGGAGACGAAGTTTATCTTATAATAGAATAATTTAATAGCTATGAGAAAGCTGGGATTGGCCGAAGCAATTGCGGCTTTGGTTGGAACGATTATTGGTGCTGGTGTTTTTACCTTGCCTTATGTTTCTAAAATAAGTGGTTTATTTTTTTCCTTTTTTTGGATAGCGATAGTTTTTTTTATCATTCTTTTTTTACATTTAGCCTTTGGAGAAATAGTTTTAAGGACTAAAAATAATTATCGCTTACCAGGTTATACTGGCTATTATTTAGGAACACCAGCAAAAAAGTTTATTTTTATTACTACTTTTTTAACTTTTTCCATTTCGCTTCTTATCTACCTTCTTTTGGGTACTCATTTTTTTGAGCTGATTTTAAAATTTTTTTCAATAAAAAGTTTAAATTTTAATTTAATTTTTCTTTTCTTGTGGTTAATTTTTAATCTTTCTATTTTAGATAAGTCAAATAATTTAGCGGCAAAAATCAATTTTTATTTATCTTTTGTTTTAGTTTTTCTTTTTATAATTATTGCTGTTTTTGCCCTACCCCATCTAAAATTAGAGAACTTTAGCTTTTTTAAGTTTGAAAATAAAATTGGTTGGTTAATTCCTTATGGTGTCTTTTTTTATGCTTTAAATGGCGCGGTGGCTATTCCCGAAGTGATTTCAATTTTAAAAAAATATAATCTTTTAGAAAAAGCAAAAAGAGTAATTAAAATAGGGACTTTTATTCCTTTTCTTATTTATATTATTTTTATTATTTCAGTTTTAGGAGTAACTGGAGTCAATACCTCAAAAGAGGCGATTAGTAATTTGGAACCTATTTTAGGAAAGTCAATTGTTTTTATCGGCGCTTTAGTTGGTTTTTTGGCAGTTTCGACTTCTTATTTAATTTTTGCCACTTATATTAAAAATAGTTTTATCAATGATTTTAATTGGACTCCTTTTATTAGTTATTTGGTGATTATTTTAGGTCCGATTGTTTTTTATTTATCAGGACTTCAAAATGTTATTAAATTGATTTCTTTTGTTGGCGGAATGATTGGTGGTTTAGAAGGAATAATGATTTTACTAATTTTAAAGAAAGCAAAAGAGAAAAAAGAAATTGTGCCCAGTTATGAAATTCCTTTAAATCAAACTCTTTTAATGGTTTTAATAATTGCTTTACTATTAGGCGCTTTTTGCCAAACATTTTTAGTTTATTAAAGTTTCTCCCTGTAGTTTAACGGATAAAACGCAGGCCTCCGGAGCCTGAAATCGGGGTTCAATTCCTCGCAGGGAGACGGAAGTTGATATCTAGTATTGAGTATTGAGTATTTTGTATAATTTTTTTTAACTCGTTAATTTATAATTATAATTCATAATTCTTGATTCATAATTCTTGTTTATAAATTTCTTATAATTTTATTTTATGCGTCTTATTGCTGATTTTCATATTCATTCAAAGTATTCCCGCGCCACTTCAAAAGAGATGGAATTAATTAATATTGCCAAAGTTTCTCAAGAAAAGGGAATAAATATTATTGGGACTGGTGATTTTACTCACCCTGATTGGTTTAAAGAAATTAAAGAAAAGTTAGAGCCAGCAGAAGAAGGTTTATATAAAATCAAAAGTCAATTATTAAATATTAAAAATGATGTAAGATTTGTGATTTCAGGAGAAATTTCAAATATTTATCAGAGAGGAGGAAAAACAAGAAGAGTTCATAATGTGATTGTTTTGCCTTCAATTGAATCAGCAGAAAAAATTAATAAAACTTTATCTTGGCAAGGGAATTTAAAATCAGATGGTCGGCCAATTTTAGGAATGGATTCTGAAGAACTTTTAAAAATAGTATTAGAAATTGAACCAAAAGCAATGTTTATTCCGGCGCATTGTTTATTGCCCACTACTTATCTTCATATTGATAAAGGGATAAAACAGATTAAAGATATTAAAGAAGGAGATTTTGTTTATACTCACGAGGGACGATTAAAAAAAGTAACAAAAATATTTAAACGATTTTATCAAGGCCAACTTTTGACTATTAAACCAGCCTATTTTAGATTAGGGCTTACTACTACTTCAGAACATCCATATTTGATTTTAAGAAATGATCGTTATAATGGTAAACATAGTTATTATGGTGAACAATTAAAAAGAGATTATTTTAAGTTTAAAGAGCCAAAGTGGGTAGAAGCAGTAAAAGTGAAAATTGGTGATATTTTATTGTTTCCTCGATTTAATAAAGAGATTGAGGATAAAAAAACTATTAAATTAGATGAAATATTAAATCCTGTTGCTATTAAATATAAAGGAGATAAAATCGCCCCAGTAGGTTCTAGAGCAAAATGGTTTTCTAATATAATTCAAATTGATAAAGATTTTTGTCGTTTAGTGGGATATTATTTAGCCGAAGGTTACACCAATTCTCGAGATGCTATTAGTTTTTGTTTTAAAGATGATGAAAAAGAATACATCGACGATTTGAAAATTTTAATGCAAAATATATTTGGTCTTCAGCCGAGCCGGATTTATAAAAAAGAAGGTAGTGGTGGGGTTGAAATTATTTATTTTTCAAAAATTTTAGTTAATGTATTTGAACACTTATTTTATACTTCGCCAGAGATAAAAAAAGCCTATACAAAAGTAATACCCTCTTGGATGCTTAAGCTACCCCTAGAAAAACAGGTAGAAATTTTTCGGGGTTGGTGGCGAGGGGATAAGGGATATACTTCTTCTCGGCTATTAATGAATCAGATGAAAATTATTCTTCTTAGATTAGGGATAATTCCTTCAATTTATAGACAATCTAAAGAAAATTTTAATAGCAATCACCTTGATAAATGGAAGATAGGTGGCAGAACTATTCAGGCTCATTATGATTCTTTTCACTTTTATAATCTTTCATTTTTTGAAGATAAATTTCAGCTGCTAAAAACTTCAGAGTTTCAAAAATTTAATTGTAAAACAATTAGAAGAAATGGCTGGATAGATAATAATTACATTTATCTTCCCGTACGACAAATAGAGAAACAATTTTACAAAGGAGAAGTTTATAATTTAGAAGTTGAAGAAGATAATTCTTATGTAACAGAGTTTGCTTGCGTTCATAATTGCTGGACTCCCTGGTTTGGGGTGTTAGGTTCAATGTCTGGCTTTAATTCTTTAGAAGAAGCTTTTGGAGAAAATACTAAATATCTGACTGCTTTAGAAACAGGACTTTCCTCAGATCCTAAAATGAATTGGCGGCTTTCTAAATTAGATAAATATAGTTTAGTTTCTAATTCTGATGCCCATTCTCCTGAAAAAATTGGCAGAGAAGCAAATGTTTTTGATACTGATTTAAATTATTATTCAATTTATGAAGCGATTTTAAAGAAAGACAAAAATAAATTTCTTTATACGATTGAATTTTTCCCAGAAGAAGGAAAATATCACTATGATGGTCATCGTTTGTGCGGGATTCGGACTTCTCCAGAAGAAACAAAAAAATTAAAAGGAATTTGCCCAAAATGTAATCGGCCATTAACAGTCGGGGTTTTATCAAGGGTTGACGAATTGGCAGACAGAGAAGAGGGTTTTGTTCCTTTAAATGCCATTCCTTATAAGAGTTTGGTTCCTTTAAAAGAAATAATAAGTGATACCTTTAATGTTGGAACAAATACAAAAATAGTGGAAGAAAGTTATAAAAAATTAATTAACTTTTTTGGCAGCGAGTTTAGTATTTTATTAGATGTCCCAATAGAGGAGATAATTAAGATAGGGGAATTAAAAATTGCCGAAGCAATTAAAAGGGTAAGAGAAGGAAGATTATATATTGAACCTGGCTACGATGGGGAGTTTGGCAAAGTAAAAATTTTTACTGAAAAAGAAAAAGAAGAAGTTTTTAAAGAAGCGACCCAAAAAGAACTTTTTTAAAGTTTTAAAAAATTAAGGTTTTTGATAAAATATTAAAAGATATGTTTTTAATTTACTTTTTAAAAAGAATAATATCTTTAAGCCTTAATTTTTTAAATACTTATTATCTTGGTGGTTTTCATTTTTTCTTTAATTTATACGAGGATTTAGTTTATAAAATAGAAAGAAGATTGGGTTTTTTTATTCATTTAAAATATCTCACCACCCCCTTGTGGTCTATTTACTCTTTTGCTGGTTATTTAGTAAGTATTCCTATTAGAATTGTAAAAATTATAATAAGTGGCTTTATTTTAATTTTAGTTTCTATTATTTTTTGCCTTTTATATTTCATTTGGGCAGTTTTGCCTATTTATTTAATATTGAAAACTTTATCCCCTTAAATTGATGAACAAAGTTTTAGTTATTTATTCAGATAATCAAAAAAAGATAATTTTAAAAGACGATTATTTCTTTTTAAGCGCCTTTGACCGTTTTTTGTTTAAAATTGTTTTTAATGTTTTTCTGGTTTTGGGGCTACTTTTTTCCTTGTCTTTAATTTTTATTATCGGCGGTCATTTTTTGTATTTGGGGATTTTACTTAATTTCTTTTTCATTTTTTTAACTTTAAAGAAAAATTTTTCCGATTATTCTTTAAGAAAATTATCGCCAAAAGCCAAAGTGATAAATTTAGCAAATTATTTATCACCCCAAACAAAAAATCTATTAATTAGTACAAAGGATTTTGCTTTTAAAAATAAAATTTCTTTTCCTTTGTCTCTTTTCTATCTTCTTTTAATAGATCGTTATATTGATGATTGTCTTTATCGAATTGATATTACGGAAAAAAATTTAGAAGAAATGTTAAAAAATATTTTAGAAAATAGAACAGAAGACAAAATTGAAAATAATAGTTATTTTGATTTTCTTTCAAGAATTTTATATGGCGCCTTTTTTGAAGCCCAAGAACTAAAACTTGAATCATTAGATAAAGAAAGCCTCTTTTTGTCGCTTTTTAGTTTTAATGATTTAAATCTTTCAAAGATTTTAAGTTATAGCCATTTGGAGAAAAATGATGTGGCAGTTGCTTTTATTTTAAATAGTTTATCTAAAAGAAAAGAATTTCAGGTTATTTCTGGATTAGGCGAATATCAAAAAGAACCTTTTAGGGTTAAAAAAATTAAAGTTAATCGGGCTTTAACTTCAAGGCCAACTCCTACTTTAGATAAATATAGTATCGATTTTACCCAGTTAGCCGAAGAGTTAAGAATTGGCATCATGATTGGCCACGAAGAAGAATATGAAGTGCTTTTAAATTTATTATCTAGGCCAACTAGCAGAAATATTTTAATGATTGGACCAGCAGGAATAGGAAAAGAGACAATTGTTTCTTATCTTGCTTATAATATTGTAAGAGACAATGTTCCTTCAGCAATTAGAGATTATCGTTTATACTCTTTACCTTTTGTTTCTTTATTTAGTGATGCCCAAAGGCCAGAAGAAGTATTTAATTCATTGTCTTTAATTATTAAAGAATTGGAGATGAATCGCGATATTATTTTATATCTTCCAGATTTTCATACTTTTAAAATGACCCAACAGCAAGACAAAGGAGGATTAACTGCCTTAGAGATTTTAAAACCAATTATTTTTTCAAACTCTATTCCTATCATTGCCGCTACCACCCCAGAAAATTATCATAAATATCTTGAAAATGATTATTCGATTTTAGAGAATTTTTCTATTCTAAGAGTAAAAGAAATTACTCCTTTACAGGCGATTAAAATTTTAGCCTATCGTTCACTTGAATGGGAAAGAAGAACAAAAGTAAAAATTAGTTATAAAGCAATAAAAAGAGCGGTTAACTTAGCAATTCGATTTTATACTTCAATTCCGCTGCCAACCTCAGCTGAAAATCTTTTAACTGAAGCTTTAGAAGGCGCAAAAAGAAGAAATCAAAAAGTTTTATTAGAACAAAATATTTTAGATTTAGTGGCAGTGAAAACCGGTATTCCTTTAGAAATTTCTGAAGAAAAAGAGAAAAAGAAATTATTAGATTTAGAAAATATTATTCATCAGTATTTAATCAATCAGGAGGAAGCGGTTTCTTTAGTTTCTAGTGCCCTGCGTCAATACCGGGCAGGATTAGGAAGCGAGAAAAAGCCAATTGGAGTTTTCTTATTTGTTGGGCCAACTGGCGTTGGCAAAACCGAATTAGCAAAAACCTTAGCAAAAGTTTATTTTGGTAGCGAAAAAAGTATGATTCGATTTGATATGGCTCAATATCAAGACAGGAAAAGTGTTTATTATTTTATTGGTGATCCTGAGGGAGAAATTGATGGAGAACTAACTGAGGCTGTAAAAAATAATCCTTTTAATTTAATACTTTTAGATGAATTTGAAAAAGCCCATCCTGAAGTTTTAAATCTTTTTCTTTCACTTTTTGATGAAGGAAGATTAACCGACAACAAAGGTCAAGTCATTGATTTTACTCATACTATCATTATTGCTACCTCAAATGCTTTATCAGATTTTATTATTGAAGAATTGGAGAAAAATACTCCTTTTAAAGAAATTACCGAAAGATTAAAAAAGAAATTAATAAGTTTCTTTAAGCCAGAATTACTTAATCGTTTTGACGAAGTTGTTGTTTTTAAACCTTTAACTCCAAAAAATTTAAGAGAAATTATAAATTTAAAACTTAATGAATTAAAACAATCTTTGATTTTCTCTAAAAAAATAGAAATTAGTTTTACTGATGAAGTAATAAATAAAATTGCTGAATTAGGTTATAATCCTTTGTTTGGGGCAAGACCGTTAAATTCTGTTATTAGACACTTTATCAAAGAACCACTTGCTCAAATAATTTTAAAAGAAGAAATCAGTGCGGGCGGCAAGATAGAGTTTGTTTTAGAAAATAACAAAATCACCCCAAAATTATCTAGTTCTTTATAGAGAAGACCCCCTTTATTAAAAATTGACCCCCACACCAAACAAGCTTTTGAATTATGTACTAGGTATACATTCTTAAAAGTATTAGGGACAAACAATTACTATCTCTACTCATAATTTAATAAAACGAATCAAAGAACATAATTCAAAATTAAATACTTCAACTAAATCCCGTACACCTTTAAAACTTATTTATTATGAAGCTTATTATGATAGACAAGACGCCATTAAACGTGAATCAAATCTTAAACTTCACGCTAAAGCTTTAACTCAATTACTTAGAAGAATTCGAAATTC